>Ga0114981_10002820_pt1 | contig 11129 bp, 9 predicted proteins | sample S_140806_MF_Meta_FD_87028 | JGI IMG/M metagenome (GOLD analysis project Ga0114981, IMG submission 87028) | Freshwater microbial communities from Lake Simoncouche, Canada to study carbon cycling - S_140806_MF_MetaG | ecosystem: Environmental > Aquatic > Freshwater > Lake | place: Lake...
CAAACCCATGAGGCCAATTACCAACGTTTGTCATATGGTGCCCTGGATGCTGCCAGTGTGACGGAAGGTGTGCAGCGCTATGTGGCGGCAGTGCAAGATTGGTATGACGCTTAGATTGAGTGATCCGTTTGAGTGATCTGTTTGAGTGATCTGTTTGAGTGATCTGTTTGAGTGATCTGTTTGAGTGATTCAATGCACTGTTTACTGAAGCCCACTCTTGATCGATTCAGGCATAGGAAGGGGCAACACCTCAATGCCCTCTTCCAGTAAATCTTGAGTTTCTTCCATAGAAGCTTGGCCTCGAATATTACGCTCTTCAGATTCACCATAGTGCATTTTGCGCGCTTCATCAGCAAAGTTTTGGCCCACATCTTCGGTGTTGGCAATGACGTGCTTAACCATCTTCATCCACGCCTCTTGAACCATCTCTACTGCTTCAGGGTGAACTTGCGACAAACTTGAAGCCACGACCTCTGCAGGGGGTGCAACGGGTGAATTGACAGCTGTTGACAATGAACCGGAACCAGAAGCGGATGGCTCTTCCCGCGCGGTGGGTTTGGATGGGCGCGGATCTACAGCACCCAAATTCAGGCGGGGTGCCGAAGGCAACTTGCGCACTTCGGTGTTAGCACACAAAGGGCAAGCCACCAAGCCTCTTTCACGCTGCGATTGGTAATCTTCCTCAGAACCAAACCAGCCCTCGAATGTGTGCATACGAGCACACTGAAGGTTCAAAACTTTCATGCGGCATTCACCCAATTCAGCTGATGATGACCAGATAAAAAGTTTTGCAACCAAAACATGCCAGTCACTGTTTTACCGTCAGTGACTTGGCCGTTCAAACAAGCTTCTTGCAATGCTTCGGGCGTCTTTGTGATCACCTCTAAAAATTCACCAGGGTCAAGCTGACGTTCACCTTGACTTAAGTCTCTGGCGAACCAAATTTCAATGAATTCAGTGGAATAGGAAATAACTGGGTGCATCAGCCCCGCCCTTGCCCATTGCTTAGCCCTGTAGCCTGTCTCTTCAAACAGTTCACGCTGTGCACATTGCAAGGTCGATTCATTGGGATCGAGCTTGCCTGCAGGAAACTCAATCATCACTTGTTGAACGGGATACCTGTACTGTCGTTCCATGACCAATTGCAGGGGCGCATCCGGCAATTCCAAGATAGGAATGATCATGACGGCGCCAGGATGGATGACATACTCACGCGTGGCCTGCGTGCCATCAGGCAAGGCAACCGTATCGAGGAAAGCGTGAAGAAAAGAACCCCTGAAGAGTTCTTGGCCCTTCAGCTTGGTTTCAATCAGATGCGCGTCCATCTGATGGGTCATGCTCAATTGGCCAACATTTGGGTCACAGAGCGAGCGCACAGTGACATCAAAGCACCAGGCACAATGCCCAAGACCAGAACCAACAAACCATTCAGTGACAAGACAATGCGAACATCTGCATCTGCAGTGACGGTGGTAGCCGTTACAGCTTCGTCAAAGTACATCACTTTGACAACGCGCAAATAGTAGAAAGCACCAATCAAGGACATGGCTACCGCAAACACGGCCAAAGCAATATCGGCGGTGTGGCCCGAAGCGACCAAAGCCTGCAAGACGGACAACTTGGCATAGAAGCCCACCATGGGTGGAATGCCAGCCAAGGAGAACATGCAAATGGCCATGACACCTGCATACAATGGACTGCGGTTGTTGAGGCCAGCCAAATCGGTAATTTCTTCGCTCTCAAAACCTTGACGGGCCAACAGCAAGATGATGCCAAAGCTTGCCAATGTAGTGAGCACATAGCCCACAACGTAGAACATGGCCGAACTGTAAGCGTTGGCGCCCATGGCCGCATTGCCACTGACCACACCCGACATCAAACCAATTAGCACAAAACCCATTTGTGCAATGGTGGAGTAGGCCAACATGCGCTTGAGATTGGTTTGTGCAATGGCTGCCAAGTTACCGACCAGCAAAGAAGCAATGGCCAACAAGGCCAACATCTGTTGCCAGTCAATGGCCAAGGGGAGCAAGCCTTCGACCAACAAGCGAATAGCGATGGCAAATGCGGCCAACTTAGGTGCGCCCGCAATCATGAGGGTCGCTGCAGTAGGCGCGCCTTGGTAGACGTCGGGTACCCACATGTGGAAAGGCACTACACCCAGTTTGAATGCCAAACCAGACACCACGAAGACCAATCCAAACACCAGCACTTGGTGTTTAACTTGACCGCTGGCAATGACTTTAAAAACAGTGGCCAGGTCCAAAGAGCCTGTTGCACCATAGAGCATCGACATGCCGTACAACAAGAAGCCAGAAGCCATGGCCCCGAGCACAAAGTACTTCATGGCCGCTTCGGTGGCTTGCACGTTATCCCGTCTCAAAGCCACCAAGGCATAACTGGACAAAGTGAGCAATTCAAGGCCGAGGTACAAAACCAAAAAGTTTTGACCAGAGATCATGACACTCATGCCAAGCAATGCAAAAACAGCCAAGCTGAAAAGCTCACCACCGCGCAACATGTCACGATCACCCGCATAGGGTCTGGCATAAACCAAAGTGACCATGACGGCAATGGTGGCGAAACACTTGAGCCAGTGGCCCATGGGGTCAGAAACAATCAAACGACCAAAGCCATAAAGCGTGTGACCAGCATCTGCATAGAAAGCGTGCAACAAAGCCACGCCACCCAATGAAAACAATGTCAATGCATAAGTCACAGTGCGCTTAGGGCTTGTGACCAGAAGGTCTACCAGCGCAATCACGCAGGCCATGACCAGCAACACGATTTCCGGGTACACCGTCATCCAGCTGGTTGAATCAATCATGTCTATTCTCTCTATCTTTAAATTTCAGCTGCCCATGAGCGATCAAGGCAATTTGGAAGTTGCCACGTGCTCCAATAAATTGGCCACAGAGACTTCCATCACATCGGTGAATGGCTTGGGATACAAGCCCATGTAAAGCACAGCAATGGCCAATAAAGCCATGACAACGAACTCGCGCGCATTGATGTCTGTGAGCTCTTTGACATCGTCGTTGGTCACAGGACCCAAATAAACACGCTTGAACATCCACAAGGTATAAGCTGCGCCAAAGATCAGGGCAGATGCGGCCAGCATGCCCACTACGAAGTCAAACTTGACAGCACCCAAGATAACCATCCATTCGCCAACAAAGCCTGCAGTGCCTGGCAAACCGCAGTTGGCCATAGAGAACAACAAAGCGAAAGCAGCGAACTTTGGCATGGTGTTGACCACACCCCCATAACTTGCAATTTCGCGAGAGTGAACTCGGTCGTAGAGCACACCAATAGACAAGAACATGCCCGCCGAAACAAAGCCGTGAGCAATCATTTGAACCAAACCACCCGACACACCCAGCGGATTGAAGATGAAGAAGCCCAAAGTCACAAAGCCCATGTGCGCCACCGATGAATACGCTACCAGCTTTTTCATGTCTTGCTGAACCATGGCCACCAAGCCTACATAGATGACAGCCACCAAAGACAACACGATCATGAAGGTGCCCCACTCTTGCGCTGCATCGGGTGCAATCGGCATGGAGAAACGCAAGAAACCATAAGCACCCAGCTTCAACATGATGGCAGCCAGCACAGCCGAGCCGCCGGTAGGCGCTTCAACGTGCACATCGGGCAACCAAGTGTGAACAGGCCACATGGGCACTTTGACCGCAAAGGCCGCAAAGAAGGCAAAGAACAAAAAGTTTTGCGCAGTGGCAGACAAAGGCAGCTCATGCCAACTTGCAATGTCAAAACTGCCACCTGATTGGATGTACAAGAAAATCAGGGCAATCAATGTCAAAAGGGAACCAAGCAAGGTGTACAAGAAGAACTTGAACGCCGCATAGATCTTGTTGGGCCCGCCCCAGATACCAATGATCAAGTACATGGGAATGAGCGTGGCTTCAAAGAACACGTAGAACAACAAGCCATCCAAGGCTGAGAACACGCCAATCATGAGCCCAGAAAGGATTAAGAAAGCGGCCATGTATTGATTGACTTTGCGGGTAATGACTTCCCACCCCGCAATCACAACCACGACGTTGATGAAGGCCGTCAAGATGACGAACCACAAAGAAATGCCGTCAACACCCAAGTGGTAATTGACGTTAAAGCGCTCAATCCAAGAGGCTTTCTCGACAAATTGCATGTCAGCAGTATCTAGTTTGAAACCGGCATACAAAGGCAAAGTGACCAAAAAACTCACCACCGCGCCGACCAGCGACAACCAGCGGACCGATTGTGCTTGTTCGTCACGTCCCAAGGCCAATAAAACAATGCCGAACGCGATGGGCGTCCAAATGGCAAGGCTCAACAATCCCATTTTTAACTTCCTTATTTGTTGAGCCAGACGAAGTACGTCATGAGCAAAAAGATACCCAAGATCATTACCAAGGCGTAATGGTACAAATAGCCTGATTGCAATTTGCGGGTTAAGTGAGACACCATGCCCACGAGCTTCCAGGAGCCATTGACAAGCAAACCATCGATCAAGGTGCGATCGCCAACTTTCCAAAGACCATTTCCCAAGGCGCGAGCACCGCGGGCCAGAATGTTTTCATTGAACCAGTCCATGTAGTACTTGTTTTCAAGAATGACCACCAAGGGACGAAGCGCACGCCCAATGGCAGCAGGCACTGCAGGATTGATCAGGTACATGTACCATGCCGTTACCACACCGGCCAAAGCCAGCCAGAAAGGCGCTGTGGTGACCGCGTGCAATGCCATGGCCACAGGGCCGTGGAAGGCATCAGCCAACTCATGCATCACAGGGTGTTTTTCGGCATCGACAAAGATAGCGTCTTTGAAAAACTCACCAAAGAGCATGGGGCTGATGGTCATGTAGCCGATGACCACTGAAGGAATGGCCAACAAGATCAGGGGCACCGTCACAACCCAAGGCGACTCATGAGGCGCATGGCTGTCGTGGCCATGGTCATCGTGATGTTCGTCATGGTGAGCGTGGTGTGCCTCTGGATTTTGGTCATAGCGTTCTTTGCCATGGAACACCAAGAAATACATGCGGAAGGAGTAGAAGGCTGTGACGAACACACCCGCCAAAACAGCAAAGTTTGCAAACCCTGCAGCCGCCAAGTGGCTTTCATGAACCGCTTCAATGATACTGTCTTTGGAATAGAAGCCTGAGAAGAAAGGCGTACCAATGAGCGCCAAAGAACCCAGCAAAGACGTAACCCAAGTAATGGGCATGTACTTGCGCACGCCGCCCATGTATCGAATGTCTTGGTTGTGGTGCATGCCCATGATGACCGAGCCCGCACCTAAGAACAACAAGGCTTTAAAGAAAGCGTGGGTCATGAGGTGGAACACAGCCACAGAATAGGCTGAGGCGCCCAAGGCCACCGTCATGTAACCCAATTGGGACAAGGTGGAGTAAGCCACAACGCGCTTGATGTCGTTTTGAATAATGCCCAAGAAACCCATGAACAATGCAGTGATGGCGCCAATGATCATGATGAAGTTCAAAGCTGTTTCAGACAACTCAAACAAGGGTGACATGCGTGCCACCATGAAGATGCCGGCAGTCACCATGGTTGCTGCATGAATCAATGCAGAAATAGGTGTTGGGCCCTCCATGGAATCGGGCAACCACACGTGCAAAGGAAACTGGGCCGATTTGCCCATCGCCCCAATGAACAAGCAGATGCAGATGACAGTGATCAACATCCAAGAGGTACCCGGCAATGTGATCGCACTCAGCTCGTTGGCTTTGGCAAAAGCTTCTGTGTAATTGAGCGTGCCGGCGTAAGCCGCAATGAGGCCAATGCCCAAGATAAAGCCGAAGTCACCCACGCGGTTGACCAAGAAAGCTTTCATGTTGGCAAAAATGGCGGTTGGCTTGTTGAACCAAAAACCAATCAGCAAATAGGACACCAAACCTACGGCTTCCCAACCGAAGAAAAGTTGGAGCATGTTGTTGCTCATCACCAGCATCAGCATGGAGAAAGTGAACAAAGAGATGTAGGCGAAAAAGCGGTTGTAGCCTTCGTCCTCTTCCATGTAACCAATGGTGTAAAGATGCACCATGAGCGACACAAAGGTGACGACGCACATCATCATGGCCGTCAAACCGTCGACCATGAAGCCCACTTCCATTTTGAGGCCGCCTACGGTCATCCAGGTGTAGAGAGTTTCATTGAAGCGCGCACCATCCATGGCAACGCTCTTCAGTGTGGACGCGGACAAAATGAAAGCAATGAGCACACCCAAAATAGTGAGTGTGTGAGTGAGACGGCGTCCAATCCAATTGCCACCGAATTGCGTACCGAAAATACCGGCCAGTGCTGCGCCGACCAATGGGGCCATGGGGACGGCAAGCAGCGTAGAAGCGTTGAGGGTTTGGCTCATGTTGTTTTAACCTCTTAACCCTTGAGCGAATCAAGTTCATCCACATTGATGCTGTTCATGTTGCGGAACAAAAGCACCAAGATGGCCAAACCGATGGCAGATTCGGCTGCAGCCACTGTCAAGATGAAAAACACGAAAACTTGTCCGTGCATGTCACCCAAGTAGTGAGAAAAAGCCACAAAATTCATATTGACCGCCAAGAGCATTAACTCAATGGCCATCAACAACACAATCAAATTCTTCCGGTTCAAAAAGATACCGATGACCGACAGGGCAAACAACATGGCGCCCAGTGACAAATAGTGTCCGAGTGTCAGCGTCATTATTTGGTCTCCTTAGGGGCTTCGCCTTCTGGCGCTACTTCAGGGGCTTGGGGAGCCGCCCCGACAAGGACTGCATCCATTTTGACCACAACCAGGCGGTCTTTTGATCGAACAAGAATTTGATCTGAAGCACTGATGGCTTTGCTGTCTTTGCGTTGACGAAGCGTGAGGGCAATGGCCGCAATCATGGCGACCAACAAGATAGCGGCTGCCACTTGAATGGGCATGAGGTATTCGGTGTACAACAATATACCCAGTGCTTTGCTGTTGGAGATCTGAGGGCCAAGTTGGCCCACAGCCAGTGCAACTTTGGGCGCTTCAGAGGTTCTAAAGCCACTCATGAGCACAGCAGCCATTTCTAGGGCAATCAAGGCACCCAAAGATGCCGCCAAGGGAAAGTGCTTCCAGAAGCCTTCTCGCAGGGTATCTAAGTTGATGTCAAGCATCATGACCACAAACAAGAACAACACCATGACCGCGCCTAAATAAACCAAGACCAGCACCATGGCCAAGAACTCGGCTTGCAAAAGCAACCACAAGCCAGAGGCTTGCGAGAAAGCCAACATCAGAAACAAAACGGCATGAACCGGATTGCGCGCAGTCACCACTCGAAATGCTGCAAACAAGAGCACCACCGAGAAGAGATAAAAGAAACCAGTTTTGACGTCCATGGGTTGTCGCTTGTTAGTTTTTGTCAATCAACCGATCAACGGTATTTGGCATCGGCCGCTTTGGATGCAGCAATGTCTTTTTCGTAACGGTCGCCTACAGCCAAGAGCATTTCTTTGGTGTAGTGCAAATCACCGCGCTTCTCACCGTGGTATTCCAGAATGGAAGTTTCAACGATGGAATCGACGGGGCAACTTTCTTCGCAGAAACCGCAGAAGATGCACTTTGTCAAATCAATGTCATAACGGGTGGTGCGACGTGAGCCGTCAGCACGCACATCTGACTCAATGGTGATGGCCATTGCTGGGCATACTGCCTCGCACAATTTGCAAGCGATGCAACGCTCTTCACCGTTTTCATATCGGCGAAGCGCATGTAAACCTCTGAATCGAGGTGACAAGGGCGTCTTCTCTTCAGGGAATTGCAAGGTCACCTTGCGACGAAAAGCATAACGCCCCGTCAAGGCCATGCCTTTGACCAACTCAAACAGCATGAAGCTTTTGAGGAAATCTTTGAGCGAAAAATTGGATACAGCCACAGTAGACATGTCTTAACCCGGTTAGTTCCAAATGTTCCAAGGCGAGTGCATCCACGCGCCCACAATGAGCAGCCACACCAAGGTGACTGGTATAAAAATCTTCCAACCCAAACGCATGATTTGGTCATAGCGAAAGCGCGGGAATGTGGCGCGAATCCAGATGAACATGGACACCACCAAGAAAGTTTTGATGCCCAACCAAATCCAACCCGGTATGAAGTTGAAAAATGCGCTGTCAATGGGCGACATCCAGCCACCCAAGAACATGATGACCGCCAAGATGGACACCAACCACATGCTGGCGTATTCGGCCAAGAAGAAGATAGCGAAACCCATGCCTGAGTACTCCACCATGTGACCTGCCACAATTTCGGCTTCACCTTCTACCACGTCAAAGGGGTGACGATTGGTCTCTGCCACACCCGAAATGAGGTAAACCATAAAGATGGGGAACAAGGGCAACCAATTCCATGACAGGAAGTTCAGGCCCATGCTGGCTGCCGTGCCCTTTCCCTGGCCCAACACAATTTCAGTGAGGTTCATGCTGCCGGAGACCATGATGACCACCAAGAAACAAAAGCCCATGGCAATCTCATAGCTCACCATTTGAGCAGAGGCGCGCAAGGCACCCAAGAAGGCATACTTGGAATTGGAGGCCCAGCCCGCAATGATCACACCGTAGACCTCAATGGAGGTGATGGCCATGATCAACAACAAGCCTGCGTTGATGTTGGTAAGCGCCACTTCGGGCCCAAAGGGGATGGCCACCCAAGCGGCCAAGGCTGGCATGATGGCCATGATGGGGCCAAGACGGAACAGGCCAAGGCTAGCAGCCGAGGGGTTGATCAGTTCTTTGGTGAGCAGTTTGATGGCATCGGCAAAAGGTTGTAACAAACCAAACGGGCCGACGCGGTTGGGACCTAAGCGAACCTGCATGAAACCCAGCAGTTTACGTTCCCACAAAGTGAGGTAAGCCACAGACAACAAAAGTGGCAATATGACACACACAATTTTGATCAAAATCCAGAGGACGGGCCAAGCCATCGTGGCCCACCAGTTTTCAGCAACGGCATTCAAGCCGGCGTTGTAAATGGCATCGATCATGCGGGGACTCCTTCAGCAATGGCCAGCGCATTTCGAGCATCGGCTGTGAGTTGCAATGAAGGTGCGCGACGTACCAAACTGTCCAGTTGGTAAATAGCGGCCACACAGGGTGTGTCGACTGTGCCAGCAAGTCGAATTTCAGCGCCGCAAGCATTGCTCAAGTTCAATGGGGTTGCCGAGATTTGTTTCAACACATCTTGAGATGTTTCAAAGGCCAACTGCGGCAAGCCCAAAAGATTGGCCAACACACGCAATACTTTCCATGCCGGACGCGTTTCGGCCAAGGGTTTGACCACGGCGTGGAAACTTTGCAAACGTCCTTCAGCATTGACGAAACTGCCAGAAGTTTCGGTGAATGGCGCAATGGGCAACAAGACGTCTGAGAAAGCCATGTTGGTTTTGAAGGGGCTGAGCGTGACGACCATTTGCATGGCTGCTAATGCCGCAACAGCTTTTGTCCCAGCGGCAGAATCTTCAACGGGTTCAGTGTTCAGCAGCAATGCTGCTTTCAAACCACCTGCCAACATTTGTCCAGCATTCAAACCACCGGTCTGAGGCTCAGCTTTCGCCCACTGTGCACCCACCGTGTTGGCAGCTTCGGTGAGGTAACCATAACTGGCGTCAGTGTTGTCAGCAATCCATTTGGCCAAGCTGAGCAAGCTAGAGGCATTGGCGTGGTGTGCAGCAGCATTGCCCAACAGAACAGCTTTTCGCTCGCCACCTAGAAGTGATTTGGCGATAGCTTGTGCCTCAGGTGTTGCTTGGCCTTGAGCCGGGGCTTCAACACCCTTTTCTGCCGCAATGACCCATGCCACATTGGCCAAACTTTGTGCCCATGCGCTGGCTTCTTGCACATCAGCCTGCTTGACAGGCATGGCCCAAGCGTCGGCGGCATTGAGCAAAGCTCTGGAGGTAATGGCGTTGACTTGTGCTCCATTGCGTTGTGCTTGACGAATGCGCTGAGCAAACAGCGGATGGTCTTTGCGCAAGTTGCTGCCTACAACCAACACGCGCTGGAGTTTTGTGAGGCTGGCAATGGAAGTACCCAAATAGCGCACGCCTTCTGCTTTCACAAACTCAGCATTTCGCAGACGGTAGTCAATGTTGTCAGACCCCAAAGAGCGAACCAGTGTGCTGGCCAAGTGCAATTCTTCGAGCGTACTGTGGGGGCTAACCAAAGCGCCGATGCTGTTGGCACCATGGTCTTTGCTAATTTGATTCAAACCGTTGGCCACATATTCCAAAGCGGTTTGCCAATCGACTTCTTTCCACTCGCCACCTTGTTTGATCATGGGGGCGCGCAGCCGGTCTGCACTGTTCAAGGCTTCGTAAGAGAAACGATCGCGGTCGGCAATCCAGCACTCGTTGACGTCTTCGTTTTCCAAAGGCACCACACGAAGCACTTCGTTGTTTTTAACTTGGACCACCAAGTTGGCGCCTGATGAGTCGTGCGGCGCAATAGATTTGCGACGTGACAATTCCCATGTCCGCGCGCTATAACGGAATGGCTTGCTGGTGAGGGCGCCTACAGGGCAAATATCAATCATGTTGCCTGAAAGTTCTGAGTCAACCGATTGGCCCACAAAGGTTTCAATTTCTGCATGCTCACCGCGGTGTGACATGCCCAACTCCATGACACCGGCCACTTCTTGGCCAAAGCGAACGCAGCGGGTGCAGTGAATGCAACGGCTCATCTCTTGCATGCTGATGAGGGGGCCCACATCTTTATGGAACACCACCCGCTTTTCTTCTTCGTAACGTGAACCCGAGCCGCCATAACCGACGGCCAAGTCTTGCAACTGGCACTCACCGCCCTGATCGCAGATGGGGCAATCAAGGGGATGATTGATGAGCAAAAACTCCATCACAGACTGTTGGGCCTTGATGGCTTTGTCTGTCTTCGTTCTCACGATCATGCCCTGCGTGACAGGAGTTGCACACGCTGGCATGGGCTTGGGTGCTTTTTCAACATCGACCAAGCACATGCGGCAGTTGGCTGCAATGCTTAATTTTTTGTGATAGCAGAAGTGAGGAATGTAAGTGCCTGCCTTCTCAGCAGCATGCATCACCATGCTGCCTTCAAGCACCTCAACTTTTTGACCGTCTAG
>Ga0114981_10002821_pt1 | contig 11127 bp, 10 predicted proteins | sample S_140806_MF_Meta_FD_87028 | JGI IMG/M metagenome (GOLD analysis project Ga0114981, IMG submission 87028) | Freshwater microbial communities from Lake Simoncouche, Canada to study carbon cycling - S_140806_MF_MetaG | ecosystem: Environmental > Aquatic > Freshwater > Lake | place: Lake...
TCTGAAAAGAAAAAAGAAGACTGGATGAATTCAAAATGGCGTCCCATGATGGGATGGAGTTACATGCTGACTTGTATTGCAGACTTTGTGATATTTCCTGTGTTATGGAGTATATTACAAAGTGTTTCAAAAGGTCAGGTAAACGTACAGTGGCAACCTATTACACTGCAAGGCGCAGGCTTGTATCACATTGCAATGGGTGCTGTACTGGGCATTGCGGCATACGGTCGTACACAAGAAAAACTAGGCGGGGCAAACAATGGCGGAATCAACTTACCACAAAATGTCGGTTCAACATATCAAATACCTGGATCAACACCACAGCCCGGAGCCGGTGCGTTTGGTGCACCAATGGCAGCAACACCATCCTGGGGCGCACAACCTCAAGGTGGATCATTTACCCCTGCACCAAGCTGGGGTACAACTCCAGTCTCATCAGGATTCGGCTCAGCCGGAGTAACCACTGGCTGTGGGGGCAAACTTGCTCCTCCGCAGCCTGACTTTTACCCCGAGAGATAATGCCAATAAACATCATCCAAACGCACCATGTGCCACACGGGCATAGTGCGTTTAACGGCACATATGATCATTTGTTCTGGGAAGTAGAACTTGTTGATTCGGCCACCGACGGTGCTGATTTTCAAGACCGACTACTGCACAACAACATATGGCAAGTGGGCATTGCAGGGCAGGGCATCAAGCGGTTAACATACAAACAAGGATCTGACCCTGTGTTAGATCACTTGGTCAATGTGCCTGGCCAACAACAACAAGAGTTCGTACGCCTGGCCAAAGGTGAACATGACGAATATGTTAGAACTAGATGGTATAGAGATGTAGAATACTATGTCAACAGCCCTGACATCAGAACTATATCTACCATTTATCGTGATCAAGCAGGGTTTGAAATGGGCATACACCTGGATAATTCGCATGTGATGTTGCAGGCTGTGATCAACTTGTCCGATAATGAAACAGGAACAGAACTGTATGAAATTGGTTCTACAGAACCCACGTATGCAATGACTGGACAACGCAACCGTGGTATTATGTTTTTTAATGGCCCGGGTACATTGCATGGCATAAGAAACGTAAATAAAGATAGACACATACTGTACTACGGACTCATGTACGGTGGTGGTAACAACTAAAGGAAAATAAAATGAAAAAAATGTTATTAGTATTAGCCTTGGCTCTTGGTAGTCAATTTGTTATTGCTAGCGAGCCTGCGCACGAAACCAAAAAGATCTGTGTTGATGTCAAAGACAAAGAAGGCAAAGATGTAATTGATCCCAAAACAAAACAGGTCAAACAAAACTGCAAGCAAGTCAAGCAACACAAAAAACTAGAAGGTACTGATGTACCGGTCAAGAAGTAATTGACACCACTCAGAAAATCCTGTATAATTATGTGTACAGGATTTTTTTATGACCGACCACTATGCCGCATTAGGCGTGCCAAAAACTGCCACTGCTGCCGAAATCAAACAGGCTTTTCGTAAACTGGCCAGCCAGCATCATCCGGACAAAGGTGGGGATACCGCCAAGTTCCAAAGCATTCAGGCTGCCTATGCTGTACTAGGCGACGAACAAAAACGTGCTGAATATGACAACCCACAACCACAGTTCAGTGGCTTTGGCGGATTCGGTGGCGGCCATCCACAGTTCAATGATATCTTTGCACAGATGTTTGGTGGTGGGGGATTTGGACAGCAACAACCACGTAGAAATCATGTGCGCATGACCTTGTACATAAGTCTGCTGGATGTGGCACAAGGTGGACGTAAACCCGTGAGCATAGGAACACCACAAGGACAAAGCACAATTGAAATTGATATTCCTCTGGGGTTGAATGACGGGGATAACATACAATACGCAGGTCTTGCTCCTGGTGGACAGGATTTGGTAGTAACTTTCAGACTGCGGCCTGATCCTGTATGGGAACGTGACGGCCTTAACCTCACTAGAGAACACACTGTGAGTGTGTGGGATTTGATACTGGGCTCAGATGTTTCGGTACAGAACATACTGGGACACACATTGACCATTCGTGTGCCCGCTAGATGTCAGCCGGGCACTGTGTTACGATGCCGTGGGCAAGGCATCAAGGACCGGCGCGGCGTCATTGGTGACATGTTTGTGAAATTACGAGCAACCATTCCGGACAATTTAGCACCCGAATTGCTGGAAGCAATAGAAAAACATCGGCAATAAATATTTTCGTAATGGTTGCTAGTTGTTGATCAATACAGTATAATAATAACATAATTGGTAAAAAGGAACCCGATGCAAAACAATCCCGAAGTAGAACAAGTAGTCGAAGCCGCTGTTAATTTGGCCAGGGAAAAATGTCACGAGTATGTGCTAACCGAACACTTGTTGTTGGGTATGTTACGACACATACCATTTAGGCGAGTGGTTGAAAAGTTTGGTGCAGATGCCGACCTACTGGACATTGAACTAAATTCATATCTAGACAGTCAAATCAATCTAGTGAGCAGTGCAAAAGACTTCCAGCCCCGAAAAACTCAGGCTCTGGAACGCATCTTTAATCGTGCCAATGTGCAAGTGATGTTCACTGGTCGTAGAAGCATGAATGTGATTGATATCTACTTGAGCATCATGGCCGAAACCAATAGCCATGCACATTACTTCTTGCTCAAATACGGTATTCGCAAAGCAGAATTCATTGAGTTCTACCAGAAGAATCATCAACCAGAGTCAGCCAAAATGAATGCACAACAGGCCACAGACATCCTGGAAGAGCATTGCACAAACATTTCAGCAATGGCAGCAAAGAATCAGTTAGAGCCCTTGATTGGTCGTTCAGCAGAACTAGAAGACATGATCACTGTGCTGGCACGTCGCTTCAAGGCCAATGTGCTCATGGTAGGTGATCCTGGTGTGGGCAAAACTGCCATCATTGACGGACTTGCACAAGAGATACACAACAACAATGTGCCTGAGTTCTTAAAAGGACACGAAGTATGGGGGCTTGAGATTGGCTCATTGCTGGCAGGATCCAAGTATCGCGGCGAGTTTGAAGAAAAGTTCAAGCAAGTTATTGCCGCACTAGAAGCCAAGAAGAACTGTATTTTGTTTGTAGATGAAGCACACACCATGCGTGGTGCAGGATCGTCAGGACAAAGCAACCTAGATTTTGCTAACATGTTGAAACCCGCAATTACCAAGGGCAATTTGAAAGTAATTGCATCAACCACATGGGAAGAATACTACGAATCGTTCGAAAAAGATCGTGCGTTAATGCGCAGATTCCATAGGCTCTCTATTGATGAGCCCAATGATGCAACCACAGAACAAATCCTTATTGGATTAAGCCCACGCTTAGAAAAGTTCCACAATGTGATGATTGACACAGAAGCAATGTCAGCGGCTGTGGAACTGAGCGGACGTTACATACACGACAAGAAGAATCCCGACAAGTCAATTGACTTGCTGGACGGTGCCTGTGCTCGACAGCGTGTGAAGGATGCAGGCTTGGTTACTGTTACCAAGGACATGATCATGTCACAGGTCAGCAAGGTAGCCGGTGTGCCCATGGACCGCTTGCAGAACGAAAGATCAAGCAAAATTGTTGAACTAGAATCAAACATCAAGCAAAAGCTGTATGGGCAGGATTCAGCAGTGGACTCAGTACTGGAACGTGTGTACATCAACTTTGCCGGCATTGGTGCAACAACTCGCCCCATGGCCAGTTTCTTGTTCCTGGGTCCAACAGGCACAGGCAAAACAGAACTGGCCAAACTACTGAGTGAGAACTTGGACATGAAACTGCTCAAGTATGACATGAGCGAGTATCAAGAAAAGCACACAGTATCCAGCTTGATCGGTGCGCCCCCGGGCTATGTGGGCTTTGAAGATGGCAACGTAGGCGGCGGCAAGCTGATCAGTGATCTTACCAAGAATCCGTTCAGTATCATCTTGTTTGATGAAATTGAAAAGGCACACCCAGACGTCAGCAACATCTTGTTGCAGATGCTAGACGAAGGACACATCACAAGTTCAGCAGGCAAGCGTGTGGATGTCAAGAACACCATTATTATCCTGACTTCAAACTTGGGTGCAAGAGATAATGAAACCAACGCCATTGGCTTTGGATCACAGGAAAAGACCGGCAACGAAGACAAAGCAATGAAAGAGTTTTTCAAGCCAGAACTGCGCAATCGTATTGATCAAATCTGCAGGTTCAACAAACTGGACAAGCTGGCCATCAAGAAGATTGTGATCAAGTTTGCAGATCAACTCAAAGCTAGTTTGGATGAGAAGCGCATCAAGCTCACACTCAGTGAAGATGTGATCGACATGTTGGCCGACAAAGGCTACGATCCCAAGATGGGTGCTAGGCCCCTGGCACGCAAGATTGACGAATTGATCAAAGTACCACTGAGTAAAAAGATCCTGTTTGATCGACTCAGCGAGTGTGAAGTATTTGTTACCATGCAAGGTGATTCAGTACATTTTGAATCCATTGCCCACCTTGTGCCTGTAGTAGACGATGACGGCATTATTCGATTCCCCGATGTTTGATATTGACGCAACAATAGACCAACGTAGCGAACCATACTACAAGCAGTATCACCACTGCTTGATATGGTGGATCCCCGAAGGCAACATGATGCGCAAGTTGGATCACAAAAGTATTGACACTAATATTTTTTGGCGCAACAACTATCTACAGCATTGGCGTAGCACACATCAACGAACAAACATAACCGAGCAAGATCAACTGCGCTTGCACGAGGTTTGTGATATGTTGTTGGCCGTAACCACCCCGTTTAAAAAAGTAGTATGTAACAACACCATGTGGTTGTATACCAACACACCCGAAGATTTTGAGATAATTGTGTCGCAGCCGGGTACCAAACTAATTGAGCGTAGACAAGCAGATGTATGTTTGCCCCCAGACTGTGTTATGCTGAATCGTCCTCGCCACCGGTTTAGAACCTACTTTCGTGAACGCTTTCTAGATGATGTACAAAGAAAAATCATAACAAAATACTTTGCCACCCGGTCTGATCAATTTCGTCCTGGTCCAGGATTCAAACAGTTTCTGCGTGGCGCACGTATGTGGATTCCGTCGAACTACTTTGTAGATCATGATGACGAAAAGGATGCACTGTTTATAAACATAGCATGTCCGCAACTGGTTAGAAAAACTCTACCAATACGGGCTCGTAACTAAATACAACACTATGGCAAAAATACACGAAGAAGTAGTTGTGATCAAACTCTCAAAATTGGTCAAAGATAGCGACCCAGGCAGCGAAATTGCGTCTGCTGACATCGTTGCTGCCTTGCAAAGCGTAGCCGAAGAATTGGCCGGTGCAAGTGTGGTTGTAGAAGCAGAACGAGCACAATGACCGTAACTACCCAGTCAATCTTGGCCAACGTTGTATACAGTGAGCCTTCCGGCAACTACGACGGCAGCAGTCAAGACTGGGTCAGCGATGCTGTGCGAGCCGCAAACTACTATCGCGGACAGGGCAATTTACAAACAGTCACTTTCAGCGTGACTGATTTTGAAGGCATCTTGTATCTAGAAGCAACACTGGATGCTGATGCACAAACAGCTACCTGGTTCAACACTTACACTTATGGTGATGGATCAACCACCCCATTGAGTGACTATCACCCGGCCACTATCACAGGAAACTTTACTTGGATGCGACTGCGCATCGAAGGGTTTTCAGGTGGTACAATAAATTCCGTCACCATTACCTACTAATTTTAAGGATCATCATGAGCGATTTTACAACCATTTCTGGGTCAATAGATTCCAGCGACAAAAAAATACCCTTGGGCACGGAAGTATGGATTGACGATACCTGTGTTATCAATGTAGAACACGTGGATCGAGTTGTGTGTTTTTCTCATCAGTTGGCAGATCAAGACGGCGAGCACGAATTACGCATTGTTATGAAACACAAAACTGCAGATCACACCGATGTCAATGAAGCAGGCGAAATTGTACGAGATGCAAGACTGATCATCAGCGACATCAAGTTTGACGAAGTTGCACTGGGGCACACCTTTTTAGAAAAAACCATCTACACACACGATTTCAATGGAAGCGGCGATGCGGTAGAAGACCAATTTTTTGGCGAAATGGGCTGTAATGGCACCGTTAGTTTGAAGTTCACTACACCTGCATATCTTTGGTTGCTAGAAAATCAGTGATACTAAATACTAGCTATGAAACAGCTAGTAATCATGCCCGGGGGATTTCACCCCTTTCATGCGGGACACGCCGCTCTTTATCAATCTGCCGTTGAAGCATTTCCCGGTGCTGATGTATATGTGGCCGCTACCAACGATACCAGCACACGCCCATTCCCATTCCCTGTTAAAGAAAAACTTGCACAATTGGCCGGGGTTCCCAAAGGCCGATTCATGCAGGTTAAATCTCCATTCCGTGCAGAAGAAATCACAGCACCTTACGATCCCAATACTACACAGTTGATCTTTGTGCGTTCAGAAAAAGACGCAGGATCACAGCCCCGTGCTGGCGGAAACAAAAAAGACGGCTCACCCGGTTACCTACAACCATATGATGATGCTAGTGATCTGCCCATGAGTCAACATGCTTACATGGCCTACTTGCCCACTGTGGAGTTTGGTCCAGGCATGACATCGGCAACAGAGATTCGCAGTGCATGGCCCCGGCTAAATGAAAAACGCAAACAAGCTCTGGTAATGAGCCTGTACCCCAAGACACAAACCAACCCTAAACTTGCTGCCACAGTGGTCAAACTGTTGGACACAGCAATGGGCGCAGAACTAAATGAATTTTCTGCACAAAACTTTGTAGGCGGAATGACTGCTGGATATCAGCGCAGAGAAAATCAGCCTGTAGCAGAAGGCGATGTTGTACCATTTGCTCGCCCAAATCAAGCATTGACTTGGCAACAGGTACCTAGAGATGTTTTGTTGTTGGCAAATGATTGGTTCTGGGCCAGCGAAGATAACTCAGGACTTGATGCTACAATAGATCCTAAAGGTTACGGCAATGGTACTGCTAACGATGTAAAATATATCACTGCTAAACTTCAACAAAAAGGTTGGACCATTGATTACAATGATGAGAATGATGGCATTGACGAATATAATCTAGTACTCACTAACCGACGTGGAAACAGTGTATTGTTGTCCATTAATGATGCCCAGTCCTTTACTGGATGGGCCGCAGGAACTAATTCTGTAAACGAGAACACAGCGCCAAACCCACGTGTGAATTTAACCCCCAACTTCCCCAACTACGCTACGCTAATTGGAGAGTTTGTTGGCATCAAGAAGAATCGTGCGCTGTTCCGTATCATTGCCGCAGAACTACGACCCGGTCAGGGCGAAACTGAAAAAATCTTCCGTGCCATGAGTACCAACACTCCCATTGGTATTGAGATTGGCAAAGTAAAGAATCGTGCCGTAGTAGAAAATGTAGGCAAAGAATTTATATTGTATATCAATAGTAAACCTGCTGCCAAGTATGTGGACCAACAACAGGCCATACTAGACATGGCCGCGGTAAGAAAGAAATATCCCACTGCTAGACTAGAACTCAAGCACGAAGTGTGTGACATGCAAACTGTGAAACAGATCAACGAAGGCGGTAGTATACTAGAAGCACTCAAGCCCGATTCCTTTGCTGCCTTGCAACAGGCCAAACAACGTATTGAACAGGACCGTCAGCAGGCTAAACAACGGATTGAACCGGAACGTCAGCAGGAGGTTGATCAATGGGCGCAAGACTTCCGGGCCAACAGTGCAAAATTAGCAGGTCGTCAGTTGAAACAAAGATTTGCCGAGCCGCCGCCTGAACTACCGACAATGCCCGTGGTTCGACCTGGTGAAGGTTACTACGCATTAAAAGATAGATTGGCACAATTAGATATTGCCAAACAAAAGTTTGAAGAATTTAACAAATTGATTGCGTCAATTAAAAAGAAATACCCTTTGGTTGCAGATACACTAGATCAACTTGAAAACAGTTTGTTACAAGATGTCAAAGACGGGGCCGCAGATAATTACGCATCTCTACTGGCTAAATTAAACAAGTACGAAAATGCGTTGACAACCAGGTTTCCCGGCATAGTCAAAGAAGACCCCGACTACATCGAAGAAGGTCGCAAAATTTAACGCTGTCTGCTATACTCTGTAAATACTAGCATATTTTTAACGGAGAACCCGATGGCTGAACAGCAAATACAAGTCAATATTGACTACCTAAGAACTACCCGAGTGCATATCTGTATGCCATGTTACGGCGGGCAGTTAACTGAATCCACATTCATGAGCTTTATCAAATGGGCCAATACATGCCGCCAATTGGGCATTGATTGGACTGTGGAAACCATGACCAATGAAAGTTTGATTTCACGTGCTCGCAACACACTCACAGCCAAGTTTTTAAACACAGAAGGTTCTACCCACCTGATGTTTATCGACGCTGACATTGGCTGGGAACCTTGGCATTTGTTGGCATTGTTAAATGCTGACAAAGATGTCATTGGCGGCTTGTACCCAATGAAGAGTTTGCCAGTCAAGTGGTGCGTTAACGGCATCCCTGGTGCAGACGAAAATGATCCCAGTGGCCTGGTAGAAGTTACCAAAACTGGCACAGGTTTCTTGTTGATGAAACGTCATGTGTTTGAAAAGCTCAATCAGCACCCTGCCGTGAAGCCATTTACCAACGACATCGGTCTTGATCCTGCACTCAACGTGTACATGAAAACCTACTTTGACACAGCGGTGCGAGAAGGCCGCTACTACTCAGAAGACTGGACATTCTGTGAAAACTGGCGTGATCTAGGCAATCAGATCTTTGTGGACAAACGTGTGTTGCTCAAGCACACAGGTACCTATGTGTTTGACTTTGGCACACACGAAAAACTCTATCACGATCTTGCAGAGATGTACAATGCTGGTGGGTTGCCCACAACTATGCCACAATCGTTGCCAACACCTGTTGTTGATCCAACACCGCATCAGTTGGCAGCGGCGCCTGCGCCTGCCGCAGAAGCCAAAGTTATGGCAACAAGCAAGAGCAAAGCCAAGAAAACATCTAAAGCAGCCTGACGGTAAATATAGTTCGTATGAACATCAACGAACTAGATTCCTATAACCTTGCCGATGCTGTTAAGTTTAACGAAGAACTTAACCCACGCATTTGGCAAGGTTCTCGCATGCGCACAGAAGTGCGCCGAAAATTACTGGCTATTGCTAAAGATTTTAAACAAAGTCTAGGGCTCAGTGACCTAGAAGTCAAAGACATCACACTCAGCGGAAGCAATGCTGGGTACACATATACCCCACACTCAGATATTGATCTACACCTTGTGGTAGACGTTCCGCAGGCAGAAACTGACGAAGTTTATCGTGAGTTGTTCAATGCCAAAAAGTACCAGTATAATGATGAGCATAACTTGTCCATTGGTGGCTATCCTGTTGAGTTGTATGTTCAAGACGCCAATCAGACACATCACTCACAGGGCATCTATTCAGTATTGAACAATGACTGGACTGCTATTCCTCGCAAGAGAGAAAGCACAGTGAATGACGGTGCTGTGAAGAGCAAGTACGAACTCATGAAGCATCGTATTGAATCTGCTATTGCCAGTGATGACATCAAGCAGTTGACCAAAACAGCCGCACGTATCAAACAAATGCGTCAAGCAGGCCTGGACAAGAACGGTGAACTGGGTCCTGAAAACCTAGCTTACAAAATGTTGCGTACACAGGGCCTAATTGAGAAGTTATATACTGCTCGCACTGCTGCCAAAGATCAACAGTTGAGTTTGCAAGAACGCAAGAAAAAGAAAAAATCTCGTGTGAGATATGGATTTGGTGGGTACTACACACCGGGCTTCTCGTTTGGCGGAGAAGCCGGCGAAGGTGGAGGTGACGGGGGCGGGGGTGGCGAAAGTATAAGAGAAGACGCTACTATATCTCCTTACGGCGTGAGTCCAACAACACAGATGTTTTTAAATGAAACAGGTGACAGCGAACAAACAGTACATGACTTTATCTCACATGCTGCCGAGCGTCTGGGCATTGAGAATATGCCAACTATTGAACTGCACACAGATCCTGCATGGTCTGAACGTGAACACAGCTTTGGGAGATACACTCCTAATACACATACACTAGAAGTGAACTTGGCCAATCGCCACATCATGGACATCTTGCGTACTGTGGCACACGAATTGGTACATTGCAGACAACACGAGTTATCTCCACTGCCCGATGAAGCAGGTGAAACTGGAAGCCGTTGGGAAAACGAAGCACATGCCAAAGCAGGCGAACTCATGCGTGACTATGCTGACGCCAACCCTGATCGGTTTGGTGAACATGCACTAGCAGAAGCATCAGGATACATTCCCACTCGGGCACAGGCCAAGGACAAACGTTTTAGTACAGCACTCACAGTGGATGTGCATCCTGGGCAAACAGGTAAAGAAGCCAACAAGATGGGCTTGCAAACAGATGCTCAAGGCCGCCCTGCGCTGTTGATGAAAGAGTTTGCCAACCAACTGCAAGAAGAATTTGCACAGTTTGACGAAGCTACTGCGCTATTTGAAATCAAAATGACCGGCAAGAACCTGCGAGCCGAAGCTGCCAAGACAGGTGCCATTGCTGGCATGGAATTTGAAATGATTGTGCCCAATGTTGAAGGCGGCGACGAAGATGCAGAGCCAGAACCAGATTACAGTCAGGACCAAGGTGTCAGCAGTATACAAGATGTGTATGATTTCTTCTATGATGGCGATTACAACAGCCGCGGCGATGTCAGTCGACTTCGTGAACGCATGCAAGAGAGCTATCACCAATGGCTAAGTGATCAATTTCAAAGTCGCTGGGAAAGCGACGATTCAGAGTTTGTGTTCAACTACATTAAAGAAAATGCCAGTCCAGAAGAAATTGCAGAAATATTAGACATCGAACTTGATGCAGATAGCTATCCAGATACCATTGACAGACAAGCATTGCTTGACGCCACAGAAAAAGTTGTTGAAGGCGGTTACGGCAATCGCTGGTATAATGACGCATATGAAACTGCTCAAGAAGAATTCAATAATGATGCTGACCAAGAAAGCGAATGGCTAGACGATCA
>Ga0114981_10002822_pt1 | contig 11125 bp, 7 predicted proteins | sample S_140806_MF_Meta_FD_87028 | JGI IMG/M metagenome (GOLD analysis project Ga0114981, IMG submission 87028) | Freshwater microbial communities from Lake Simoncouche, Canada to study carbon cycling - S_140806_MF_MetaG | ecosystem: Environmental > Aquatic > Freshwater > Lake | place: Lake...
GCTTTGAACGGCTTGGTCGGCCCCATCATGAAAGCCAGCAAGGGCAAAGCCAATCCGACGCAAGTGAATGCGTTGTTGTTAAAGAAGTTAGGCTGAGTTAGCCCCTATTGTTGTCCTTGGCATTGCGTGATGCATATGAATTCATGGGTCAAGGCTTGGGCCACAAAGCCCATAAACGCAAGGATTGCTTCAAACGCCCCGCCACCTCACCAGCTTGGGGACCAGTACCCATGAAGAAATCCGCACGCACAGCACCCACGATGGCGCTGCCCGTGTCTTGTGCCAGCACCATTCGCGACAGCGCTTGGGTGGGGCCAGGCGACACCAACCACAACGGTGTGCCATAGGGAATGCTGAGTGGATCGATGGCCACCGATCGCCCTGCGGCCAGCGGTATGCCTTGTGCGCCGCGCGGTCCAACCGTGGGGTCGGCACCCATGGGCTCTTCTTTGAAAAACACATAACGCGGATTGGTCCAGAACAACTCTTGCCGCCGCTGCGGGTTGCGCTGCAACCACGCCTTGATGCCCGGCCACGATGCATCTCGTGTTTCGCCTTTGTCGAGTAACCACCTGCCCACACTTTGGTAGGGCTGATCATTGGATGCGGCAAAGCCCATGCGAACGGTACGCACACTGCCATCGGGCTCGGTGATGCGCAGTCTGCCTGAGCCTTGGATATGCAAAATCAAAGCATCCACTGGGTCAGCCAACCACGCAATCTCGCGGCCACGCAAAGCGTTTTGTGGCGCAGGCAGGCTTTCAATGTCTTGTCGGCTGAACCATGGTTTGCCGCTGGCTAAACCCGCAGGTGGGGCATACAAAGGGGTGTTAAATCCATTGCCCGCCAAACGCTGCGCCTCAAAAACCGGTTCGTAGTAGGCGGTGAGCAAGCCACTGGCCTCACCTTCCAAAGACTCCAAACGGTAAGCCTGCAAGCGGCTGAGCAACAACAAGCGCTGCTCGGTTTCGCTGGCAATGCTCAGGCGACGAATATCACTGCACATGGGTGCGAGCACCGTGCCGCTGACATCGCAATTGGCCAACAACATGGTCCACACTTCGGCCATGGATTCTTGCGGCCAACCGGGCAACTCTTCGATGGGCACGGGCACCCAGCGGCTTTTGGCCTCGCCTTTGACGGGTGGCTCAAAACGGGGCGTAGCCTGAGGAACCGCAGGCTGACTGACAGGCGGGCTGGTCACTGGCGGAGCGGAAGAGGGCGCTGGCAGACCAGGTCGAGGCACCGAAGAGGCACAGGAGACCAGCATGCCTACAATCGCCACGCTATAAGCTGCGCGGTAAAGCAGCGACCAACCCATCCATACACCTGAACCCATGCTGCTTATTTTGCTTGAATCCCTTGGCGCTGGCTTGCTGCTGGTGCTCATTGTGTGGTGGACCATGTTCCATGGTCGCAACAAGGGTGAGCCCGAGGACAAAGAACGCGACAAGGACTGATCACAAAAGCGGTGAGCGACGCAACGGCAACTGCTGCCTGCGCTCGCGCAATTGAGCGATAGACAATTCGGTCAGCACACAGGCCTCACCCTCGTCTTTCACCGCTTGTACCTGACCCCACGGGTCAACCCACATCGAATGCCCCCAAGTGCGACGGCCATTCATGTGCTTGCCACCTTGTGCTGCGGCACCCACCCACGCCAAGTTGTCAATCGCACGGGCTCGCAACAAGACTTCCCAGTGGGCAGAGCCGGTGGTGTATGTGAAGGCGCTGGGAGCGAGCAGCAACTCGGCACCTTGCTGTACCAATTGGCGGTACATCTGAGGAAAGCGCAGGTCGTAACACACACTCAGGCCTATGCGCCAAGTGTGGCCGTCTATCGAGGGAAAATCTATCACGACCGGCGTGTCACCGGCGTGCAGCACCACGCTTTCGTCATAGCTTTCGCGGCCATTGTCGAAACAAAACAAATGGATCTTGTCGTAACGCGCCATGCATTGCCCCTGAGCGTCGAACACCAGCGTGGTGTTGCGCACATGCGAGCTGTCCCCTGGCACCGCTATGGGCAAGGTACCCGCCACCAAGCACACGCCATAGGTCTTGGCCATGGCGGCCAAACGCTGTTGCATAGGGCCGTCGCCAAAGTCTTCGGCGATGGCCAGTTTGTCCGTGTCGTACTGTCCGAGCAAACAGAAATACTCTGGCAAAACCGCCAACTCGGCGCCAGCTTGGGCAGCTTGCGCCAGCAAGCGCTCGGCGGCGTCAAGGTTGGTCGCCACATCGGTGGTGGAAACCATTTGCAGCAAAGCGGCTTTCATGGTTTGACTTCCTTTTGTGTGTTGCCATCGACTTTGCTGACCTTGGGGTCTTTCCAAGACCCCTGCACGCGAAACTCTTGGGTGGTCGATTTGGCCAAGGGCGTCTTCAAAAAATACTGTGTAAGAAAGCTGGTCAAGCCCACCACGGGGTTGATGATGGTGTAGAGCAAGGTGGCCGTACCGGTATTGAGGTCGGGCACCACCACCACTTTAAGGTCTTGGGTTTCATTCTTGATGTCGGCCTTGCCTTCGAGCATCACCGCCGCAGTCACACCCTTCATTTGCATATTGTTGGTGCTGGCAATGCCTTGCTGGATTTGCACATCGCCACGCACAAAGTCAAAGGAAAAGCCCTCGCTGAAAACATCGGAAAAGTCTAAGGTGAGACGCCGTGGCAAGGCTTGCAAATTGAGCACGCCAAACAATCGTGCAACTCCAGGTTCGGCTTTCAAAAACTGGCCCTTGTCGAGGTTCACATTGAACTGACCGCCCATAGTGGTGTAGTCGGGCGAGAACGGTGAGCCCGTCCAGCCAACCTGCCCAGCCATGCGCCCTTTGCCGTTGCGAATAGCGCCCTTGTAGCCCAAGCGTTCCAGCAACTCGCCCGAATTTTGCAGTTGCAAAGTGAAATCGAGTTGGGTGCGCTTGGCGAGCACGCGACCCACGCCGCCCCATTGGCCTTTGGCCTGAAAACTTGCTTCTGGCAAGCTGAGGTTGAATTTGTTGAGCACCCATTCGCGACCGCCGCCGGTGATGGCACGGCTGAAACCTTCAACCTCGGCGCGTCCTAACTTCAAGCCGCGCAACTCCAAGTTGTCAATGACAACATCCATGGTGGGCAAATCTTTGGGCGAGTCCGACAAAGTCGCTTCCACGTCTTGCACCGCAGCAGGCGGAATAACCAAATTGGCCAACCTCGCCACCACCCGCGCTGATTGATTGTCTTGTGCAGGCTTGTAGTCGATTTGCCCCAGTGCTTCGTCTGCTTTAAGTTGGATGCGCCATAGCGGGCCTTGCTTGTCAGCACTGGCTTGCACCCGATTGAAGGTGCGCCCCAACCACAACAGTTCGTTGGTGCCCACCTCAAATCGGGTGGGTACAAAGGCCATGGCTCGCGGACTGGCTGGATTAGCGGGTTGATCGTCCTTGGTTTGGGTGCCCAACCAAGACGACAAAGTTTGTTGCCATTCGTCGGCATTGAAACGTGGCAACTGCACTTGCATCAGCACCGTACCTTCAGGGATGTCTTTGCGCGGTATCACGGGCCCCAAAGAAATTTGGCCGCGCACAACCTGCGGAACTTGGGGCGTCATATCGCGCAAATAACTGACCGTGATGAGTTGTCCCAAAGTGAGTGTGCTTTGTTCTAAATGCGCAGTGCCCCGCAACTGCGCCACACGCAGCAACTCATTGTCAAAGCGCACCGGCCAAACGGCATCTGCAGGTTTGTTCAAGGGCTCGGGCAAATCCACGCCCATGCCCTGCAATGAACTGCTGAAAGAAAACTCAGGCACACCCCGTCGTAAACCCAAGCTGGCTACAAAGGAGGTGCTACCGCTTAAATGCGCAGCGAAACCCGAGACCAGCGCAAGCTCAGGCAGTTGGCGCAAAGCCTCGGCTCTGACACTGCCTTGCAAACTCAGGCGTGAAGGTCCTGCGTCGATGCTGTCGTTGAAACGCAGGCCGCCATCGAGGCGTGCATCCGAGCCCAACCAACGCATGCGCAGATTGTTGACCGCCAGCCCTGACTCGGTGTAATTTAAGGTGCCGCGCAATTTGCTAAAGCGCGGAAGGGAAGGCTGCCACTGGATATCGTTGCCATTGAGCACCACGCTGCCTTGCACTTTGGCAAGGGCCAGGTTTTGCAGCGGAAGATTCAGGCGAAGTTGGTGCTCAGCGGTGCCGGTGGCGGTGAGCTGGGTCAACGCTTGGTCGGTGATGCTGTTGAGCGGAGAGGTTTTAACCATCTGCGCGACATCGCTCAAATTGCCGCGAATCTGGGTGCTGATGTCCACCACGATATCGCGCAGATCTGCAATTTGTAAGTCCAGCTTGCTCAGCGTTGTGGCCCCGTCTTGCCCCATGCGCGCGGTGGCACCCTTGATGAAGAGGCGGTTACGGTTGATTTGCAGCTCGCCAGCGGCTTGTTGCACCAGCGGCCAAGACTCTTTGTCGCGCCGCTGTGCAACGCTCATCATGCTTTTAGGGGCGTACTGTATGTTCAAGCCTTGGAACGGCGCTTTGACGGTGAACACCCCCTCGTTGTTACGGGTAAAAGGAAAGCGTTCCAAGGGGCCTTTGACTTCAATATCGGCTTGGTTGAAAAAACCTGCCAACAAAGCGTCACGCAAATAATGGCGCGCTTGTATATCCATGGCGAGCGGTAAATAGCGATGCAAGGTGGTCGCATCTAAGCGAGTCACTTTGGCTTGCATATCCAAGACACCCATGTCCTGCGCGCTCGAGCCAGACAACCAACTGCCTTGCGCTTGCGCTTGCAAGTCGGGATTCTCCATCTGGACTTGGTGTACCGTCAGCGCCCATTGGCGGTCTTTTTTCACCCAAGAAACATCTGCCGACGCCTCTTTCACCGCCAATTGGTTGGTCTCCCAAATACCGCCCATTTCTAAACGGCCACCTGTTTGCTGCCACTGGGCTTTGCCGCTGTTTTCGCTGAGCTCCAATTTGAGTTGCGACGACTGCAGGCCCGGCCACCACAAAGCAGGGTCTGGCTTGGTCGTGCTGCTCGAAGCTTGAAGACTCAAGCTGGTGACCTCGGTTTTGAGATTGAACCGCGGGGTATCGCTGTGCGCCAAAAACCAACGCATATCCAGTTGCTTGACCTGCCCCTTGGGTTGTGCCAAGGCCAATCGGGTGTGCCAAGTCTCGCCCAAGGGCAAGCGCTGAGCGATGCGAGCGAGCATTTCTAAAGAAAAGCCCTGCAATTGCAATTCGCCAGTATCGGCCACATGTTCGCCCTCGTCGCGCCACGCCACACGACTGCTTCCCAAGTTCCATTCTTCGCCATCTTCAAAGCGCAAGGCCAAGTCTTGGCTACGCACATCCTGCCCCAAACCATCTAGCCACGCTTGGTGGTGCAAGCGCCCTTGAATATGCTGCAGCAATACCGCAGGGGCAGTCTCTTTCGCTTGCCAACGAAGTGCCTGCATATCGACGTCCACGGTTTGCGCCACCACCTTGCCATGGCGCACCTGCGCCCAACCGCGAAACCAACCATGGCCGGTTTGCACACCATCGCCCAGCAAAAAGCTCAGATAGGGCTGCATGGGCGCGAGGTCGATTTGCGAAAAAGCGGCGTAGATATCGCCATCCCAGGTCTGTAAGTCGCTGGCATGGCGGCTGATCAATGGCTGGTGAAAACGCCCTTGCAGGCTAAACCGCGCACCCCATTCAGACGGCGGGGTGGCATCGATGCGCCAATCGTGGCTGCGCAAGCCATTGCGCAAAACCACATTGACCTCTTGCAATTCCACCGCAGGCAAAGATGCCATCTGATCGACCCAGCGCAAGCGCCCACGGTGCACAAATATTTCGGGTTGGCTCCAAAACCAGTCGGCCAAGGCCGAAGGCTGAGCTTGTCCCATTGGCAAACCGGCAATGCGCAACTGTCCATCGCTGTCGCGGGTCACTTCAATCAAGGGGCTGTCAATGTCCACCCGATCAAGCGACAAGGTCAAAAGCGAAGTAGGCGAAAGCGACACCAGCACACGTGGCAGGCGCAACACTTCTTCTTCGGCGGCATTTCGCAACACAAAGTCGGTGATTTCCAGGGAAGGCAGCCAGCCGGTAGAAAGGGTGTCTAGGTTGCCTATGCTGACCTTCACGCCCAAGGCTTGCGAAGCCGCGTCTTCAATATCGCTCTTCCAATCGAGCACACGTGGCACGATCCAAAAATGTAATGCCAGTGCGGCCACGGCCATCAAGCCCCACGCAGACAAGGCCACCCACCACAGCACCCGAACGCACCAAGCGTAGCTGCGCCACCAGCGCGAGGACTTGGCGGTGACAATGGGCAAATCTGTGTTGTTGGTCATAGGAAAGGATCAATAGAATTATGACCCGCAAAGCGACCTGCATGCATACTGTCCGAACATGACCTTGCCCCCCCCTTTTTCGCATGGCTCTCGCTTGGTGCAACGCTTGCACAGGCGCTACCCCCAAGAGTTGGTGCTGCTGCCGGCTGGCGAGCCCACAGCAGGGCATTTGCAAACCACCTATTCACATTTGCGTCAAGACTATCCTGAGGTGGCAGATGCGTTGCGCGTCCTGCGCCAGTTGGTGCTGGAGCGACTGGTGGTGCTGGACTGCGAGCAACAGGCGCCCCTGAACACCATCACCCAAAGCATGACCGCGCTGGCTGAATTCAGCTTGAATGAGGCTTTACAAGAAGCCTTGGCGCGGGTCGATATGCGCCATGGCGCGCCCATGACAGCCCAAGGCACACGCGCAGAACTGTGGGTCATTGGCATGGGCAAACTGGGGGCGGGTGAACTGAATGTTTCTAGCGACATCGACTTGGTCTATGTTTTCGATGAGGACGGGCAAACCCAAGGCATCGAAGGCGGTCGTGGCGTGGTGAGCAACCACAGCTACTTTGACAAGGTGGTCAAGCAGCTTTATGCCTTGATAGGCGAGACCACCGAGCACGGCCAAGTCTTTCGTATGGACTTAGGCCTGCGCCCCAACGGCGAGTCGGGCCACAGCGTGGTGTCGCTTGACGCCTTGGAAGAGTATTTCCAAGTACAGGGCCGTGAATGGGAGCGTCTGGCATGGTTGAAGGCGCGGGTGGTGGCGCCAGCGGCTTGCATCGATCAGGTCAAGGCCTTGCGCGAGGTCATCCTGCCTTTCGTGTTTCGCCGCTACCTCGACTACAACGTCTTTGAGTCTTTGCGGGTGTTGCATCAGCAAATCCGAGCGCAGTCGCTGCGCCTGAGCGCGGGGCGGCCAGAGCGCGCCAACGATGTCAAACTCGGCCGTGGCGGGATTCGAGAAATTGAGTTCACCGTGCAATTGCTGCAAGTGGTGCGGGGTGGACAGTTTCCCGAGCTGCGCCAACGCGCAACGCTGGACACGCTGGCCAGTCTGGTGCAAGCCCGATTGATGCCCGCCGACACAGCGCAGGCGCTGCACGAAGCTTATGTATTTTTGCGCCGCGTAGAACACCGTATTCAATACCTTGACGACCAGCAAACCCACCGCCTGCCCAGCGATCCCGCCGATTTGCAATGGATTGCCCGCACCTTGGGGCTAACCGACAGCAACGCTTTGCTAAAAGCTTTGCAGCAGCACCGTGACCGAGTCGCCCAAGAGTTTGAGCGTTTGCTGGGCCAAGGCGAATCCTCACAGCCCGATGCGGCCAGCCCCGCCCCGCCAGTAGGCCATGACTGGGCCAGCGTTTTGGAAGGCTTGTCACCCCTGTTCAAAGAGCGCATGGCCACTTGGCCGACTCTGCCTCGGGTGCTTGCCTTGCGCGAAGACGCCCGTGAGCGATTGCTGCGCTTGGTGCAACGCACCCAAACTTGGCTTGACCAAGGCCTCATCAACGAAGAGGCTGCGCTGCGCTGGAGCGATTGGATGGAGCCCTTGCTGCGGCGCGAAACCTATTTGGCCTTGCTGCTTGAGCGTCCGCAGGTCCACCAGCAGTTGCTGCGGTTGCTGGGGTCAGCCCGCTGGGCAGCGCGCTATTTGCGCACACACCCAGGTGTGATTGACGAATTGGCCAATCCCGAGGTGTTGGATGAGCGCTTTGATGCCACACAACTGCGCCGCCATTTGCAAGCCCGTCACGACGCCCTTGCCAGCCAAGGCGCAGACGACGAGGAAAGCCTGCTCAATGTGCTGCGCCGTGCGCACCACGGCGAAACCTTGCTGACACTGGCGCGCGATGTAGAGGGGCGGTTGAGCGTGGAGCAAGTCGCGGATGATTTGAGTTTGTTGGCAGACACTTTGGTCGAAGTGGCTGCTTTGTGGGTCTGGTCTCGCCAGAAAACACAGCACCGTGTTTTGCCGTGTTTTACGGTGCTGGGCTATGGCAAATGGGGTGGCAAAGAACTGGGCTACGGCAGCGACCTTGACATCGTTTTTGTCTACCAAGACGAGCACCCCCAAGCGGGAGAGATCTACGCGGGGTTTGCGCGAAAGCTGATTCAATGGCTGACCATCAAAACCGGCGAAGGCGATGTGTACGAAATTGACACAGCATTGCGGCCCAACGGCAACGCCGGTTTGTTGGTGAGTTCCTGGGAGTCTTTTGCCGACTACCAACGCCAGCGCGGCTCCAACACCGCTTGGGTGTGGGAGCACCAAGCCATGACACGCGCACGGTTTTGTGTGGGCGACGAGCGGCTGCGCCAGCCGTTTGAAGCGGTACGGCGTGAAGTTTTGTGCGCTCCACGCGACCCGCAAGCGCTGGCGATGGAAGTGGTGGCCATGCGCGACAAAATGCGTGCCGCCCAAGCCTTAATGCCAGAAGTATTCGACTTTAAACACAGCCCTGGGGGCATGATTGACGCCGAGTTTGCGGTGCAATTTTTAGTGTTGGCCCATGCCGGCCAATACCCCCGTATGGCAGACAACATCGGCAATATCGCTTTGCTAGAACACGCCGAGTCGGTAGGTTTGCTGCCACAGGGCATGGGGCAAGCCGCAGCCGATGCTTACCGGTCGCTTCGCCACTGGCAACACCTTGCGCGCTTGGATGAGGCGCCAGGGCAGTTGCCACTCAGTCAAGTGCGCGAACAACAAGAGGCTATTGCGGCTTTGTGGCGCTTTGTATTTTCGTGACCAAGGCGCTGGTGGAGTAGCCGTTGACAAAGGGAATCGCCACGGACCGTCCGCCCCAACTGCGAACGGTCGCGGTTTCTTGCAAAATCTCCATGTCGTAATCGCCGCCTTTGACATACACATCGGGGCGCAAACGCTCGATCAGCTGCACTGGCGTGTCTTCGTCAAACCAAGTCACCAAGCTGACCGAGGCCAGCGCTGCCAGCAACAAGGCTCGGTCTTGATGAGAGTTCAAGGGGCGCTCAGGCCCTTTGCCCAAACGCTTGGCAGACGCATCGGTGTTGACGCCCACCACCAAGGAGGCGCCCAAGGCGCGTGCCTGCTCTAAATAGGTGGCGTGACCACGGTGCAAAACATCGAAAACGCCATTGGTGAACACCACTGGTCCCAACTGGCGCAGAGCCTGTACCCGCAAGAAGGCTTCGGCCACAACGCAGACTTTGTCGGAAAAACCCACGGCTTGGCTCATGGCTTGCGTTTGCGCCAGCGCTGAACCTGTGCCTTAATTTGCGCCAAATCGGCAATCACTGTGACGCCTGTGGGTGGGCGGCGCTGCAAAACCGGCGCACGTCCGCCGGCCCAAATCTCGACTTGCTCTGGCAAGAGTCGACGCAACTCGGCCAAGCCATCCAGCACATGGTTGGGGTTTTGGGTGATGCTAAAGCTCAGGGTCACAATATCGGGGTGACATGCCAGTACGGCTTTGGCGATATCGCTCAACGGCGTTTTCACACCCATGGGCAAGCAATAACAGCCTTGCAAGGTCAAGAGGCTCTCGGCCATGAGCAAGCCCATTGCATGCTCTTCTTGCGCAAAGGTGGTGAGCAACACGCGGGGTCGGCGGTGAGCGGTGTGGCTGGTGAGTTGATGAATGGCTTGGCGCATCACGACGGTCGCGCACTCGGTGTACATATGCTCTTCGAACACTTGAATTTCAGCGCGCATCCAAGCGTCACCCACCATGGCGTTCAAAGGCGCGAGCAGTTCAATGACGAAACGGTTGACCCCCAAGCTGGCCACGGCTTGGTGCAAATGGCTGCGCAAGCCGTCAATGTCATGGGTTCGCAACAAGCCCATGGCTTCGTCCAACAACTCGCCCACACCCGCTTTGCCACGGGCCAAGTCCATGGGTCCAGCCAGCAAGGATTCGGTGATGCTTTGCAATTGCTCAACAGACATGGCCACGACTTGGCCTGGGCGGTGGCCAGCATCCAGTAAACGCTTGATGATGCGAAGTTTTTCCACCTGCAACAATGGGTAACTGCGTTCGCCAAAACTGTCACGCCCTGGCTGTGGGAAACCATAGCGGCGCTCCCACACCCGAAGCGTGTCCTTGCCGATGCCCGTGTCTCGCTCGACAGCTGCTATCGAAAATTGAAGGTGCTTCGACTCGCCTTCGCTTAAATCCATAGGGTTATTTTCTTAAAAACATACTGCCAAGCAAATATGTCATAGACAATAGCATAAAACCTTTTGGGAACACCTCCATGCAAACACTGCTTAAACCATTTTTTAAAACCCTCTTCGTGGCTGCCTTGTCTGTGGCTTGTGGGGTTTGGGCAGCCGACCCCAAACCTGCAACGCCCACCAGTTCCAGCGCTCAGTGCCCGACGCTGCTGCGCCACACCATCGACAGGTTGCAAGACGAAAAGCCCCAAAACCTTTGCCAGTATGCGGGTCAGGTGGTTTTGGTGGTCAACACTGCCAGCTATTGCGGTTTCACACCGCAGTACAAATCGCTAGAAGCCCTCTACGACAAGTACAAAGACAAAGGCTTGGTAGTGCTAGGTTTTCCCTCCAACGATTTTTCTCAAGAGCCAGACAAGAACCAAAAAATCGCTGACTTTTGTGAAAACACCTATGGCGTGAAGTTCCCCATGTTCAGCAAAACCACGGTGCGCGGCAGTGACGCCTCACCTTTGTTCAAACAACTCACCCAAGCAACAGATACCGCTCCGGAGTGGAACTTTTACAAATACCTTGTTAGCCGTGACGGCAAACAGGTTAAAAGCTACAACAGCACCACCGACCCCATGGACAAA
>Ga0114981_10002823_pt1 | contig 11118 bp, 8 predicted proteins | sample S_140806_MF_Meta_FD_87028 | JGI IMG/M metagenome (GOLD analysis project Ga0114981, IMG submission 87028) | Freshwater microbial communities from Lake Simoncouche, Canada to study carbon cycling - S_140806_MF_MetaG | ecosystem: Environmental > Aquatic > Freshwater > Lake | place: Lake...
AAGCTTCTGTTGCCACCCAGTGGTGACCATGGAAGAAATGCGATTCCATATTCATTACAGATATCGATTACTTCAGGCCAGTGACGATAATTTGGGCTAAATTCATTTTGGACCGAAATAATGCCACCTTGCTGTGGTGTGCCACCGGCTTTAATTGCATGTCGCAACATCTGAGCATTGACGTTACTAAGACCAATTTCCTGAACATAACCGTGCTCTTTCAACGTCATCACATTCTCAAACTGTTCTTCATATGAAATTGAAGGATCAGTTCTGTGATGCTGCCATAGTGGGATTTTATCTAGCCCTAGTTTGAAGGCAGATGCTTCGACAGCGCGATATAGATAATGCTTAGAGGCATTGCGACCTGAGATTCCGAACATAGTTCCATCTTTTTCGCGGGTTATGCCAGCTTTTGTTGTAATGACAACTTTGCTCTTTTGTTCAGGTGTTGCTTTCCAACTCGCAAAAGCTTTTCCTACAATAATTTCATTGTGGCCCATGGTGTTCCAGCTTGGCGCATAAATATCGGCAGTATCTAAAAGAGTGATACCCGCATCTAAGGCGGCGTGGATTGCCCCGATACCCAGATCAGGTTGATTGAGTAAATCTGGGTTCCGCTCATTTGGAAAGGACAGATGCATGCAGCCCATTCCGATTGCTGAGACTGAATATGGACCAAGTGCTCGTTGAGGAATCATGTGGAGATGTTATTGCAGATTTTGCGCGATCGCTCTCTTTGCCCGATACTTTGGACATGACATATCAATTGAGAGATCTAAAAGGCCAAGTAATCGTTATCACCGGAGCTACAGCTGGAATGGGCGCTGCCACTGCTAAGGAATTAGTAGAACAAGGTGCGAAGGTGGTTCTTAACGCTCGCAACGAAGCTCGCCTGAAAGAGATCGTTGCCTCACTAGGTGAAGCCAATGCGACATATGTCGCTGGTGATTGCTCAGAGCCAGATGTCTCACGTGCTGTGGCAAAAGCTGCTCTGGATAAATTTGGCACAATTGATGCAGTAGTACCAAATGCTGGTATCGGAATGTATGGCTCGATCTTGGATTACAGCGATGATGAAGTAAATCGCATGATGAGAACTAATTACGAAGGCACAGTGCACATCATCCGTGCGTGCTTGCCAACAATGATTGCGAAAAAAGCTGGCGATATTGTGATCGTTTCATCCGTTGCAGGATTTCGTGGCGGCGGGGATGAATCAATTTATGCAGGAACTAAGCATGCTCAAGTTGGTTTAGCTGGTGGTCTTGATCGTGAACTTCGCGACAAGGGTGTGCGCGTTGCACTAGTTTGCCCAGCCGGAACTGAAACAGAGTTTGCCATTGGGTCTGGTCGCACAGCAGGTACTCCAGTACTTGCTAGCTTCCTTCGCTCTGAAGATATTGCTTTTCAAATCACTACGATTTTGAAGCAACCACGTTCAGTGCGAACACACATTTGGACGCTTTGGTCTATTAATCAGCAGTCCTAAAACTTATTTATTAACTAGATTGGGTTTCCCCCACGTACTGCTACCTCTCATTGTGCACTGGTTTTCCTGTGAATCTGATCTAATCAAGCGTAACTTTGAGGTATGAGCGATCGAGTTTTAATTGTTATGGATGACGCTTTTGAATTGTCCACTATGGCTGCTGCACTTAAATTACATGGAACAAATGTGATTGGCGAAGCACAAAAAGAGTCATCGGCGATCTTGCTAATGCGAAGCATGCAACCCAATGTGCTCCTTATAGATATGCACTTTTCAAGTGAAAATTCGATCGCAATAGCTACAGCCATCCGCAAGGCATCCCCCACCATTGGCATAGTCATGCTTGTTGCATGTGCCGATCTTCGGTTACTCGGGGAAATGACGTGCGACATACCTATTGGGACCAAGGTTGTGATAAAGAAATCGATGAACAGTGTTGCAGCATTATGTGATGTTATTTCTGAATCACGTGTCTTAGCAGCCGAATCTCCCGTTACCTGGGTAAATGGAAATGTTGAATTACCTGAAAAAGCATTGCAAAACATGATGTCGCATTTAACTGATGTTCAGATTGAAACCTTACGCCTTGTGGCAGATGGCTTAACAAATGCTGAGATTAGTCGTGTCAGATATGTCAGTGAAAAAGCTGTGGAGCAGATTGTCTCTCGTATTGCTCAAGTATCAAATGTGCAGCCAGATAGATCCAAGAACCTGAGAGTTCAATTAGTTGGTGAGTACTTCAAATGGATAGGCGCGCCTAGACACTAGTTTTCCTGTTCTGAAGGCGAGCACAGGTAAAGTTCGCGCTTATGGAGCTAGTAGAGATTCGTGCGCAGTGGAATCAGGTACTAGACGCACTTGAGTCAAATAATCGCGTTGCATGGATTGCCTACTTTGATGCCCGCTTAAGTTCATTTGAGAATGGAATTTTAACGCTAGATTTTTCAGATAGCCGCAAATTTGCTGCCTCTCATGAGTACTCAGAAACTCGTCCCAACCTGAAATCTGCCTTAGTAGAAGCCATTAAATCTACTATTGGTATAGATGTAGAGATCATCGAACAATGAAGCTAAAGGTTTATTTGCTTGTGGTTTCACTTGTTGTCGCACTCGTGAGTGCACCACAATCATCTGCAGCCACTTCCACTTTGTCTATGTCCATCAGGCAAACACCTAGCGCTTCTGAAACTTTGCTCACTTTATACGGAAATCTCAAGCCAAACCGTTCAGGTACGACGGTAAAAATCCAAGTTGATGTTGATGGAAAATGGACGACAACTCGCTTTACAACCAAGGTCACCAAAGTTGGCACCTGGAAAGTTACCGCCCTTGCAACAGCGCTAAACGCCAATGTTCGCTATCGCGCTGTCTCGGTAATAAGTGGAAAGAGTTTGTACTCACCTATCCGTTCTATTGCGGTGAAACAACAACCTGAAATCTCAAACACCGATCCTTCGCAATTTATAGATTTAACAGGTCCTGGTGGTCGTATTCACGGCGCAGATATAAGTCGTTGGCAGCATCCCAATGATAAGCCCATAGATTTTGTGAAGATGTATGTAGCCGGAATGCGATTTGTATTCATTAAAGCATCTGATACTCGAGAGTCAGCAGACCTGCTATCTGTTAAATACGCCGCAATGGATCACTACGCTGCCCAAGCCGCTGGCATCTACACAGGTTTTTATCACTATGCGATCTTGCCTGATGTATCAGAACCTGAAGACATAAAAAAGGATGCCTTAGCACAAGCGCAGAAAGTTGTGTGGCGATTGGCATCTATGGGCGGCTATAGCGAGAAAGATTTGCCGTATGCATTAGATCTAGAAAACAAATGTGTTCGTTACTCCTCTTCCGGAGCCTGTCAAAAGTATGCAACACGAAGTGCAGTTACTTTGTGGGCTACAACTTTTCTAGCATCGGTTAGAGAGAAAACAGGTAAAACGCCAATTCTCTACTCTTATGCAAACTTCTTAGAGGGCTCAATGGTTCGATCTGCAGAACTCGCTCAATACCCTTTGTGGCTCGCACAGTATGCAATCGATCCAGCTAATCCCATTAATCAACCAGGTATCAAAGCAGGTGGTTGTTATGTTCACTCATGGACTGGTGCAAACTGCGATTCGCAATGGACTGTTTGGCAGTACTCATCCTGTGGAATTGCTCCCAAGTATGGAGTACCCGGAAATAGGTTAGATCTCAATGTTTTCCGCGGTACTCCTTCATCGTTCTTAGAGTTGGCAAAGGGAAGCTGGGCGCCAACTCTTGTTGATTTAATGCCACAGCAAGAGCCAACGGTTTTGACCGTTGTGGATCAATCGGCAAGCACCACCAACAAACTCGTTACCTTTAAAGTAAATGTAGTGCGTCCAAGTGGCTCCCCAGTTGTTACAGGAAGCGTGAAATTAGTATTTGATAAAGCAACTACACCAGCAACTAAGCCCACTCAAACAATATTGCGAGAAACAAGTGGTGTGTGGACTCTTGCTCTCAAAGGGGTATTAGCTGGTACATACAGTGGAAAAGTTTTATTCCAAGATGTTTCTGGAACTCATGCAGAATCAACATTTCCAGTCACATTTGAAGTTGCACAAGGGCCAACACCAACACCTAAACCAACGCCTTCACCTACTGCTACTAAAAAGCCAACCACTGATGGTTGCAAAGGGCAGATTAAGAATTAACTTCTAGTAGCTCATCAAGGGCTACGATTTCACGCTCGACTAACTCAATGTATTGAGCGATTGAATCTTTGCGCTCCTTTGCACTCCAACCAAGAACAGGTGCAATAAGTGCTGCAACTTCATCTGCAAGATGAACTCCATGATTGACCGCTTCAAAAGATAGGCGCGTACGACGAGAAATTACATCATCTACAGAGCGCGCGCCTTCATGTGAGGTTGCATAGACAATTTCAGCCTTGATATATGGCAAGTCGGCATCTAGCTTGGCAGTTAACTTTGGCTGCTCCTTAATTATTTCTAGGATCTCGCTAATAAGTGATCCGTGACGATTGAGCAAGTGAGTAACTGTTTCCACATCTAACCCAGACTCTTGAGCAATCCGCTCTTTCTGTTGCTCCAAAGCAAAGTACCCATCTGCGCCCACTAATGGAAGTTTTTCTGTTACAGACTCTTGAGTTAACTTGCGTAGTTCAATGACTGCGCGATCAACAACATCCTTGCCCATGACGCGATATGTCGTGTACTTGCCACCAGCAATCGAAACAAAGCCAGCAGCTGGTCGATCTACTGTGTGCTCACGTGAAAGCTTAGTTGTTGTTGCGCTTTTGTTGTTTGCAACTAATGGACGCAATCCTGCATACACGCCAATGATTTCATCTGCTTGAAGCTTTGGCTCAAGAACGCGATTGGCCTGATCCAAGATGTATTGAACATCTTCACGCGTAGCAAAAGGCTCGGCTCGATCGCCCTCGTATGGAGTATCAGTTGTACCGACAATCCACTTATCCCCCCACGGAATTATGAATAACACTGAAACCGGTGTCTTTAAAATGATTCCGGCATCAGATTTAATAGCAGATCCGGGAACAACAATGTGCGCGCCCTTACTCATTGTCACGTGATATCCAGGAGTTAATTCAAAGCGCTCATGTAGTTGATCGCTCCACACACCAGCACACATGATCGTTGCGCCTGCTTTAATCGCAATCTTCTTTCCTGATACTAAATCAAGAGCATTAACACCAACAACACGCTTGCCCTCACGAATCAATGACTCTGCAGAAACTTGGGTTGCAATGATTGCGCCGTGGCGTGCTGCGGTTCGTGCAACTGCCATTGTGTGGCGAGCATCATCAACTTGGGCATCAAAGTATTTGATCGCTCCAGTAACAATGTCATGGCGCAACGATGGCGCGATCTCATTAATCTGTTTTTGACTAAGGTGCTTGTGCCAAGGAAGTGCACGCTGAAATCCACGTAATGCGTCATAAAGAGCTAAACCTGCTCCAACGTAGGTGCGCTCTTTAAACTTTTCGGTTAGTGGAAATAAAAATCCCACCGGCTTAACAAGATGTGGGCATAGTGTTGAAACCATTAACTCACGCTCGTGCAGCGCTTCACGTACTAATTTGAAATCGTATTGTTCGAGATATCTAAGACCACCGTGAATGAGCTTGCTAGATCGACTTGATGTTCCAGATGCGATGTCTTGCGCCTCAATCAGGGCGACTTTTAATCCACGCGAGGCGGCATCTAATGCCGCACCAACACCGTTGACTCCCCCGCCAATAACAAGGATGTCGAATTGTTCTGTGCCTAATTGGGAAATGGCAGAGTCACGCTGGTCTGGGCCAAGTTGTGACAAGAACATATGCGTTGCATCTCCGTAATCAGTGAGTACGCTAAGCCTAACTTACGGCGAGAGGTTGTGCATCGTGGCATATATCGGCAGTTTGGATCAGGGCACAAGTAGTACCCGATTCATGATCTTTGACCACGCAGGCCAGGTTGTTGGACAGCATCAACTAGAACATCGCCAAATTCTTCCGCAGGCAGGTTGGGTTGAACATGATGCCACTGAAATATGGGAGCGAACTCAAGAAGTAATCGCTGGAGCTCTCAAGCAAGCCAACATTTTGGGCTCAGATTTAGTAGCTATTGGGCTGACCAATCAACGTGAAACAACCGTGGTGTGGGACGTAACAACTGGTCAACCGCTCTCTAATGCCATTGTTTGGCAAGACACTCGAACAACTGAGTTCTTATCCACTTTGTCAGATGCCCAACAACAAAAGATTCGCCACACAACTGGTTTAACGATCGCCCCTTACTTTGCGGGTAGCAAAATGAATTGGTTTCTAAAAAATGTGCCAGCAGCACAAGGTCCTAATGCCCGCTTTGGAACCATCGATTCATGGCTACTGTGGAATTTGTCTGGAGGTGTTCGCGGAGGCGTTCATGCAACTGATGTAACAAATGCCAGCCGCACCTTGTTAATGAACCTTGAAACCTTAGATTGGGATGATGAACTGCTTTCTATCTTTGGTGTCTCGCGCTCTGCCCTACCTGTCATCAAATCTTCTTCAGAAACTTATGCGCTAACAGATCCTCACGGTCCTTTTGGAACAGCAATTCCTATTGCCGGAATTTTGGGTGATCAGCAAGCTGCAATGGTTGGCCAGGTTTGCTTTGAACGCGGTGAATCAAAGACAACATATGGCACGGGTAACTTCGCACTGCTCAATACTGGAACTGAAATCGTTCGTTCTAAAAATGGCCTACTAACTACTGTTTGTTTTAAACTAGGAGATGCCCCAGCACATTACGCACTTGAAGGCTCTGTTGCAGTTACTGGCTCTGCCATCCAATGGCTGCGCGATCAATTGGGAATTATCTCAAATGCAGCAGAGACTGAAAGCTTGGCATCTTCTGTAACAGACACAGCAGGTGTTTACTTTGTCCCTGCATTCTCAGGATTGTTTGCTCCCTACTGGCGCACAGATGCACGCGGTGTAATTGTTGGATTAACCCGCGCCGCAACAAAGGCACATCTTGCTCGCGCAGCACTTGAAGCAATCTGCTACCAAACACGAGATGTCATGGATGCAATGGTTGCCGACAGTGGCGTTCCAATGAAGGAAATGCGGGTTGATGGAGGAATTACCGCTAACTCTTTATGCATGCAGATGCAGGCAGATGTCATGGGAATCGATATCACTCGCCCACTAATCGGTGAAACTACTGCTCTGGGTGCTGCATATGCAGCTGGTTTAGCTGTTGGATTCTGGTCTTCGACAGATGAGGTGCGAAAGCAATGGCAACAATCTCGTCGTTGGAATTCAACAAGTACACCAGAACAGCGCGCAGTTGGTTATGCAGGATGGAAAAAGGCAGTCGAGCGAACCTTGAATTGGGTTGATTAAGCCTTACTTATTTCGATTAAGAACGCATTTGCAGGAGCCAGAATTGGCGCAGTCACACCAATTGCAGAAAGTGCCGAACCTGACATCGTGATTCCAGTCATCCACTCGGGCGGTGTAATCAACATATAGCGAGGCTTTCCTGCTGGAAAAACAGCCTTGATTACATAGTTTGCGTTCTCATCTAATCCAGGAAACTTAAGTGGTGATGGATGAATAGAAACTGTTGGCGTTAATTGAACGTAAGCAAATATTGCGCGAGATGCATCATGTGCGGTTACGCCATGTAGGTATGCATGTGCTTCTGGATAATCAACGCGGACCATTTTTCCAGAATGTAGTAGGCCACGGTTGTCCTTGTAGTACTGGGCCCATGTTGCTAAATGCTTTCGCTCTTCTGGTGTTGCTTCAGTGATATTCCATTCAATGCCAGCATGACCAAATAAAGCTGTCGTTGCACGCATAGAAAGCTCTAGTGTTCTACCTGTTTGGTGGCCATGAGTCGGCCCAATATGAGTACCAAGGAGTTCAGGCGCAATAACTTGAGCGGTCCAGCGCTGAATTGTTTGGCGCTCTAGCGCATCATTATTATCACTTGTCCAGAAGCGATCAACATAATCAATCACACCTAAATCAATTCGTGCTCCGCCTGATGCGCAGGATTCAATTTCGAGTCCTGGGTGACGCTTTTTCAGCTCTGCAAATAAACGATAGATCGCTTCTGTTTGGCGATGAACACCGGCTGCGCCAAGGTGACCGGCATCAATTAATACACGGTTGTGATCCCACTTGATATAACCAATGTTATGCGCAGCAAGAACAGCGGAGGTTTGCTCCAGCACGTGATTAAAAGCATCTTCGTGGCCGATATCTAGAACTAATTGATGGCGCCACAGTGGTGGAACTCGATCTGCTTCATGCAATATCCATTCAGGATGGGCGCGATATAAATCTGAATCTGGGTTAACCATTTCGCCTTCAAACCACAGGCCAAATTCAATTCCCTTGTCATTGATATATTTAATGATTGGTGACAAACCATTTGGCCAGACTGCAGGATCGATAACCCAGTCGCCTAAACCAGCGCGATCATTGCGACGGGAGTGAAACCAGCCATCATCTAGAACTACGCGCTCAATGCCTACTTCGGCCGCAACATCAACTAGCGCCTTGATCTTTTCCTCGTTGTGATCAAAGTACAACGCTTCCCACATGTTTAAAGTAAGTGGGCGTTCTTTCTTTGGATGTACTTCGCGAGCTCGAAGGTATGAGTGATAAGCAGCGCTAACTCCATCTAATCCTTCTGCTGAAAATACTGAAACCAAAGCAGGTGCTTCATATGATTGGCCCGATGCCAATATCAATTCACCTGGTAGTAATAACTCGCCAGCACCAATTGACTGTGAACCATCAAATAGTTTTTCAACTAAATAATGTGAGTTACCGCTCCAGGCAATACTTGTGGCCCATGCCTTTCCTGTTTGGAAAGAAGTTTGCGCAGTGAGCGCGATGTCCGCGACAGAAAAGTTGTGTCCGCTCCGACCTTCTCGAGATTCGCGAACCCAGGTACCAGTTGCGATTTCTTTGCGCTGTGGGTTGCGCTCATTTGACCAGCGACCTGCAAAATCTAAAGTCTGTGTCGCCTCCTTTGGAAGTGGCAACCAGTGGATAAATTCGTTGAGGCAATACTCGGTACTACCTAAATTCTTAACCGTTGCTCTTTGAAATAAAACACCATATTTATCAAGGTCAAAAGAAATTACGACTTCAAGTTCTGCATGCAGATCCCGAAAAGTAATGGTGGCGTGGTTTTTCTGATGATGAAAATCTGTGACTTCAAACTTTGTTGACCATGCTTTTCCATTTCGATGCCCAGATAAAGTTGGGCGACCTAAGAATCCGCGAGAGCTCTCACGCATAATTCCAGGAAACTGTGGCTGATCCCACGAGCTATTTGCAATTGATGGGCTCATCGCTGTTTGCACAGATGCGTGATCGCCATGAATGGGTGCTCCCCAGTGTTGGATCACAAGGGCGCCTTCGACTACTTCAAGCAGCAGTGATGACGATGGCGCGCTCAATAGTGCAGATTGCTTACTCACAAAGGTAGAGTAACGACACTATGGGCGAGAGTAAAAAACTAAAAGCAGGCGTCATCAGAAATGATCGCCACATGGCTGATGGTCGAACAATTCGTTACTACGACACCGCTGGCCAAGCGCGAAATGTTGAAGATGCCAGGCTGGAGGAAGAACAACCAGGAATTGGTGAACTTCGCCTAGATCCATTGGTCAATGAATGGGTTGCAATGGCAGCTCATCGTCAAGGCCGCATCTTTTTGCCTCCAAAGGAGCTGTGCCCTTTGTGTCCGACAACAGGTGAATTGCTCACTGAGATTCCTGAATCTGATTTTGAAGTAGTTGTCTTTGATAATCGATCACCATCACTTCGCCCACCTGTTGGTGATTGGGCACTTCCTGACTTGGTCGGACCTGATACTGATTTAGGAACTGCTGCCGGTAAGTGTGAAGTAATTTGTTTTACAGCAGAACACGGCAAAGCTTTTAAGGATCTAACTCCACAACGTGTTCGCACATTGCTTGAGGCATGGATCGATCGCACTTCAGAGCTTTCACAAGAAAGCTTCATTGAACACATCGCACCCTTTGAAAACCGTGGAGAAGAAATTGGTGTGACCCTGTCTCATCCACATGGTCAGATCTATGCCTATTCCTATATTCCACCTCGTGTTGAAAAGATGTTGGCTGCTGCCAACAAATACAAGGAACAAACAGGCAAGGTTTTATTTGATGAAGTTGTTGCCCGTGAGATTAGAGATAAAGAGCGCATCATTGCCCGCAATGATCGATGGATCGCATATGTTCCATACGCTGCCCGTTACCCTTTTGAAATTCACATCACTCCCCTGAACCCAGTTGCAGATCTGACTGGATTAACAGATGCAGATCGTGATGCTTTTCCAGAGATCGCATTAGAAGTAACACGCAGATTAGATGGCGTCTTTGGAATTGAAATGGCATATATCGCAGCCTGGCATCAAGCACCTGTGCGAGTTGGCCGAGATGTGATGCGCCTGCACTGGCAGATCACAAGTGTTCGTCGCGCCCCAGGAAAGTTAAAGTATTTAGCTGGATCTGAATCTGCGATGGGTGCATTCATAATGGATATGCGACCAGAACAATCTGCAGCCCAGTTGCGTGAAGTAGTTTTGTAATGCGGGTTTTAGTAACGGGTGGCACTGGCTATATCGGATCAACTGCAGTTGAAATTTTGCTTACCCAAGGCTTTGAAATCTCGATTTTAGATGATTGCAGTATGGGCCATGCCGACACAGTCCCAGCTGGTGTGCGCTTTGTTCAAGGTTCACTTCTTAATCGTGGTGAAGTTGCAGACGCACTTACTGGTTGCGACGCGGTCATGCACTTTGCAGGTAAATCCTTAGTTGGCGAATCTGTTGAAAAGCCTGATCTCTATCATTCGGTCAACGTTGATGGGACTCGCATCTTGCTCGATGAAATGCGCAAACAATCAATTACTAAAATTGTCTTCTCTTCATCTGCAGCCACCTATGGTGAGCCAAAGAGCGTGCCGATTCTTGAAACCTCTGAGACCAATCCAACTAATCCATATGGTGCAACAAAGCTTGCAATCGATAACATGATCACGGCAGAGGCAGCCGCCCATGGAATATCTGCAGCCTCACTTCGCTACTTCAATGTGGC
>Ga0114981_10002828_pt1 | contig 11096 bp, 9 predicted proteins | sample S_140806_MF_Meta_FD_87028 | JGI IMG/M metagenome (GOLD analysis project Ga0114981, IMG submission 87028) | Freshwater microbial communities from Lake Simoncouche, Canada to study carbon cycling - S_140806_MF_MetaG | ecosystem: Environmental > Aquatic > Freshwater > Lake | place: Lake...
GCAGATCGACGGGCCTCGAGTTGTGCCGCATGAGATTTCGCACTCCGTAACTCGTCGTTGGTCAGATCCCGAGCCTTTTCAAGCAATACACACGTTGCTTCGGATGCCGTAAGTTCTGTATTCGCTGCTGCCTCGCCGCGCTCGGCGTCATCGGCCGCGACTTGTGCCAGCTGAACCTCGGCTTCCGTCGGTTCGTGCTGCGCAGCCTGGGCTTGACGTTGACGCTCCATCCGATGCTGGGTGGCTGCGATACGCTCTCTCGCTGAGCGCGCACGGGCTTGAGCCACTTCGAGCAATCGCTGCGAGTTGGCCATTGCCAAGCGGGCGGTCTCGAGCGCCTGTTGCAACGACCAGGCCGCGCGCTCCGCGCTCTCGAGCGTTGTCCGTACGGCTGCGAGTTCTTGGCTCAGGGCCGCGCCCCGTGCCTCGGCTTGTTCGATCCTGGCCTCACTCTCTGCCCGGTCCTGTTCAGCACGTTCGATGGCGCCCGATGCGAGATCCCGTCTTGCCTGGCCGGCCTTGAGGCGCTCAGCCGCCTCTCCGCGAGCCGTCTCAACCCGGCGAATTTCGGCTTCAACGGCAGCCAACTCAGAACCAATTTGGTAATACTCGCCTTGCCGCGCGTGAACCCGTTCACCCAATTCGAAATGCGCCTCGCGCTGTCGGGTGAGTTCGACTTCAAGCTGCTTCAAGGAGTCTGTGGCCGCGTCGAACTCAACCTGCGCGGTCGCTAAGGATTCAGCGGCAGTGGTGCGCTGCTGGCTAGCCTCGTCGCGTAACAAAAGTCGCAGTAACTGCTGCTTTTCCAGCCGTTCCGCTTCAAGCTGGCGCAGACGCTGGGCGACGATCGCCTGTTTCTCGAGCTTGGCGATCCGTTCATGCAATTCGGTGAGCAGATCAGTTACGCGGCTTAGATTGTCCCGCGTGTCGGCCAAGCGCTCTTCGGTCTGGCGGCGCCGTTCGCGGTAGCGGGAAATACCAGCCGCTTCCTCCAGAAAGCCACGCAGATCTTCGGGTCGTGCCTCCAGGATGCGAGCGATCATCCCCTGGCCAATAATGGCGTACGCGCGAGGGCCCAGACCGGTTCCCATAAACAGATCGTGCACATCGCGACGGCGAACGCCCTGATGATTGATCTGATACACGCTTTGACCATCCCGGCTGAGAATTCGGCGCACGGAGAGCTCGGAATAAGCGGCCCAAGGCCCACCAAGGCGCCCACCGGCGTTTTCAAACAGAAGCTCAACGCTGGCTCGGGCAGCAGCGCGACGGCCGTCCGAACCCGAAAAGATCACGTCTTGCATCGAATCGCCGCGCAACTCACCGGCTCGAGTTTCGCCAAGAACCCAACGAACCGCATCCATGATGTTGGACTTACCGCAGCCGTTCGGGCCGACAATCCCGATCAGTCGGCCTGGGAGCTCAATGGTGGTTGGATCCACAAATGACTTGAATCCAGCAAGCTTGATTTGTTTGAGTCGCACAACGATCTGGGAAGCGGGGTGCTCCGTAGGGTCAATAGCCATCCACGCGCGGGTTGCCGCGCTGGCTGCGCCTATAATAATCGGCTTCGCGCTATCCGCCGCTGGAGCCCAATCGCATGTCATCGAAACCGAGCAAGACGCTCGAAACCTTCCCCAATCCGTCACCGCAGCGCGATTACCTGATTCATTTTCAGGTGCCTGAATTTACATGCCTCTGTCCGCTCACGGGGCAGCCAGATTTTGCAACCATGACAATTGACTGCGTTGCCGATCAGCGGTGCGTTGAACTCAAGAGCCTGAAGCTCTATTTTTGGTCCTTTCGCGACGAGGGCGCTTTTCACGAGGCTGTCACGAACCGGATTCTTGACGATCTCGTCGCCGCCATTGCACCGCGATATCTCAAGCTCACGGCTCGCTGGTATGTTCGCGGAGGCATTTTCACCAATATCGTGGTCGAACATCGGGCCCCGGGCTGGGTGCCAGCCCCGCGCGTCGAACTCGACTCATTCCAACCTGAATCTGCCATCCGGGGATGAACACCCGTCTGGGGGCGCTTCAGCCCTACCCCTTCGAGCGCCTTCGAGTCTTAACCGGGGGTATCGTGCCTGCCCCCGGTCGCACGCCCATCGATCTTTCGATCGGCGAACCGAAACATGCGACACCGGTCTGTATTCGCGATGCTCTTGTGCGCGGCTTGGATGGACTGTCGACCTACCCCGCAACCCTTGGTTCGGCGGCACTGCGGGAGGCGATTGCCGACTGGATCTGTCGGCGTTACAACCTCAGCCGGCTTGATCCTCACCGTGAGGTGCTCCCCGTTAATGGATCCCGGGAGGCGCTCTTCGCATTTGCCCAGACGGTGATCGATTCCGGTAACTCATCGTTGCCGCCCCTCGTTGTCATGCCCGACCCCTTCTATCAGATCTACGAAGGGGCTGCCCTGTTGGCGGGCGCGTCACCCTATTTCGTGTCGCAGACCCCCGAACACGGTTTCGCCTGCGACTGGTCGGCCATCGAACCCGAGATTTGGGAGCGGACCCAGCTGCTGTTTGTGTGCACACCCGGCAATCCGACCGGGCGGGTCATGACCCTGGAAGAGTGGCGCCTCTTGTTCGCCCTCGCTGACAAACACGACTTCATCATTGCGGCCGACGAATGCTATTCCGAGATCTGGTTTGAACAGCCCCCATTAGGCGCGCTCGAAGCCGCACAGGCACTCGGACGTGTTGATTGGCGTCGTCTGGTGGTGTTCTCGAGCTTATCGAAGCGCTCGAGTGTCCCCGGTATGCGGTCTGGCTTCGTCGCCGGCGACGCGGAGGTCATCGCTCCGTTCTTGCGTTACCGGACCTACCACGGCAGCGCAATGGGTTTGCCAATTCAGGCCGCTAGCGTTGCCGCATGGCGGGATGAAACGCATGTCATCGAGAATCGCGCCCTGTATTCGGCCAAGTTTGATGCGGTTCTACCAGTGCTTCAGAATTGCTTAGAGGTCACGAAACCCGATGCGGGTTTTTATCTCTGGGCTGGCGTCCCGGGTGGCGATGATCTGAGCTTCACCCTGGAGTTGTTACGTCAAGCCAACGTTCGAGTGCTTCCTGGCAGCCTGATTTCGCGAGAGTCTGGCCTGGGCCTCGGTCGACTTGGCTCGACTCAAGGTCCGGCCTCGTCTCCAGGTTCCGGTCGCATTCGGATTGCACTCGTTGAACCGCTCGATCGATGTCTCGAAGCGGCTCATAGAATGGCCGAGCTAATCGGTTCAACTGCTTGATCCTGAACAATTTACTGATCTACCCACCACTGCCACCCACTACAGCCATCACCATGAACGCACTTCAATCGGCCATTGAATCCGCCTGGGACCGTCGCACTGAACTTTCACCGAGCAGTGCGTCCATCGAAATCCGGGAAGCCGTCGATCACGTCCTGGCCGAGCTCGATACCGGTCACCTTCGGGTCGCGGAGAAAATCGATGACCAGTGGGTCACTCACCAGTGGCTCAAGAAAGCGGTCCTTCTTTCCTTCAGGTTGCACGATAACGTTCCCATGCACGCCGGTGATTTGGGGTTTTTCGACAAAGTCCCGAGCAAATTTGCAGGGTGGACCGCTGAACAGTTCCGCGCCGGTGGGTTCCGGGTCGTTCCACCTGCGGTGGCTCGGCGCGGCTCGCACATCGCAAAAAATGTCGTCTTGATGCCTTCTTACGTCAACATCGGTGCCTACGTCGATGAAGGGACGATGGTCGACACCTGGGCGACCGTCGGCTCATGCGCCCAGATCGGGAAAAACGTCCACCTATCCGGGGGCGTTGGAATTGGCGGCGTACTCGAGCCCTTGCAGGCGAATCCGACCATTATTGAAGACAATTGCTTTATCGGCGCCCGCTCCGAGGTCGTTGAAGGCGTGATCGTTGAGCGCAATGCAGTCCTGTCGATGGGGGTCTTTATTGGCGCCAGCACCCGAATCGTCGACCGCGCAACCGGTGAAATTTTTCAGGGTCGGGTACCCTCGGGCGCTGTTGTGGTGCCTGGCTCCATGCCATCCAGCGGCGGCGTCAGTTTGTATTGTGCGGTGATCGTTAAGCGGGTCGATGAACAAACCCGCGCCAAAACCGCGATCAACGAACTGTTGCGCGACTGATTCCAAGCAAACGCACCATGCACGCCCATCAAGACCCTGCTCTGGCGGTCAGAAAACTGACCGAGGCACTGATCTCAAAACGCTCGGTAACCCCCGATGATGCCGGTTGTCAGGACCTGATAGGGCAGCGCCTTGACGCCCTGGGCTTCCAATGTGAAACCCTCGCCGCCAACGGCACCACCAACCTTTGGGCGGAGCGTGATGGTGGGCGTCCGGGGCCATTATTTGTGTTCGCCGGACACACGGACGTTGTGCCGCCAGGGCCACTTGAGGCATGGGGTTCAGACCCCTTCGTCCCAACCGAACGGAATGGGCGCCTCTACGGTCGGGGTGCGGCCGACATGAAAACCTCACTGGCCGCGTTCGTGGTCGCGACCGAAGACTTCGTAGCCAGGCGTCCGGAACACCATGGGCGTTTGGCGTTCTTGTTGACGTCTGATGAAGAGGGACCAGCCACGGACGGTACCGTGCAGATCGTGAACCGCTTCGAACAGGAAAGTCGCCGGATCGATTTTTGCGTCGTGGGCGAACCAACCTCATCCGAACGCTTGGGTGACATGATCAAAAATGGCCGCCGGGGTTCGCTCTCCGGTCGCCTGTCCGTAAAAGGTATTCAGGGGCACATTGCTTATCCCCACCAAGCCGACAATCCAATCCACCGCTTTGCGCCAGCCTTGGCTGAGTTGGCTGCACACCACTGGGACGCCGGTAACGCCTTCTTTCCGCCGACTTCCTGGCAAGTTTCCAATCTGAACTCCGGAACAGGCGCGACCAACGTCATCCCTGGTGAATTGCAGGCCCTCTTCAATTTCCGCTTCTCCACCGAGAGTACCGTTGAAGCCCTTAAACGCAGGGTTCATGAAGTGCTTGACCGTCATCAGCTTAGCTACACCATCGAGTGGTCGCTATCCGGTCATCCGTTTCTGACCGAGCCCGGAACCCTTTCGGCTGCCCTTTCGGACGCGATTCAGGCGGAGTGTGGCCTCCGGCCGATTCTCTCGACCACGGGCGGGACTTCCGACGGTCGATTCATTGCCAGAATCTGTTCTCAGGTGATTGAATTTGGCCCACCGAATGCCAGCATTCACAAGATTGACGAGAATATTCAGCTCGATGAAATGGCCCCACTGGCGGGGATCTATCGCCGGGTTCTCGAAACCCTCCTGCCCGCCTGACCGCCTGACCGCTTGCCCACCTGGCCGTCGGACTGACGCAAAACCACTCGCTGATAACCATTTGGACACCATCGATCAAGCCATTTCCGCCGTCCATGCCCGTCTCGAGCGTTCTGAGCTTTCGTTCGGTCACGGTTGTGATGATTCTTACGATGAAGCGGTCTGGCTCGTTGCAGTGGCCATCGGCATCCCAGTCGATCGGATTGATGCTGAATCCGACGCCAAACTCGACGCCTCCGAACAGGCGCAGATTGAAGAGCTTTTGCAGGCAAGAATTGACCAGCGCGCGCCGCTGGCGTACCTGGCTGGGGAGGCCTGGCTCGCGGGGCGTCGTTTCCTGTGTGACCGACGTGCGCTGGTTCCCAGGTCACCCATTGGTTTGATTCTGCAGCAGGGGCTCGACCCCTGGTTGCGTCATCCCGACCGCGTCACACGCGTGCTCGATTTATGCACTGGGGGCGGCAGCCTTGCCGTCATCGCTGCGCAAACGTTCAACGAAGCGGAGGTGGTCGCCACCGATTTGTCGGGTCAGGCCCTTGCACTGGCAGCTGACAACCTGGCCTTGTTCGGGCTCGAAGATCGAATTGAACTCCGCCAAGGGCACCTCTGGGCACCGCTCCAAGGGTTGCAATTCGATTTGATTCTTTGTAACCCGCCTTATGTCGATGCACAGTCGATGGCCACCTTACCAACCGAATGGCGCCATGAACCCACACTCGGACTGGACGGCGGGCTGAGCTTACGTGCCGTGGCCCAGTCGGCTGAGATCGGCGCGGCTGAGATCGGCGCGGCTGAAATCGATGCAGCAAAAATCGCGGCGCCTGATGAGAAAGATGATGGCCTTGACCTTGTGCGGCAGGTGATCGCGCAGGCCAGCGCACATCTGACCGCTGACGGTTTGCTGATTCTTGAGATCGGTCATCAAATCGACGCCTTCGAGGCTGCGTTTCCCGGCTTGACGCCAATTTGGCTTCCGGTCCCCGCCGGCGATCAGATGATCGCGTTGCTGGAGCGCTCGGCCCTTCCCGCATGATCCGATTTGCCGGCCTGGAACTCTCCCGCGGTGGCCGGACCCTTCTGAGCGGGGTTGATGGCATCATTGAGCGTGGCGAGCGGATCGGACTCCTCGGGCGCAATGGTTGTGGAAAGACCACCCTGTTGTCGGCGATCGCAGGAGACCTGAGCCCCGACCGGGGCGAAATTGATCAGCCGCGACTGCGTATCGCTCGACTTTCCCAGCACCCACCAGCTGGGTCACATTCGCTCATTGAACATGTCTTGCGTGCGGACTCCCGTCGCGATGCAATCGTGCGCGAACTGGCTGCTCTTGAGCTGAACAGCGCGACCGAGGATTCCCCGGTCGAAGGCGGGCGGATCGCGCAGTTGCATGGCGAGTTCGACGAACTTGACGGATGGAGCGCACCAGCCAGGGCCGCAAAGCTTCTCGACGGGCTTGGATTTTCTGCCGAGGATCATGAAAAACCCGTCGATTCTCTCTCGGGGGGCTGGAAAATGCGCCTCGATCTGGCCCGAGTCCTGATGACCCCGGCCGACTTGTTGCTGCTGGATGAACCGACCAACCACCTTGACCTTGACGCCGTGTTCTGGCTCGAGCGTTGGTTGGTTCGGTTCGATGGCACCGTCCTGGTCGTCTCGCATGACCGGGACTTCGTGGATGCCTTTGCGACCGCCGTACTTCACTTTGAGCAACAGACCCTTCAACGATACGCCGGTGGCTGGAGTGCGTTCGAGCGTCAGCAATCAGAACGACAACGCCTGCAGCGCAAGCTTGCCGATAGTCAGGCGCAGCGGATTGCGAAACTCGAACAGTTTGTTGCCCGATTTAGAGCGCAGGCGACCAAAGCAAAGCAGGCCCAAAGTCGCGTGAAGGCTTTGGAGCGTATCGAATGTATTGTTTTGGTGGAGGATGAATCCGCCGCCTCAATGCGTTTTGATTCACCCGACCAGATGCCTGAACAGATCGCCAGTCTGGTCGAGGTTGATTGCGGATACCCTGCGAATCCACCCATTACGATTGTCCGCCGCGCCCAACTCGACTTGCGTCGTGGCGACCGGATCGGTGTGTTGGGCCGCAATGGCGCGGGCAAGTCAACGCTCGTGCGCACCTTGGTCGGGGAGTTGGATCCGCTCACAGGCAATCGCACCCATGCGAGGGCTCTCCGGATTGGCTACTTCGCACAACGGCAAGTCGAGACCCTTGACCCGCAATCAAGTCCGCTTGAACACCTGAAGCGGATCGAAACCAAGGAGCGCGAACAGGTTTTGCGAGAATTTTTAGCCGGCTTCGGTTTTCGGGGAGAACAGGCCATGACGCCGGTTGCGCCGTTCTCGGGTGGCGAGAAAGCGCGGCTTGCGCTTGCCCTCATCGCGTGGACACGGCCTCAACTTTTGGTTCTCGATGAGCCCACGAACCATCTCGATGCATCCGCACGAGACGCGCTGACTGCAGCGCTTGCCGATTACGAAGGCGCGCTGTTACTGGTCTCGCACGACCGCGGGCTCTTGCGCGCAACGGTCGACCGATTCGTGATTGTGGCGAACGGACAACTGTCGCCATTTGACGGCGATCTCGAGGACTATCGCGAATGGCTTGCGGACCAAGCACGCAACTCGGACACGAGTTCGGCTCCGAATCCATTGAAAGATCTACCCAACCTGGCAAGCCAACCCCTGCAGTCACCGCATCAGCAACGGCAACAGAACGACCGGTTGCGAAAGCCCCTGCTGTCCAAGCTTCAGCGCGTCGAGCGCGAAATGGGTCAACTGCAGCAGACAATCGCACAATTGGACACACAATTGTCGGATCCTGCATTCTTGAAAATCGGACCCCAAGTCGTCGTGGCTCACCGAACCCGGTCCGAACTGGCCAATCAACTCGACAAGATCGAAGGTGACTGGCTCAGCCTGACGAGCGATCTTGAAGCATTAAGTACGTGAGACCTTTGAGTCCGTAAGACCTTTGAGTCCGTAAAACTTAGCGACGGCTCAAGTAGGCGGTGAAGGCTTCGTGGCCGGCTTTTCGGTCCTCTTGAACCCGCGCAACGGTCGGTCGCTCGGCAACCATCTTCAGGTATTCCTTAACAGGGAGTCCCTCGAGTGGGTCTTCGCCCCAGATCGCTTTGCCCACCATTGTGATCAGCGGCAGATGAACAATGGCCGCACAGTCGGCCAAGGTGAAGGTGGGCCCAGCCACGAAAGGGCTGAATTTCGCAAGCTGACTAAAGGCCTTGATATTGCGCTCGAGCTCTTTTCGGGTCGCCGTCTGCAACTCTTCGGATACCGTACGCCCAAAAAAAGCCTGGGGATAGAGGCGCCTGGCGACCAGTTCGAGGTGAAGTTCCAGAAAAACCGTCAATTCGCGGACTTTGGCGGCCTCAAACGCATCGGTCGGCATGAGCGCCGGCGTTGGATAGGACGCCTCGAGCCAATCGCAGATCACCTGCGATTCACACAAGGCCCCCTGTTCGGTCAGCAGAAACGGGATCTTGCCCAATGGGCTATTGCTGCGAACCGCCGCGTCACCGCCCGGCCACTGCAGGGATTCCTCAAAGGGAACCGCCTTTTCGAGCAAAGCGAGTTTGACCTTGTTGTAGTAGTTACTGGCTGAAAATCCACCAAGCTTAATCATTCGCGGTATCCCATTTAATTTTGATCAGGTCCGGAGTTTATCTGCAGCTACAATCGAGCGGTTAACGCTACTGCAGGGGCCCGAGGAGATCCAACGGAAGTGGTAGCGACAGGACCTCAATTCCCTCATCGAGGAGCTCTCGGGTTTCTTCTGGGCTAGCTATTCCCCGGATAGGGCGCTCTGGCGCTTCTTCATCCCGAATCCGACGCACCTCATTCACAAATGCCCGGCCCACATCCTCAGTATTGGCCACGACCAGTCGAGCCATTCGTAACCAAAGCGCCTGGAGCGCTTGGGGGTCGAGTGCTTTCGGATCGGGCATCTGGGCATTAGCGGGTTCTGCCGATTGAGAGACTGTGACTGCGGACGAGACCTCGGAACCCTGGCTGGCACCGAGATTGATTCGGGGAGCAGAAAGGCGCTTGTCGATCCGAGAACTACCGCAGATCGGGCAAACGAGCTGGCCGCTCTCCTGCTGGCTGCCGTAGTCATCATTCGATCGAAACCAGCCCTCGAAGAGGTGCCCCTGATCACATCCAAGATCAAAAACCCTCACGGAGCCACCAACACGTCGTTATGAATAATTTCCACTCCGCCATTTTAGACTCCTGACCATGCGCGAACCCATCCGAATTTCGGTCGACGATGCAATTGCCCAGTTTGAGCAATTTGACGACCTCCTGGATACCCGTAGCCCGTCCGAATTTGAACTGGACCATGTGCCCGGGGCGATCTCAACCCCGGTGCTTGATGATGCACAACGCGTAACGATCGGAACGATTCATTCCCAGCGTGGCGCGTTCGACGCCAATCGCCTCGGTGCAGCTTGGGTCGCACGTAATGTTGGGCGACATATTGAAGAGACGTTTCAGGATCGACCACGATCGTGGGCTCCTTTGGTGTATTGCTGGCGTGGCGGGCAGCGCTCCAACGCCATGGCCACCGTGCTCGCTCGCATTGGATGGTCGGTACGGGTGCTTGAGGGAGGTTACCGGGCCTATCGTCGGCAGGTACTGATGGATTTGGGTTGCCGCCCGGAACAATGCCGCTGGATCGTTTTGGCAGGCAGGACCGGTAGCGCAAAAAGTCGAATACTCGAGGCGCTCTCTCGCCATGGGTGCCAAGTTCTCGATCTTGAAGGTTTAGCGCGGCACCGAGGATCGGTCTTGGGTGGTCTTCCAGATGCCTTACAACCCACTCAAAAGTGGTTTGAATCAATGGTCTGGAACAAAATTCGTGGCTTTGATCCATCCAGGCCGGTCTTTGTCGAGTCTGAAAGTAAAAAAGTCGGACAACTGCACATTCCCGACGCCCTGATTCAGGCGATGCGACAGTCACCCTGCATCCATGTTGAAGTTCCAGCAAACATCCGGGCGCAGTTCTTGATCGGGGAATATGCCCACTGGACTATCAATCGCGATGGCTTGCTGCGACAGATCGAGCACATTGCTCCCCTGCACCCCAAACAACGAATCATCGACTGGAAGCAACTGATCATTACCGGCGACTGGCCAGCCTTTGTTGAGAGCCTGTTGATCGAGCATTACGATCCATCCTATGACCGAGCCATGGACCGGAACTTTGAAGCCCTTTCGGGTGCCATGGTAGTCAATTCCGAAGCGCTCGATCACCTAGCCATTGAATGCATGGCGCAGCAAATTGCCACGCAATTCATAAACCAAGCTAGCGTGTCGACCGCTGAACGCCAAGTGACGACTGCCAGGACTTAAGCCAGGTGGCAACAGATTGCTCGCCTTCAGTGCGGCGAATCTGAGATTCAAGTTGGGCCTCATTGGCTTTCGCAGGACCGGGATCACCGGGCTGAATCGCGTCAACCCGGGCAATCACATAGCCTTGCGCGCCCAGATCAACTCCAACATAGGCGGGTAGCTTCGAAACCGAAGCCGACAAAACGGCATTCACAATTGCCGGTGACAAAGCACCCCGATCCATTCGGCTGATCTTGCCACCCGACGCAAAGGAGGCTTCTGGTTTGGCTCCGTCCTGGAGTTGTTTCAGTTGTGTCGCCCCTGCTTTGACTGCCAACTGAAGCGACTGGGTCTGAATCCAAAGTGACTTCACCTCTGCCCGAACAGTTTCGAGAGGCCGCAGTTGCGCAGGCTGGTGATCAACCAACCGCGCCGACACCAA
>Ga0114981_10002830_pt1 | contig 11087 bp, 8 predicted proteins | sample S_140806_MF_Meta_FD_87028 | JGI IMG/M metagenome (GOLD analysis project Ga0114981, IMG submission 87028) | Freshwater microbial communities from Lake Simoncouche, Canada to study carbon cycling - S_140806_MF_MetaG | ecosystem: Environmental > Aquatic > Freshwater > Lake | place: Lake...
GATTCCAGCGACGGGTCTGGTGTCCGAAGTGGACGCCGGCATCGAGGAGGTCTTTGACTGTGATGTTCATGTTTTTTGGCTCCGTATCCCGTTTCCTGCAGAAGGAGGGGACATTGGATCAGGGTGTACTGACTGGGTTTTTGGTTTTATGTCCGAGGCGATCTGCGGTCGCTTCAAACGGTGGAAAGTGGGTTCAAACACCCCTGCCCGCCCGGTGCAAGCGGGAAAATCAGCCCAAAGGGCCTCCTTTGGAACTGACAGACCCACCCGCCCTCCGCACGGTCGGCGCAACGCGATGTCTTGGGCCTACCGGATACTCTTCCCGCTGCTGCTAATCCCGGCCCTGCCCTACTATATCTGGCGGATGCTTCGTCGCGGGGGCTACGGCACAGGTTTCAGCCAAAGACTGGGCTTTTTCTCGAAACTAGGCCCTAAGACCTCCGGAAAGCGCCGTTACTGGATTCAGGCGGTCTCGGTGGGCGAAATCGAAGCCATCGGCCCCCTCCTCCGTCAGCTCAAGGCCACGGGGACTGCCGAGATCATCCTGACGACCACGACCAGCACAGGCTACCGACTCGCCCGGGATCGCTACGCCGACGTCGCCGACCGCATCGGCATCTTCCCTGCCGACCTTTGGCCGTGCAGCAGGCTCGCCTGGAGCCGCATCCGCCCGGACGCCGTCATCCTTGTCGAAGGCGAGCTCTGGCCCGAACACCTCGCCCAAGCCCGCGCCCGCGGCGTCCCAGCCTTTCTGATCAACGGGCGCATCTCCGACAAGTCCTTCGCCCGCCACCGGCGCTTCCGGAAACTCTCGGCCTACGTGCTCGGTCATTTCCAGAAGATCGCCGCCGGCAGCGAAGAAGATGTGCGCCGCTTCCGCGAACTCGGCTTCAACGCCACGCTCACGGGCAACATCAAGTTCGACGTCGCCAGCGATGCGCCGATGCCCGCCGACGAACGCACGCGTCTGCGCGCCGACCTCGGCTTCGGCGCCGACCCACGCACGCTGGTGCTGCTCGGCTCCTCCACCTGGAAAGGCGAAGAGACGTTGCTGATCCGCGTCGTCCGCGAACTCCGGGCCGCCGGCCACGACGTGCGCCTGCTGCTCGTCCCGCGCCACTCCGAACGACGCGCCGAAGTGGCCGCCGAAGCCAGCGCCAGCGGGCTATCGTGGCACCAACGCTCCACCGGCGGAGCCCTCGCGCCCGCCGATACGATCATCCACCTCGCCGACACGACCGGCGAACTCCGCCGCCTCACCCGTGCGGCCGATCTCGCCTTCTGCGGCAAGAGTCTCGCCCCTCACGAAGGCGGCCAGACGCCGGTCGAATGCGCCGCCGCCGGGGTCGCGATCGTCTACGGACCTCGCATGTCCAACTTCCGCGACATCTGCCGCGGCCTGGATCAGGCCAAGGCGGCGCTCCAAGCGGAGGGCGCGCCGGAACTCGCCCACCTGCTGACCCGGCTCGTCGAAAACGCCGCCGAACGCAGCACGATGGGACGCAACGGCGCCGACTGGCATCAGGGCAACCGTGGCGCGACCGAGCGTACGCTGGCCTGGCTGCAGGCCGATCAGTCGGCCCGATAAGCCTCGCGCAGACGACGCGCTTCCTCGCGCAATTCGCCTCCGAGGATGATCTCGCGCGCCCGCTTGGCGCCGGCGGCCGGATCCGTCGCCTTGCCTGCGACCCATAACGACGCACCTGCGCTCAGGCAAAGCGTGTCCATCAGGCCGTCGGAAACGCCGCCGACGAGCAGATCGCTGAACATCGCGATGTTCTCTTCGGGCGTCCCGCCGCGCAGGTCCGCGACCGCGCAGGTCTTGAATCCGAAATCGCCGGGCAGCCAGACGGCATCGACCGAAGCAAGTTCGCCGCAACCGCGCACGCGCACTTCTCCCGCCGTGGTGATCTCATCCATGCCGCCGCCCGCGCGCGAATGCGTCACGAGGCCGCGCTTCACGCCGAGCTCCCCGAGGGTGGCCGCAAGCGGCTCGACCCAGCGTTCATCGTAGACGCCGACGACCATGTGCGACGGCTGGGCAGGATTGATCAGCGGCCCGAGGACATTGAAGACGGTCTTCATGCCGCTTTCGGCGATCTTCTTGCGCACGCCGAGGACGGCCTTGAAAGCAGGATGGAAAGCCGGGGCGTAGAGATAACAGAAGTTCGCCTGAGCCAAGCCGCGGAGCAGCTGCGCGTCCGTGGCATCGAGCACGACACCGAGACCCGCGAGGAAATCCGCGCTGCCGGACTTGGACGTGATCGAACGATTGCCATGCTTGAGCACCGGCACGCCCGCAGCGGCCACGATGAGCGCGCTCGCCGAAGAGATATTGAAGCTGCCTGAGCGGTCGCCGCCCGTGCCCACGATGTCGATCGCCCGGGCGGGCCAATCGCCGAAATCGACGCGGCGGGCGAGCGACCGGTAAGTCTTGGCGAAGCCGGTGACCTCGGCGGCGGTCTCACCCTTGCGCGCCAGCGCCAGCAAGAAGCCTTCCTTAGCCGCATCCGCGACCAGGGCGTCCGCCATCGCCGAAGCCGCGACGGCGGCTTCGGCCGGAGCGAGGTCGCGTCCGACCGTCAGCGCGGCGGTCAAGGCAGGAAGGTCCGTAGCCATGCCGGATTAGCCACGTTCAGGGCGTTCGGGACAAGGGCATTTTCGCCACAAGGGGTTTGCAACGGGGGAAAAGCACCTAATGATAACCCCTATGGACGATGGCGACCACCCCCAGGGCGACTTCGAAGGTTCCGGCAACGCCTCTTGGGGCGAAGCCGACTGGGCTGGCTACCTCCAGCGCAACGACCTCGAGGTCGGCCGCTTCCTTTCCTACTACACCGAGGTCAAGGACCTGCCTGACCGGCTCGACATCAGCGCACGGCGCATGGGCTGGGAAAACGCCGACTGGGCGCCGGGCGACAGTCCCGAAGAAGTAAACGATGCGGACGAAGAAGGGCCCGACCTGCCCTACTGCATCCATCAGCATCCGGTGTACGTCGTATCCCGCGCCCTCTGCCTTCAGCTGACGCACTCCTTTCACCGCCTGTGCATTGCCGCCGGCCCGCAGGTCACCGCGGTCGACTCAGCCAACATCATGCTGTCCTTCTCGGACGCGCAGCACCAGATGGTCATGGCGATCAACGCCACCGACACCGGCGACCTGCCCCTCGCCCTCGTGCACATGAAGCGCGCCCTGGCCGCGATCAACTATTCCATCGGCCTCACCGCTGGCATCCCGAGCGTAGCACGCCTGTCCGCCGCCGAAGCCGCGCAGGACATCGAGTCGACGCTGTTCGACCTCCGCGAAGTCTGCCTCCGCGTGATGGCCGACTGCCGCTGGGACGGAAAGAAGAAGTGAGGCCTCAGGCCTCGCCCTTCTTCTCCTTGGCCATGAACTCGATGAGGCGGTCGCTGAATTCCTTGGCGGAATCGTGCCCCATCACGCGCAAGGCCTGCACCATCGCGGCCACCTCGACGAGGCGAGCCATGTCACGTCCCGGACGGACCGGAATCGTCATGTGCGGCACCTTGCGGCCGAGGATCTCGAAGGTCTCGACCTCGAGGCCTGAACGTTCTTCATCCATGCCCGGCTGCCAGAGCACAAACGTGACCACGAGGTCGACGCGCTTCTCGCGGCGGACGGAACGGATGCCGAAGATCGAGGCGACGTTGATGATGCCGATGCCGCGGCACTCCATGTAGCCACGGTTGAGCTCCTTGGAAGTGCCCTGCAGCTCGCGGTCGCCGATGAGCGTCACGATCACGAAGTCGTCCGCGACGAGCGAATGCCCGCGCTCGATGAGGGCCAGGGCGCATTCGCTCTTGCCGACGCCGGAGGCGCCACGGAGCAGGACGCCGACGCCCTTGATGTCGACCAAGGTGGCGTGGAGATTGGTGCGGGGGGCGAACTTCTCCTCGAGCAGCACCGTGGCCTCGGCCGAAAAGTCCTTGGACTTGAGCTGCGTACGGATCAGCGGGACCTGATGGCGGTCAGCGATACGCAGGAGCAGGTCATCGACCGGCAGGCCGCGCGAGACGACCACGGCGGGGATCTTCTTGAAGAAGACGTCGTTCAGCAGCTTCTCACGGACCGGCGCCGTCTGGTCGGAAAGATAGGCCATCTCGCCTGCGCCAAAGAGCTGCAGGCGCTTATGGGCGAACTCCTTGAAGTAGCCCGTCACCGCCAACGCAGGACGGTTAAGCGACTTCTCGGCAATCATGTTGTCGAGGCCCTGCTCGCCGGCGAGGAGCTCCATCTGGAGCATGTCCTTGAAGGATTCGAAGAACTCACGGACGGAGACGGATTCCGGGCGAGTGTCGGGAGCGGGGTCGTACATGGCGTCAGAGTTTGAAACTTTCGCCGAGGTAATGGCGACGGCTCTCGGGATTATTGACGATTTCAGAGGGAGTACCAGACACAAGCACGCGCCCTTGGTGGATCAGATAGGCCCGGTCGACGATCGAGAGGGTTTCCCGGACATTATGGTCGGTGATCAGGATGCCGATACCGCGAGCCTTGAGCTTGCGGATGATCGACTGCACTTCAGCCACGGAGATGGGGTCCACGCCGCTGAAAGGCTCGTCCATCAACAGGAAGCGGGGGTGGGTGGCGAGGGCGCGGGCGATCTCCAGACGCCGACGTTCGCCGCCGGAAAGGGTGAAAGCGGCCTGGCGGGCGAGCTTCTCCAATCCAAGCTCAGTGAGCTGCTGGGCGGTGCGGTCGCGTCGCTCTCGCTCGTTGAGATCAAGGGTCTCGACGACGGCCATGACATTCTCCCACACGGTCAGCTTACGGAAGATCGAAGCCTCCTGCGGAAGGTAGCCGACGCCATTGCGGGCACGCCGCCACATCGGCATGGCGGTGACGTTGCGACCATCCACGAAGACGCGGCCGTGCGTCGACGGGATGAGCCCGACGATCATGTAGAAGGTAGTCGTCTTGCCGGCGCCATTAGGGCCGAGCAGACCGACGATCTCACCCGCCTGCAGGGACAGGCTGACATCTTGGACGGCCACCTTGGCGTCGTAATGCTTGGCCAAGGCCTGCGCCCGGATGACGCCCTTCTCTGTCGTTTCGGCCATGCTCACAGGAGGAAGCGGTCAGCGTCCGTTGTCGAGATTTTTGACCTCCGGCAAGGTGAAGTCGCGACCCAGGAAGATCTTCGGTCGGACCACCTGCCCGGGATTGGTATCATCCGGCGCGGAGTCCATCCGCCAGCCCTTGGTGCGCATGTCGTACGTCACTTCCTTGGCCGGCACGCCTTCGTTGCCTAGCTTATCAAGGATGCGGGCGTCGCCATTGAGTCGCGCGGTACCCTTCTCCGGCTGCATTTCCAGGGTGCGCCCCTTGGCGGTCGTGCCACCGGCGACGACGACCACGTTACCGCGTCCGACCACCTGACGGGCCACGAGATGGCCGGACTTATCTGGAGAGGCCATGCCCTCAAGCAGGTCGCACGTCGCGTCTGTTCCCTGGGAGGCCATCGCTACGGAACCGCGCAGGAAGAACTTGGTGAGCTGCGGCGTCGTGAGCACCTCATGCGCGTCGGCGATGAACTCCACGGCCTTGCTACCCGCCGAGGTGATGAAGAGATGGGGGCGGGTGGAGCCGGAGCCTCCCGACAAGGTCAGCAGACGAGGACGACCGACCAAGGCATCCTTGACGAGTACCTCCTCGATTTGCACGCCCGGCGTCAGGTCGATGCGCTCGGCGGCGCAACGCAAGCCAGGTTGGGCGTAACGGACGCTCCCCGAGAGGATGGCCTTGTTCAATTCGTATTCGGACTTCTTCTTCGGCACCGGCGTCGCGAACGCGACCATCTGATCCGAATCCGTGGTGACCGTACCGGCGACGTATCGGACCGCCCCCAGCAACTCGGCCTGCATGGCGCCATCTTCGGTGACGACGACGATCTGGTTCGCTTCGGCCAGCCCGGGCGCGACGCCGGCCTCCCCCGAAGGAAGACGGATAGCAGCGCGGATACCGGGCCCCGAACGGATCTCGATGCGGTCCTTGAGCGCGTCGGTGCGGATCGAGAATCCAGCCGCTTCGAGACCACGGGAATCCCGGATGCGCGGAAGCTCCTCGAGGTCGAGGATGCGTTTCGCGCGATCCCAGCGCGCCTTGCCGGACTCGAAATCAGACCCTTCCAGCCGACCCTTCACGCCGCCATCCGCGACGATGAGGCTCGCGCCGTTACGGGCTTCCGAGGCGACGAGATGCCGTGCCGAAAGGTGAGAAGGCCCCGAGACGTAAGAGGCGTTATCCTGGACTTCGACCTGGGAATTTCCCGTGGCAACCTCACGACGGATGGTGATGCGTTCGCCAGCGAGGTCGGCCGGCTCCTGCTGCTTGCGTCGCAACTGCAGCTTCACCTGCTGACCGTCACCCGAGAAGAGCTGCGTGAGCCCGAGCTTGGGCTGATGCCGCAGGCGTTGCGCCGAGCCCTTCACCTCCGGCTCCTCCAGCTCGACATGGCCGACGAGTTCGGCCGATTCGTCCTTCGGGTCGAAGGTGGCGGCGTCGCCTCGTAACGTCTGCTTGTCGAGCACGCGCACCACGCGACCCGAGGCGACGAGCGAACGGCAGACGGCATCACCTCCGGGTCCGTCGGTGACAAGGCATTCGAGGCGTTCGCAGGTGGTCCGTTCGCCGAAACGTTCGGCGACCACTCCGCCTTGGAAGACCATCAGCGTGCCGCCCTCTACCGGGGAGGCATCCATGCGCGGAGCGCGCAGGCGCAGGCGCTTGGAAAGCGGCTTAGCCAAGTCGAGCTCGGCCACGACGTCGGCGAGGATCGCAAAGCTGTCGCCCTTCGGGGTCGATCGCCAGCTCCAGCCCTTGCCGGTCATGTTAAAGGCAGGGGAAGCCGATCGGACCTCGCCCGTTCCCTGGGCCGCACGGCGAGCCGGCACCATCGTTCCGTTGGGACTCGTGAAACTCGCCCAAGGCTTGCCGGCACGGAAGGACTGCACCTTGACGACTTCCATGTCCCAGACTCCAGCCTCGGCCGCCGGACGCATGAATTTCGCGGAGGCCTCCCAGACCTTCTCAGCCTTCTCGTCTTCCGAGAAACCCGAGAACGAACCGCCAACGACCTGGTGGAACGAGACGTCTTTCTGCTGCGCCAAGGCTTCCACGGCCAGGAAGAGGCAGAGAAGGAAGGCTCGCATGCCCTTATGACATCCAGCGGCGAGGGCTAATCAAGCGATTATGCCTTCGGTGCCCGCGGAAACGGCCGATCGGAGACGAAGGCGGGCATTTCGGCGGAAGCCAGGACCTCACCGACGACCAGCGGATATCCCGCCAAGAATTCGCCGGCTGGAAGCATCTTGCCACCCGGGCGTTGCAGATGCGTCAGGACCAACGATCCTTCTCCGCAGGCGATCTTCACGCCGGACCGATCGGCCGTGACGATGGTGCCAGGCGCGGCTGAGATGGCGGCATCCTCGACCGTCGCGGCGCCGACCTTGATCAAGGCGGTGCGATGATCGAACGTGGAACCAGGCCAGCCTTCGACGGCCAAGATTCGCTGACGCAGCACGGTGGCCGGCTGACGGAAATCCAGCGGTGCGTCGGCCCGGGAGAGGCGACGGGCAAACGTGACCTTCGTCTCGTCCTGCGGCACCGCGACGGAGGTCGCGGCGAGCACGGACGGCAATGCGGCGGAAGCCAATTCGCCGGCGATGACGCCCAGGCGGGCGCGAAGAGCCGCCCTGCCCTCACCTGGCCGGACCTGGGTCCGAGCCGCGGCATGGATGGGCCCGGCATCAAGCTTGCGGACGACCTGCTGCATCGAAACACCCGTCTCATCCAGTCCGAGCGCCAAGGCGCCTTCGACGGGCGTGGCGCCGCGCAGCTCCGGCAGCAGCGAGCCGTGGAAATTGACGAAGCCAAGGCGCGGGGCCGCGAGGAAATCTTCCTTCAACAGCTGACCATAGGCCATCACCACGCCGAGATCGGCTTGCAGCGAAACAAGATGCGCGGCGTCAGCAGCCTCAAGCTTCTCGGGTTGAAGTAACATCAAGCCTTCGACGCGAGCCCAGGCGGCGACGGCATTAGGCCGCACCTCCTGGCCACGTCCGGCGGGACGGTCAGGCTGGGAATAGACGGCCACAACTTCGGTGTCGGGCAAGGCGCGGGCCGCGGCGAAAGCCGGGAGCGCGATCTCATCCGAACCGAGCAGAACCAGTCTCCGTGGCATGCGTTACTTGCGGGCCTGGCGCGCGGCGCGGCCCTTCAGCGAACGCGGCTTATCCCAGCGGGTGAAGGATTTCTTGCGGACCGGCGCGTTCTTGCTGCGCGGGTTCTTGGACTTACCGAGACGCGGACCAGACGGGCCCATCGCCTTCTTCGGCGCGGCCTCAAGGACAGCTTTGCCGGGCACCTTCGCCAGGGGCTTGCGGGCGGCGGCTTCGATTTCAGGCATCGGGGAACCTGCGGCGGCGCCTGGACCACCGGTGCGACGGCCAGTCTGCTTGGGCTTGCCGACGATGTCCAGGAAGAGCGGGACGCCTGCGAGATCGAAGCTCTCGTGCACGCCCTTGACGAGAAAGCGCTGGTAGGCGTCCTCGAGGCGTTCCTCGGAATTGCAGAAGAGGCGGAAACGGATCGGACGCTTGGAGACCTGCGTGACGTAGTAGCACTTGAAGCGCTTGCCGGAGACCATGCGCGGCGGGCGCTTGATCATCAGGTCCTGGATGACGCGGTTCAGGCGACCGGTGGAGATGGCGGTGCCGGCGCGGATGAAGACGCCTTCGGCGGCGTCCAGCATGTCCTCGGCTCGGAGGCCCGTCTGGGCGGAGACGAACAGGATCGGCGGCTCGGGCAGGAAGAAAAGCTCGCGGCGGATGGCGGAGCGGAACTTCGCGCGGAATTCTTCTTCGTCCTCGAAGCCGTCGATGTTCTTGTCGCGGAAGGCCTTCTTCGCGAGGTCCCACTTGTTGACCACGAGGACAAGGCCGCAACCGAGGAGCGCGAGCTCGCCGGCGAGCTGCTTGTCGATGCGGGTCACGCCCTGACCGGCGTCGAGGACGAGGAAGACCACGTCGGTCTCGGCGAGGATCTCGTCGGAACGGACCTGCGAGTAGAAATCGAGGGTGTCGCGCTTGTTGGCGGTGCGCCGGCCGGCGGTGTCCACGAGCGAGAACTTCGCCTGCGAGCCGTCGGCCTTGGTGCGGGATAGCCCTGCGCGGACCGGGTCGCGCGTCGTGCCGGCGACTTCGCTGACGATCAGACGGGAGGCCCCAAGGAGGCGATTGCCGAGCGAGCTCTTGCCGACGTTCGGCCGACCGGCGAGGGCCAGGCGGATCGGACGCGGGCCTTCTTCGCGCGGGGTCGCCGGCTCCGGGCCGAGGAGCTTGATGATCAGCGCCTGCAGCTGCGGGATGCCACGGCCATGTTCGGCCGAGATGAGGAGAGGCTCGCCGAAACCGAGGGCGAAGAACTCGGACATCAGTCCGTCGCGCTCTTCGGTATCGGCCTTGTTGGCGACGACGATGACCTTCTTGCCGGCCTGGCGAAGCATGGCGGCGACTTCGAGGTCGAGGGCGGTACAGCCTTCGGAAGCGTCGACGACGAGGAGCACGAGCGCGGCGGCGGCGAGGGCGAAGTCGACCTGCTCTTCCACGGCGTCCGCGATGAGCTTAGGGGTCAGCTCGGCGCGATACAGGCCGATGCCGCCCGTATCCATCAGAGTGTAACGACCTTCGAAGATGTCGGACGTGATCAGGTCACGCGTGACGCCGGGCTGGTCGTGCACGATCGAGATGCGGCGACCCACCAGACGGTTGAAGAGGCGGCTCTTACCGACGTTGGGACGGCCCACGATGGCTACCGCGCGCGAAATTTCTGTGTTCCGTTCCATGGGACGACAGTCAGGGCTACCTGCCCGCCTAGCAAGCAAGGATGCGTCAGCGACGCGGGATGGTGTCCAGGAAGCGGGCGATACGCTCGCCAGCCTCGTGGATCTTCTCGTAGCTCGTCGAGAAGGACGCACGGCAGAAACCGGCGCCGGCGGCGCCGAAGGCCGTACCCGGGACCATGGCCACCTTCTGCTGTTCGAGCAGCTTCTGGGCGAAAGTCATCGAGTCCATGCCGGTCGAGGTGATGTCCGGGAAGGCGTAGAAAGCGCCACGCGGGAGGTGGCAAGGCAGGCCGAGCTCGTTGAAGCGACGGACGATGAAGTCGCGGCGTTCGCGATATTTATCGCGCATGTGGAGCATCGAATCACGCCCGTTACGGAGCGCCTCGACGGCGGCTTCCTGGCTCATGATGGGCGCGCACATGATGCCGTACTGGTGCACCTTGAGCATCCCGTCGATGATGGCGGCGGGTCCGCAAGCGTAGCCGATGCGAAAACCGGTCATCGCGAAAGCCTTCGAGAAACCGTGGAGGAAGACCGTGCGTTCGCGCATGCCCGGCAGCGAGGCGATGGAGACGTGGTCGCCTTCGAACGTGAGCTCGGAGTAGATTTCGTCGGAAGCGACCAAGAGGTCCTTCTCGATGGCGAACTTGGCAATGGCCTCGAGCTTGGCGCGATCGGCGGTGCCGCCGGTCGGGTTCGTCGGGAAATTCAGAATGAGCAGTTTGCAGCCCGGCTGCCAGGCGGCACGGAGGGCGGCCGGATCGAGCGCGAACTGATCGGCGGCAACGGTGCGGATCGGGATGGCCTCGCCATGGCAAAGCACGACGCTCGGGGCGTAGCTCACATAGCAGGGCTCATGGTAGAGCACCTTGTCGCCGGGGTTCAGGGTCGAGCGAAGCAGGATGTCGAGGGCTTCGGAAACGCCGATGGTGCCGAGGATCTCGGTCTCGGGATCGTATTCCGGACCGTAGTTCTTGGCGACGTAGCGGGAGATCTCCTCCCGGAACTGCTGGGTGCCGCGGTTATCCGTGTAGGAGGTGCGGCCCTTCTCGAGGGAAGAAATCGCGGCTTCGCGGATATGGTACGGCGTGACGAAATCAGGTTCGCCGATGCCCAGGGACACGGCGTCCTTCATCTTGGACACGATGGCGAAGAAGTCACGGATGCCCGATTTGGGCAAGGTCGCGACATGTCGCGCCACGAAACGGCCTGAGGAATCCA
>Ga0114981_10002837_pt1 | contig 11074 bp, 5 predicted proteins | sample S_140806_MF_Meta_FD_87028 | JGI IMG/M metagenome (GOLD analysis project Ga0114981, IMG submission 87028) | Freshwater microbial communities from Lake Simoncouche, Canada to study carbon cycling - S_140806_MF_MetaG | ecosystem: Environmental > Aquatic > Freshwater > Lake | place: Lake...
CGATGCTGCGGACGTAGTCCACTTTGGCTTCGCTCGCATTCACGGTGACTCGCACATGGCCAGCGCTGCCGAGGATGACGCCGCCGTAACCGTATTCCTCGGCGCTGCGGGTGCCGCCACTCGTGTGACCGGGCTGCGGCACTTCTTGGTAGATGATGCCATCGAGCTCCTCTTTGACGAAAAGATGGTCGTGACCGTGGAAGACGATGTTCACGCCGTGTTTCACGAAAAGCTGATGCAGCGGCATCTCCCAGCCGGGGCGATGCTCTTGGAAGCCCTCGCTGCCATCGGCGTTCTTGCCGCCCCATTCCATGTAGGCGGCCGGTTTGGCTCCGCCGCGCACATCGCGGCCCAATCCACCGACCAGGTGATGGATGAAGACAAAACGCATCGCTGCCTTGCTGCTGGTGAGCGTCTTCGTGAGCCAGCGATACTGCGTTTCACCGAGCGTCATGTCCCAGCCGGAGGCTCCGCGCTGCATGGTGGACCAAAAGGGATCGAGGTCGATGAACAGCGCGTTTCCCCATTCGAAGGCGAAGTAGCTGTGCTTGTCGTTTCCATCAGTGGGGTTCGGGAAATAGGTGTGACGCATGCCAAGCGACCACTCCGACATCTCCGGGTCGCTGCCTCGCTCGCCGTCGTGATTGCCCAGCACCATGAAAATCGGCACGCTGTGCGCGATGCGGCCCATGTAGTAGCGCTGCGCCTTGTATTGCGATTCCGAGCGGCGGAAGAACTTGCCGAACTTGTCCACCATCGTCGTGTCGCCGAGGTCGATCATGAAGTCCGGCTTGTCGGCGAGCATGTTGGCCAGTGTTTGCTGGTAAACACGCACGTCGGTGTTGTTGTCGAGATGCGAGTCCGCCTGCATGACGAAGGAAAACTTCGATCCAGCCTTCCGCTGCGTGTGAAAGCTGCGCATCACATCCTGCACCGGCTCTGCACCCGCGCGGCGATAGATGAGGAGATAGTTGTAGCTCGTATCGGGCTTCAAGCCTCCGAGCAGGAGGTTCTGCGGCACGCCAGCCTTCAGCTTCAGCGGTTCGGTGCGTAATCGGGCCATTCCTGGCCCGTCTGACGGGGCAGGAATGCCCCGTTTACTTTCGCCATACTCGATGAAGGCCTCCATCTCTTCCCATGCGAGCACGTTGACCGTCACGGACTCCGCGCCCGGTCGGCAAAGCCACACATTAAAGAGATACGGCGGCACGACAGCGGACTCCACCTGCCCGCCCTGACCTGCGCCGCCTTTCGGCTTTTCATCTGGAGCGGCGGCGATCAGCAGCAGGGTGAGCGCTGAGATGCCAACCGATGTGAAGAGTGGTTTCATGGCTTTTTGCCTCCTTTTTTCCCACCTTTGCCGCCGCCCTTCCTAGCGGGCTCTTTGGAGGGATCAAAGTTGGGATTCGTCTTTGGCATTTCGGCTCCGACATCTCGCAGGTAGTCCGCGAGTTGCTTGACGAGCGTTGAGGTGAGTTCTGGCTTGGCCGCTGCGAGGTTCTTGCTCTCGCCGATGTCTGCTTTGAGGTCGAAGAGATGGTTTTCACCCGTTTCGTAGAAGTGAATGAGCTTCATGTGGCCGCTGAGGATCGCCGAGTGCGGTGAGTCGCCTTGATAATGCGGAAAATGGAAGACCAGCGGCTCGCGGGGTCGTTTCACGGGATCGGATGAGCCGCTGAGCAGATGCGTGATGTCGCCGCCTTCGAGTTGCGTTGGCAGTGGAGACTTCACACCGGCCCAGCGGCAGAAGGTCGGGAAGAAATCATAGCCGACGACGCGCTGATGGCACCACGAGTTCGGTGCGATGCCGGGTCCGCGAATGATCAGCGGCACGCGGATGCCGCCCTCCCACACATCGCCCTTGCCGCCATTCAGCGTGCGGCGGTTCGAGCCGCCATTGTCGGACATGTAGATGACGATGGTGCTCTTGGAGAGGCCCATGGCATCGAGCTTGGCCAGCAACTCGCCCACACCGCGATCCAGATCCTCCGCGATGGCTGCGCGACCGACTTCCTTGTCGTCTCTGCCTCCGGCGAGCTTCCGGTATTTCTCCACCAGCGCGGGTGTGGCGTTCTCAGGATAATGCAGCGCATTGTAGCTCATCTGGATGAAGAACGGCTTCCTGGCCGCCTGGCTCTTCTTCATGAACTCGACGGCTCGTGTGCCCATGCCAAAAATGTCCACCGGGTTCGGTGGCAGATGCGGTGCAGCGTCTTGATTGCCCGTGTCGCCATCGCTTTCGTCATAACCATGCTCGGCGGGTCCACCGCCTGAGAGATGCCATTTGCCGTAGTGGGCGGTGGCGTAGCCAGCGGACTTCAGCATCTGCCCGATCGTGACCTCGTCATCGCGGATGCTTTTTCGATTGTCGCCTTCGATCAAACGATGTCCCATCTCCGCCGGTGCCGCCTTGGTCCATCCAAGTGCCGCCGGATTGCGTCCCGTTTGCAAGCTGATGCGTGTCGGCGAGCACACCGGCGCGGGCGCATACGCCGCGCTGAATCTCATGCCCTGCTCTGCGAGTCGCGCGATGTTCGGCGTCTGCACGATGCTGCTTTTCGAGTCCGGCATGTCCGGGTGCATCTGGCAGGACAGCCCGCTCCACGCCTGATCATCGGAGAGCATGAAGAGGATGTTTGGCGTCGCGGTGGCGAAGGCGCCAGAGGCTGCGAGTAGCAGGAGGAGAAGCGATTTCATATTCGTGCAGGAGAAGAGTTATCGTTGCGGCACGCCACTCACATCCAAATCAGGCTTCGTGTTCCATCTTGGCGTCCAGCCGGGTTTTTCGACCTTGGTGCGGAAGATGACGGTGTTGTCGAGGGCGATGTCGTCGGTCCAGATGAACTTGGCACCTTCGAAGTCGCTTTCGAAGTAGGGCTGTTTGGGATCGACTTGTTCGACGGTGTATTCCTTCGCGTTTTTCCAGGTGCTGTCGTCGAAGTCCACGGCCCACCAATTCGCAGGAAGAGGTTCTTGGATGACTTTCGGGTTCGCGGTGTCGGCGTTGATGGGGCCGTGGAAGAAGTTCTTGGCCTTCCAGGTGGCGTTGGTGACGGTGCCGTCGGCGAATTTGATGCACAGGCCGGCATCGCCGATGCTGGTGCCGTATTCCATGCCGGTCTTCGGATCGGCGTTGTCCTTCGCGAGCACGGCGATGGTCATGGGATACTCGGGGAGGAAATCGACGCTCACGACGTTGTGCGGCGTGAACTGGATCGGATCGACAGCGACGAGGCGGCCGTTCACGTAGAGCATGAACCAATTGTCGGCATAGACGCTGAGTTTGATCGTGTCGGCGATGCTGGGCTTCACGAGGCCGTTAGCGGGACTAACGTTGCCTTTTCCTTTGCCGCCGCCTTTTTTGGGTTCTGCGGCAGCAGGGGGAGGTGGTGGCGCTTCCGCCGTTTTGGGTCCGACTTGTCCGACGGGTCGGGCCTGTCCGACAGCACCGCCGCTGCTGTGAACGACCCGTAGCGACGAACTCGCGAGGACCTTGCCATTCATCGCTGCGATAAGTTCTTCGCGTCCGGGCGTGCCAGCGACCTTCAGCGGCTCCGAAAGGGCATACATCGTGATCACATAGGTCTTTGCGCCTGGGCCTTTCGAGTGTGGCGGCTCGTAGCCGACTTCGCCTTTGAATCCGGTGCCGAGTTTGCCGATGCGCTGCGAATCCTTCGGCAGGCTCGCGGCATTCGCGGGGATGTCAGAGACGGTCCAATAACACTTCTTGTCACCATCAGGCGTCACGTGATCCATGATCAAGGCATAGCTTTGAGTCGAAGCGGGTGCGCCTGACCATTCCAAAGGCGGGCTGAGGCCATCGCCGTCGCCGGTGAACTCCACCGGCAGCTTCTGGAGGTCTTCGACGACGGAACTCATCAACATGAATTTGCCATCGCTGCTGCGGGGTTGATCCGGCAGCGCGACAAAGGCGTCCTGCTTGCCGCCACGACCACTGCCCTCGCTTTTCTTCATCTCTTCGCGGGCCGGTGGCTCGTCGCCACGGGGCCTCGGGGCGTCACCGGCAGGTGCGTTGCCAGCGAGTTCGTTCAACTCCGGTGTGTCGAGCTTGCCATCGCGATTGTGATCGAAGGTATTGAACTGCTCTTTGGCCTTCGCCATCGCCTCGGGGATGGCGACGCCTTTTTTCGCGGCGTTCGACTTCGCGTTATCGGCGAACTCCTGCGCGGTGACGATGCCGTCGCCATTCACATCGAGAATGCCTTCGATGGCGGCCTGCGGACGCGGCGGAGGTGGATCATCGCGGCGCATCTCGCCCTCGCGACCACCTTTTCCTTTGCCCTTGCCTTTTCCTTTGCCCTTCATGCCTTCGGGACCACCAGAGCCTTCACGCGGCGGGCCACCACCGCCGCCTTGGCGACGTGCGGTGTAAACTTCATCCGCCGTGCCTTCGCGACCATTGTCGAAGTGAAAGGGATAGGTGCCATCGGCCTTGATCGAGTAGCTGACGCTGCGTTTGTCGCCATTCACCTCGTAGCTGAGCTTGTAGCTGTCCTTGCCGGTGCTTTCAAAGGCGGTGATCTTAGCACCGCGAAGCGCCGTGAGGGCCTCCCGCACGCCTTGGGCTCGCGGTTGCGGATCGACTTGCTCGCCCGCCTCCACGACCTCGCCGTGGAAGCCGCCGATGACATACGGATACTTGTTCGAGGCATGATAATGATAGCCGATGCCCGGCGACTCGTGGCCGTGGCACTCGTCGAGGTTCGCCACGGGCGAGCCATCCGGCTCCGTGAGGCCATAGATCGGATAACCATCGAGCGCATAAGCCACCGGCATGCCTTTGCCCGCCTGCGCCTGCAAATGCAGCGGCGCGATGTGGTAGTGGTAATCATCCGCACGTCCGCAATGCCCGCCCCACTCGTCCAGCTCGCCGATTTCATAGCTGATCTCGCCGCGATTGTTCTGCGGGTTGAAGATCGGGATGCCATTCACCGCCAAAGCGATCGCGCCGCGCAGGAAGCGACCTTTGATCATGGCGGGTTCCTTCGCAGGCACCGGCTTTAGCGGGATGCGCCAGGCATTGTCATCGAAATACGGCTGCGGCAGCGGCACCTGCTGCTGCCACGCGGTGATGCCGACCATCATGTTGTGATCCGGCAGGCCGTTCGAGCCCACATAGAGAAACTCACCGTCCGCACGCAGATCGAGCTTCGTGAAGGGCAGAAAGGCCTTCGCGGTCTGCGGCGCATTCGCCGCGTTCGCCACCGCAGCGGCGGCGAGTTGGACGACAGAGGCCGTGGAGGCCACCTCCGTCATGCCGCGCTCACGTTTCCATTCCTCCAAAATGTGCGCCCGCAGCGCCTCGCGGTCGGTGGTGGCCAGATCATGCGCGGCGAGGCTCGTCGCGAACAGCAGGAGGATGGGGAGTGTTTTCATGTCGTGTGAGGTTAACCGCAGGCGAGTCAGTATGGCTTCAATGATTCGGCGGAGATTTGTCAGGATTGAGTCAACAAAAGCGACGGCAATTTGCGGGAAACAGGTGCCTGGTTGGATTTCATTGCCCGATGCAGTAGATCGCCGAGTTCGAGCGTAGCAGCATTGTGTCTCCCGCGATGGACGGTGTGGCGTTGAAGGAAGCGGCGTCTGTAGCCATCACATTGTGTGCGAGTTGCTCAAACTGCGGTTTTGCCGCGATGACGGCAATGCCCGCCGTGCGCGTAACGAGGTAGATCCTGCCATCGGCCATCACGGGCGAGGCATAGATGCCTTTGCGGCCACGCCCAGCCTCGATGCGCTCTTGATAGACGATCTCACCGGTCTTTGCACTCATGCAATAGGCCACGCCTTGCGAGTTCGCGAAGTAGAGATGGTCGTCGTGAATCACCGGAGTAGGGAAGTCAGTGCCGCGTGTGCTGGTCCAAAGCACATGCGTTTTCGTCACATCGCCGCTGCCACCAGCTTTCACTGCGACGGTGCCAGGTCCGCGATTGCCGCCAAAGGCATAAACGACGCCATCCTTGGCCACGACACCGGCAGCCATGTTGCTGGAGATGGGTACCTGCGCATACCAGCGCAGCTTTCCGGTGTCCGGATTGATGCCCCAGACCTCGTTTTGCACGGCGAGCACGAGATCGACGCGATCCGCGCTGACTGGCACGAGCACCGGCGTATTGTAAACCTTCTCCAAGTAAGCGCCGCCATCCGTATTCCAGCGCTGTTTGCCCGTGGCCTTGTCGAAGGCGAGGATCGCGCTGCTTTCATCGGCCGCGTTGACGATGACGAGGTCTTTGTGCAGCACCACGCTCGACGCCGAGCCCCAACCGCGGCCGCTGGAGCCTTTTCCAGCATCCGCCTGCCAGAGCTGCTTCCCTTCGAGATCGAAGGCCAGCACGCCGCTTTTGCCGAAGAAGGCATAAACACGCTCGCCATCGCACGCGGGCGTCTGCGTGGCGTAACCATGCTCGCTAAGCCGGTCATTGTATTCGTCCTCCGCGGCATCCGCGGACACGGAGCGATCCCAGAGCACCTTTCCACTCGCCGCGTCGAGGCAGATGAGATGCCGCTTCAGCGCCCGCAGCTCACCGGGCGAGTTCAGATCAAGACCGTAGCCGCTGTAGCACGTCACGAACACTCGCTGACCATGCTGGATCGGGCTCGACGCTCCCGGACCAGGCAGCTCGGCCTTCCAACGCACATTCTTCGTATCGCTCCACTCCAGCGGCGGCTTCGATTGCGCGGCAATGCCCTGACCGTCCCTGCCACGAAACTGCGGCCAGTCCGCTGCGAAGCATGAGAAGCCAAAAACGACACCGAGGATGACAAAAGTGTTTGAGTGCATGGTCCCTCTAAAACCGGCGCTCTGTCAGAACGATGCAGTAAAACACGTGGAAAATTGTCAGCATTGCGTCAAGACGCTGCGCTACTCATAGCCACCTCGCAAACCGGCGCAGACGCGCGGGATGGCGCAGCTTCGCTAGGGCGCGGGATTCGATCTGCTGGATGCGCTGGCGAGTGAGGCCGGAGGTGCGACCGATCTCGTCCATGGTGCGCAAATCGCCGTCGAGAAGGCCGAAGCGCAGCGAAAGCACCTCGCGCTCCTGCTCATTGAGCGTCGAAAGGACCTCCTGTACGATGCTGGCATTGTCGCCGCGTGAGGCGTGTTCATCCGCAGTGGCGGATTGCTCGTCGGCGATGAATTCGCCCAGCTCATCGCCTTCGCCATCCGGCGAGAGGGCCTCGTGAATCGAAACGGGCGCACGGAAGCTTTCGAGCACACGCCGTGCACGCGAGAGCGGCATGCCGGCGTGCCACGCGACCTCATCGTCATCCACCTCGCGCCCGGCTGTCTGCTCCAGCGACTGGCGGGCTCGGTAGAGCCGCACGGCCGCGCTGGAGATATAGGAAGGCACTCGGATCAGCCGCTCGTGATCTTCGATGGCCCGCGTGATGCTCTGGCGGATCCACCAGCCCGCGTAGCTGCTGAAGCGACAGTCAAAACCCTCCGCGCAAAGCTCAGCCGCGCGGATGAGGCCGAGGTTTCCTTCCTGCACGAGGTCCATGAAGGTCAAAAAACGGCATGAGTAGCTTCGTGCGATCATCGGCACCATCCACAGATGTGAGTCCACAAGCCGCCACTTCGCCTTTTGGGCCTCATAGTGATGCTGAGCGGCCTGCTGCACCTGCCGACGTAAATCCACCAGCGGCATCCACGCCTCGCATTCGAGCTTTTGCAGCTCCTCGATGCTCATTTCGCCATGCGTGCGGCATTCGAGGGCTTCGAGGGCTTCTTCGAACACTCGATGCTTGAAGCCCAGCGCGAGGATTGCAGCTCGCAGCGGCTCCACGAGCGTGGTGCTCATCTGCGAGGTAAAGGAATGCGCTTGCGCATCCAGCAGCCTTTTTGCCTCGAAAATTCGCATTTCGAAGATCTCGCGATCACCCGTGCCCTCGGCGCGTTGGCGTGTGCGCAGCCAGCGGTCGATCCGTTCTTCTCCGCGGGCGATGCGTTGCCCCAGCTCGATCAAATGCCGCGCCACATGGCCGATGCCGGTCAGGATCTTCACCATCTCGCGCTCCGAGGCACGCTGATGGCTGATCCATGCACTTTCCTCGTCACGCGTTGGGCGTCGGTAGGCGCTGATGCGAGCCTGGTAGATGGAAAAACTGTCAGAATGGCTGCTCATGGATGGGCGCGGCAAGCCGCGCGGCGCAGTCGTGAGCGGATCCGGCAGATGCGCGTGCGCAGCGCACCCGCAGTCAGACCGGCTCGTCGCGCGACCACTCTCGGTGAGACATCTTCGAGCAGAAAATGGTTCAGCATGAGCCGGTCGGCTTGGGAAAGCTGAGCGATGGCCTGCATGGCATCCGTGAGCCTGTCGCGGGACTCATGAATCCCTGCCTGCGACAGATGGGGTGCCTGTTTCTCCAACTCCTCCTCGCTCATGTCTTCCATCGGGACCGAGGGTTGTCGCGAAAACGTGCGCAGTATGTTCGCGCAGACGCCTTTGACGATCATTGCCGCCCACGCGGCCGGTGGCACGCGAAGTTCATGTGTCTCCAGCGATTGAAACAACCGCATCCACGCCGTCTGCACCGCATCCTCCGCCATCCACTGGCAACGCAGAGAGCGCATGGCGATGCCGAGCATCAACGGTGAAAGGTCATTCACCAGCCTCGTGGCAGCGGATTGATCGTGGCGGTCTCGCCACGCACTTACCGCCTGCATGGAACAGTCGAAATGCATGTGAAGACGCGATCATGGATTCCATACCACGCGATAGAAGGCTCTTATCCCATTCACACGCGCAGGCAGGTTGTCGGTGTAGGTCGCGTTGGTGTTCGTGTTGGTGAAGGTGAGGGTGTCGATGGTGGTCCAGGTGATCAAGTCGGTGCTCCACTGGATTTGGTAAGGCTTGTTGGGGATGGCGTTCCAGCGGAGGCCGACTTGGCCGGGGGCGACGTTGGCGACTTCGATGGGGGGGCTGACCTTTGGCGCGAGGACGAAGCTGTGGGAGATGCTGCGATTGATGCGGGTGGGCGTTTCGTCGTTGAAGACGCTGGTGGCATCGGGCGGCATGGGGTCGGTGGCGGTGCGGTAGCTGCGGACGTAGTCGGCCACGGCTTGATCGGGGCCGACGGTGACGCGGATGTGGCCGCTGTTGGGCAGGAGGTAGCTGGTGCTGTTGGCTCCGAGATTGACGTATTGGCCGTCGGCGGCGCTGCCGAGGCTGGTGTAGTTCGGCGTGCCGGGCTGCGGGCATTCGAGATAGACGACGCCGTCCTTGGTTTGATAGCCGTAAAGATGGTCGTGGCCGTGGAAGACGACGTTGACCTTGTTCATCACGAGCAAATCATGGATGGGCATGTCCCAGCCGGGGCGCTGCGTGGCGAAGCCGGGGCTGCCATCGGCGTTTTTGCCGCCCCACTCGTATTTGTCGCTCACTTCGATGCCGCCACGTGCGGCGTATTGGGGGGTGCCGGTGGCCGTCTGCGTGCTGCCGCCGACGATGTGGTGCATGAAGACGAACTTGTATCTCGCGCTGCTGTTTTTGAGCGTGTCGCGCAGCCAGTCATACTGCGCCTTGCCTAGGCTCCAGTTCCACGCGTCGTTGGCGGAGTTGGGGTTCGTGTTGGTGTTCCAGAAGGGATCGAGCATGATGAAGAGGGCCTCGCCCCATTCGAAGCCGTAGTAGTCTTCCAACAAGCCGAGCGTGCCGCCGGCGTAGTCCTTCGGGGTGGGATTGCCGGCGTAGAAGCCATCGGGTGTCGGCGCGGGGTAGAAGGCTTTGCGGGCCTTCAAATCCCAGGCGGGGATGTTGTTCTGCTTGTCGGCGGCCGCGTTGAAGAGGTAGCCGTATTCCGCCTCGTGATTGCCGAGGCCGAAGAAGAACGGAATGCTGTGGCAGGCACGCTCAAAGGCATTGCGGAAGATGATGGCGCGGTTGTTGATGCTCGTCTGATTGATCGTGACGCCGCCGCCCCACTTCGGTGGCACGCCGAGCAGGCCGTCGGCGAGCTTGTCGGTCATGAAGATGTCGCCCACGTCCATGTGGAGGTCGGGCGCATCGAGGCTGATGTTCGCCATCGCACGCCAGAAGAGCTGCATGTCGGTGTTCACGTCGATATGCGGGTCCGCAGTGACGGTGAAGCTGAAGGTGGTGCCGCGTGGGCGAGCGGTGTGGAAGCTGCGTTCACCGCGAGCATTGTAGTATGTCGCACCGACATGGCGATGGCGCACGCGGTAGTAATACTCGGTGTCAGGCTGCAAGCCAGTGATCGGGATGCGGATGGGGTTCTTGAACTCGGGCTTCGCGTTGTCGATGTTGAACGTCGTGGGCGTGGTGGCGAGCGTGTATTGGCCTGGGGCGGTGCCGTATTCGACAAAGACCTGCTGATTGGCCGAGGCGATGAGGTTCACGGTCACGCCGTCGGTTTTCGGCAAGGTGAGGAACTCCGCGCCGAGGATGGTGGCATCGGTGAGCAGGTTGTTCACGGTGTAGATGTAGTTGCCGCTGCCGGGGCTGGTGGCGCTGGCGTTGGTGTTGTCGGTGGCCACGACTTTGAAGTTGATCGTGGTGCCGCCGTTTTGCGCCGGAATGACCGCGCCCCAGACGCCGTCATTGGCCGCGCCATCGCCGTGCAGGCCGTCATCAAACATGGTGAGCGTGATGGTAGGTGGCGGGGCGGTGGTGGCGATGACGATGTCGTCGATGCTGATGCGCGGCGTGCGTGTGGGAGCCGTGGCGGCATAGCCGGTGGCTTGGAAGCGGATCTTCGTCTGCGTGCCCAGCTCCGCGCCCGCGAGGTCGTAATGGAAGAGCTGGAAGCCGTGATTCACCGTCGTGGCGAAGGCGGTGGCGAGCGGTGCGGCGCTGGTATTGGCATACGCGGCGGTGCTGAGCACGAAGGTGGTGGCGTTTGTGATGCTGCTCACCGTGGCACCACCGGGGAAGTAGTTCGCGGCGGCGTTTGCGGCGGCATTGGTCGCCGTGGCGTTCACGAGCGTGGCGGTGGTGCCGGTGACGAGCGTGAAGGACGTGTTTGGCGTGATGGTGCCGATGCGGGTGTTGTTCGGGATGCCGGTGGCGGTGATGAACATGCCTTCGACGAGGCC
>Ga0114981_10002838_pt1 | contig 11073 bp, 11 predicted proteins | sample S_140806_MF_Meta_FD_87028 | JGI IMG/M metagenome (GOLD analysis project Ga0114981, IMG submission 87028) | Freshwater microbial communities from Lake Simoncouche, Canada to study carbon cycling - S_140806_MF_MetaG | ecosystem: Environmental > Aquatic > Freshwater > Lake | place: Lake...
AATATGTTTGTCCGTATAGGCGTGAGTTATATAGCCACGATATTGTTTCTGCAGTTCTAAAAGAAAAGACTGTTGAATCAGTAAAGTCAAGTATTGGACCACTACTAACAGGTTGAAGTGTAAAGTCATTGGCTCCAGTCAGTGTCAACTTCCACGTTGAGTTCAGTGCTAACTGACTATTTCCGCTACTGGTTATAATGACTGTTGCCGTAACACCAATCTGCGTATTAATTGATGTGTATTCAGAACTGCTAATACTAACCTTATTTGTGGTTGTGTTAATGCTTGCAGCAGTTATCTCAAACCTAGAATCACAATAATCTTTGTATCGATATACTTGTCCGTTAGCAGCACCGATATAAAGACTTTCAGTATCTGTTGCCGTTTGTATACTACACGCGCCAGTAATGTCACCAGCACCGCCTGAGTTTGCTTTTCCTATACTTGCTGGTAAAGAAATTGTAGACCACGCTTGCAGGCGAGTATCAAATACATATGCTGTCCGTATACCAGCAACACCAGTAAAACTTCCGTATGTAGCACTAGGGCCAAACAACCATACACGTTTATCGTGCATAGTCATTAGGCTGTTTTGATAATCAGATAATGAGATAGATGTGTTTGTCGTCCCACTATTAGTAACACTGACCTTATATGGTTTATATGAAAGCATTCCATCTAACTGAATAGCGACTGGGATAACCTTAGTACCTGCAAACTGTACTAGCCCAGTATTATTGAGCCACCACGGTTGGCCCAATACAGTTCCTGTTGCACGTTTTGCAATACATCCAATCCCCGGTTCAGATAGAAACCCTTGAATGTTCCACGTTGCTGGGTCAAAACCTGTCACTGGATACACAGTGTTTTCTCGGAACACAAGCATAACAGCAGATGTACTGTTGTTACGACTCATCATGTCACCGTGGTAGGGAAGGAACCCAGTAATGTGTTCAGTGTCATATGGTGATGACACGTCAAAAGATGCACCCTTTATAGTTATCTTTGGGTCTGTTATGATTGGTACGTGTGTAGTATTGATTGTGTATTCGTTGTCAATATTGTGGAACCACGACACCCATACCGTATTCTTATTACCCAACCACAAACGTGACTGATGAACTACGCAGGTTGTAGCACCATTAGGAAATAAGTCTTGTCCAGATTCGTATATATCTCCTTGAGAACCTTTTGGGCCATCATCAAGAACATCCATTTCTGGGACATTATCAATAAGTGTGTACTTCCCATCAGTTGTGCTTTTGATTGATAAGTTTGAACCATAGGCTGTAGACATACCAATAGGTACAGAACCTATACATCTATACAATCCATCAGGAAACGAAGTGCTACGTCGATAGACAATGAAGTGAGTGTAGGTTTGATTTCCAGACGCAATACTTTCATTATTTGGATTCAATACAATTTGATTACTGCTTAATGCTTCAGTGGCTGTAAGTTCTTTTGATACACGAGTTGGCTCACTTTCAAAACCATACGGATAAACATTTGCAACATTGGTTATCGTATGCGTACCAGAACCCGTTGTAGCAAACGTTACATTGACAGTTCCACCAAATGCATCAGTTACTTTTAACTGAGCATAATTGACTAAGGTAACGTAGTAAGTTTTTCCTGCAGTCAAAGATGCTGGCAATGTTCCAGTCGTGTTGAATTGAACTGCCGAGCCTACTGGGAATGTATTAGTCCCAGTAAACGTTCCATTGACAAATTCTGTACCAGCACTAAATGTTACAGCAAGGTTTACTCCACTTGTTGTTGGAATAAACGGAGGCATGACTCCATCTTTTGGATACCATAACGTATAGCGATAAGCGTATTTACTACCAGCCGTTAAGTTACCATTAGTCACAATGTCCGAAATAGAACAAATAGTATCTCCGGAGTTAACTTCATCAATATCTGTTTCAAACCGTAGATACACTTGCCGAATACTATCAAGTCGTGTTTTACCTAAGCCTCTTAGGCTCCACGACATATATCCATTTTCAATGTCATAGTTTCCAAAACCAGCCCATTCAACATAATCGTACGAAGTTGTTGTTGAGTTTCGCTCTTGAACACCTAGTCGTATTTGAGGAATGTTTGATTGCAATTTTTCTGGAAACACCATTTTAATACTAATGGTGTCATATTTAGACCAGTCATTGTTATATGAAACAAATGCGTAATGTGTGCCTGTTCCAACACCTGTTGCGCTTACCGTACTTGCGCCATCCTCTGTTGTCTTTAAGATGAACTGATTACCAGCAGGAACAGACGAAACAAAATAAGTAGTGTCTGGTGAAAATCCTGTAGCCAATGTGCCACTTGATAATAATCTAACTTGTGTTTTTGTATCGTAAGCAAGAGTATTTGTTACATCAGTAATTGTTGAAGAACTATTTGCAAATGTAATTACATCTTGTTTGCCTATTGAAAACTTTATGCAACAGCCTTTTAGGTATCCGGCATAAGGTACGTTAGTAAGATTTGTATTGTTTTGAATAGCCCTGACTATCAAATTGCCACTTGCATCTAATAGGTTAGTAGTGTCAACCCCAAACCTTGCACTAATAGCGTATAGGCTTGTGCCTGTTACATAAATTCCCTTGTCTGAACCTTGTTGTGCATTGATATTTTTAATCTGTACACGTATTTTGCCAATGATGTTTGCATAAACTCTAAAGTCAACAATGACAGTAAATTTAACCCAGTCTGAATTTTTCTTAGCAATAGGTGGAGCAATTACTTTTGATACAAATGCTCCACTAATGTTTACTCCTGTTGCATCACTGGCTTGAATATCTACAAGTATTGATTGACCTGTTTTACTATTTTGGTCATCAAGATTGAGTGCGTAAAGGGAAAATGCATACAATGATGTTGGCTGTATACAAATCCAATAAACCGTTCCAGCAGAAGAAAACGTTAATGCTGTTCCTGATGGGCTTGCGCTAGAACAAGTAAATGTTTTGCTTGTAGGTGTAGTTAAAATCCACACTTCAGTGTTAGTCGCAACACCGGTTGAGCCGGTCATAAATCGAATCATTTGGCCAGCAGTAAGACCGTGGGGGCTTGTAGTAGTTACAAGCGTTGTAGCAGTTTGAGAACCTTCAAAGTAAGTTGCACTTTGACGTTGGTCTACATAGTTAATCTGCTCACGCGGGATATCAAAGGCTCCGCTTGCGGTAGCAACATCTTGATATACACCATCTGTGGCTCCGTCAATCTGTATAAACTGCCACGCAGGGCTTGCACCAGCCATTACCGAAACAGTAGTTACTGTATTAGTGTTATTGGTTAGATACCAATTCTTAGTTGGTGCAAATCCATTTGCCTGAACAAGTACAGATGAACCACCTATTGCACCCCATCCACTTGTTGATGTAGGCGTTGCAGGTATGTTTGTTCCTGATGATGTAGCGGTAAATGAAGGACTAATAAGAAGGTTGTTAGACCCACGAGCAGGACCGGTATCTGCCAGTAACTTAGGTCCAACTGATTCATCTATAAAGTAGTTTTGCTTTACAAGTGGTACTGACCATTGAGAAAAAATGTTTGGTCTAGTAAGTGGAGATAGATTTGGATAACCAGTAATTGCTGGAAGCAATTCTGCCATCCATACAAGTTGTTGCGTACCTGTAGCCGCCGCATATGCTACTCGCGCACCAGTCAATGTGCTTGAAATTTTAAATGTACTGGTTGATGTACCCGATACATAATCGCGTGTGTAATACGTGACCGATGGAGATATTGATGCTGGCAACGAGCCAGTCACAAGCCTAAAGCGAATAGGTGACCCGTTCTCTACAAAGTATGTGTTGTATGGTGCAGGCAACGTTACTAACATATCGCCGCTACTTGTTGAAAAAGTAACCGGCATAAACTGTGCAGTGTTGACCCTAAACATTGGCATTGTTGAGTTTGAGCCATCTGACTGCAAGCCCGGTACGCCATATATGTACTTCCCAAATGTAGTCATGCGTACATTAGGACTATACATATTGTAAGGAAAGGCATTAAAGTTAGTGCTTAAAGCAACTTGTACTTTAGATGTTGTATTGAATGCATAGACGTTTCCACCCTGCGTAAAGATAAAGTGTCCAGCATTACTACCTTGACCTTTAATGGCAGTCATTTCATAAATGCCTGATGTAGCATTTGAAGGAGTCACAACGTACGATTCAGGAAGTTGCCCTTGAAAGCCGTTACGAAGCACAAGAGAACCACCATCGACAATCATGCCATCAATGGTTTCCGCAAAACCCGCTTCTAATTTATTGGGGTCAGTATAGGTATCAACTCCTCGAAAGGATTTGTCACCTACTACAAACGGCTGTACGCCACCCTGTATCTGTCTACTTGTGTCAGCCATTGCAGTTCCTTCTACCCCATTGATTAGTTAGCGTACTGTCTGTTTTATATGTAAGTACATTACTACCAAATCTATATAATCTAAAGATTGGAATCGTAAATGGTAAGTCAGGTCTTAATGGGTCGCACGTATCTGAGGTCCATTGATTACTAAGACTGCCATCTCGTGTATAGGTAGGGCATACGCATCCGGTGCTAGTAGGAGTAGATAATCCCCCTAGCCATCGAAATGCATATGACCTATATCCTGCGGCCATTATGGGTCAATTCCAGTAACCGGGTCAGCAGACGCACTAGATGCAACAACGGCAGTCCACGATAAAACATCAACTGCATCGTATACGCTGAGTGTAGCACCTATAATTTCGGACTTATTACGCAATGCATACAGTGCTTCTTTGACTAACCGTCCACTGTTTGAGCCGCCACCCACGTTGCGATTAAGTAGTGCATCAGCAATAGATTCAATATATGACGTACTTGTTATTGAGTTTGTATCTGACACTATCTGTTGACTATTTAAACCTGCTTCATATAACCAATACGCAGATGTACCCGCAGCAAAACCAACTGCTGGGTCACGTGTCCAAATCGCAGTAACAATTTCGGTAACAGCATCGGTTGCTAGTGCGTCTGCATCAATTGCGTCAGTAGCAATAGATGCGGCTGTAACTACGTTGGCTTGCATCTGATGAACATTGGCCGCAATGTGATTACTAGCATTCATAATAACTTCATTGGTTGTTGATGCTGTTGCACTACGCACTAATCGTGCGCCAAAAGTGTTGGCCGTTGTATATGATGCAAGCAACGCATTATAAACATTAGCAGCAGTAGCCCCTAGCGTAAACCGACCAATAGAAGAACCAACAAGACTTACAGAGTCAACTGTACCGGCTGTAATCACGCACTCAAACTCGCCACCATTAGCATAAAATGTGCCATCGGATGCTGTAGTTATATTGACGTTATGCAGACCTGTTCTGCTGTCAAAGTCAATTGATAGCGTTACGCCAGCCGTTGATTCAGTTACGCTGTTATCTTTGTATACAGAAACAACTGGAGTGCCAGCAAGCGTAAATGGCGCACCAGTAGATGGACGGTAAGTTGTAAACTTAAAGTCTATTACATCACCGGCACTGAAGTCACCTAGATACTTACTCATCTGACATACCCCGCTAACGGATTAGCCGCTAAACCTGCACTAGCAGCAGGCAATGGATTTGCTTCTGCCGCACCAACTGACGGTGGACTAGGTCTAGTGTAACCGTAAATGTCTGTTGCTGGCGCACCAGTAGCCGTTCCATCACCACTTACAACCCCAGTTACATACGGCTGTAAAAACAAGTACCTAGATGAACCAGTCAAGAATCCAGCACCGAAGTCAATGCCAAATGTGCCTGTTGTAATTGTGTTTAAACCTACAGACGGAATCAAGTTACGAGTAGTACCCCACGCAACTAGTCTGTTATAGTCCTCTACCATCTGTCCAGCCACGTTAGCAGATAAAGCCGTAGTATGCCCCATCACAAGGCAGTTGGTGACAGTCACACCACCAGTTGCATATACCGCAGTACTTATGTTGACTCCTGTTGCCCCACCAAATGTAGTGCAGTTGGTAATTGTTATGCCACTCAATGTGCCAGTAGTACCAGATGATAGAAGGAAGATACAGGCGGATGAACTTGCCATAACAAAACAGTTAGAGATAGCCACATTAACTGCAATAGCACCAGATGATGCAACAGGTGCAATTTGCAAGGTATTTGCCCTAGCAATCATAATGCAGTTTTTTACAACGTGATTTGCTGTAACTCCAGTTGGAACATCAATCCGTAAAGCGGCACTACTACCAGTGGAAGTTATATGACAGTTATCAAACAAAATGTTAGTGCTTGCGCCCTGCACACGAGCACCATATCCAGAGTAACCCTCAATGCGTAGGTTTTTAAATGATAAATATGTCTTAGCCGACATCCCTAATGCGTCACTAGCCGAACCACCGTTGTCATCGTCTGTTAGAAATGCGGTAAGCCTGACTTCACCGGCAGTACCAAATACAGAACCATTAGTATCACCAATGATATTAGTTGTTGAGGCTGACGTAGTCATACCAACACTAACAACCTCACGATAGACACCAGCGGCTACATTGATAGTGTCACCTGCAACCACACCAGACGTTGCACCAAGGGCATAGTTAATGGTCTGCCACGCTGTACCTACAGATGTACCGGCAGAAGCATTACTTCCAGTTGTCTTGACGTAGTATGTTGCCATTACTTAGTACCCACTGATTGCTGTGCCATAATTGACATAAAGATACTTACATACTGAATTTGAAACTCTTGACTCTGGCTGTTCCACCAGTTGTTTACCGATGTACCATTCACACCAAAAGTACTAAGAACATTCCCAGCGTCATCAGTAATGTCCGCTTTGACGTTCCAATCAGGTACGGGTTGTGTAACTCTAGTAATTTCTACGTTGACTAGATTCATGATGGGTCTACCGTTACGTCAGCAGTGTTAGACAACGAGCCTGTCCACGCTACCGCTGAATCATCCTCTTTATATACACTCATTGTGCCTGTACCTACAGATACCTTATTACGCATTGCTCGCAATGCACTACGAACGGTACGTTCGTTCAGCGTGTCTGTACCGTCACCTGTACTGTCTAACTTCCGGTTGAGAATAGCGTCTGCTGTCTGCGCCGCTGTAAGACCACCACTCGAAAGCGTAATGGTTAAGACGGCTCCATTAGTACCACTTGCACCTCTGACGACAATCGTAACATCAGAAACACCTGCAAGAAGAGCGGCATCAGGTAAGTCTAGTCTATACACGCCCGGCACAGTAGCAGAGCCAATCTCGGCAAATCCACCACTTACCCACGTTGGTGTAGGAGCGGCAACCAGCGTGATAGGCGTAGGTGAGGCTCGGTTGCGGACATAGTATGCCGCTAGACCGGAGGTGTTGAATACCAGCCCTGTAGCACCGAGGTAGAGTTCTATGCTTTGTGAGGTTGAGCCGGGAGGGATGGTGATGGTTGACGCGTTGCGCTCCGATGGATAGTAGTAACTTGTGCCGGATGCCTGTACAGCAGTTGCACATCCAATGTCTGGTACACCTGCACCACCTGACCAAGTTTGCCCATAAAGGTCGCTTGTGCTTGCGTAGGTCGCTAAACCTGCCCCGCTGTTGACGGAGCCGGTGAATGCACTAAACGGTTTTTGTACTGCTAAATTAAACAAGGATGTATGCCCAAAGTCAAATTGTGGTGCGCCATCTGTAACCGTATTTACACCTGTTATAACTACCGTATTACCACCGGAGTTAATTCGACGATTATAGTTTTCTATAATGTTGATAGATGAGCCACCTTGCACACTTCCACTACATTGATAAAAAATGTTATTTGTAACGTAGGAGATTGATGTTGCATTTCCTGCACCAGTTATAATGACGGCTATAGAGTTTGGAGTAGAAAATATATTGTTAGTTACAATAAGTCCACCTCCTATACTGTTTATTAGTCCAAGTGCATAACTAATAATGTTGTAAAAATTACAATTTCTAACTTTTACATTTGTGTTTGTGTCCGTAGTTGTAGTTATATACATACCAATATAAGAGTGTTGAATAATACAGTTTTCAATCAGTAGGTTTTTAACAGAAGTTAATCTTATAGGTGGTGTCCCTGTACCACCACCAGTTGCTTTATTACCGGAAAATATACAGTTTTTGATTGACGAGTTATTACCCGTTCCAGTGTAATAAATGGCACCATTCAATGTCGAATGGTCAAAGTAGATATTACTAATATTAATGTAGTCAAACGTCACACCACCCCATAAAAGTTGGTTTGTGGCTGCGCTGTTATCACCTACTAAGAAATTTGTAACGCGAACAATACCCGGCGTAATATCTAAAAACTGCGCCGCTGTAGGGTCACCGAAAAAGTTGGTCGCAGATGTATAGGTCGCTGTCGTGGTGATGCTCTGACGGTATGTGCCGGGAGCGATGTAGACCGTATCACCAGACGTAAACGCCGTACCCGCCTGCACGATACGCGCTAGGGTCTGCCACGCTTGTCCTGCCGCTGGACCTGTTCCGGTGTTTGTATCGTTACCGTTTGGTCTTACATAGTACGTTGCCATTATTCCGCTGTCCCATTCACGATTTCAGCAGCCATCAACCACACAAACTGATTTACTATGGACAACTGCCAAGTAGAATCCTGTTGCGCCCACCAAGCAAATACCGATGTTCCATCAGGCCCAAAGTTTGCAATTTCTTCGTTTGCATCGTTTGTGATGATGCCCTTGACGATGTAGTCGGCTGGGTTTTGTGAGTTGTTTGTTATCTCAAGAGTCTGAAAGTTCATTTGCCCACCTTCAGTGCATTCATCTGCGTACCGCTAAACGGCATCGTAAGGAACGCCAGCACAGAACTGACCGCAGCGGAGACACCAGCCGCTACCGCCTTCGAGCCGTACAACGCCAGCACTGCGCCCATACTAATCATTTTTCTTTGCTTCTTGCACAGACGAAGTCAAACTATTTGCTGGCATAACCGCATCAGGACGAGTGAAAAATGCAATGATAGATGCAAGTGCAGCAGATGCTGCAATACTAAATGCTTTTAAGGCTTCTACCTTAAGGACTTGCATCAACTGGTCAATAGAAGTTGCATTAGACGTTTGCATTACAGTTGCAATATACGTTGCAAAAGTGCTGACAAAAGCAATCAGCGAAACTACAAACAGACGGCTCAAAGACAATGTTTGGATATTCATTTGGTTTTTTCCTCTAACACACGTAATCTTTCTTTGACATTCTGCAACTCTTTGTCGAGTGAGTTAATTTCTAACCGGATATGGTCTACGCTATCTTTCAGGTCACTGAACTGCCTATCAGTATTTTGACTAAGGTTCTGTATCATTAGTTCGAGTCTATCAACTCGACGCACCGTTGTGAACGCTGTAACCATAGCACTGAAGATAATGCCTAAAAGCGTGGGTAGATAATCCTTGAGTTCCATTACTGACCGCCCGTTACTGGTGGGATAGCAAAAGGTGAGCCGGGTAGTTTAAGGAAGTGGTCCATACTTGCCCATAGTCTCATTCTTGTTTCGTTGTACCAATTGCCCCAGAACGCGCGTTGGGCTACAGAAGGGTCATCGGTATTCTTAAGAGCAATCTTATAAGCCGCATAAGAAGCCCACATTTTTAACTGAGTATCATCAGGAAGTATCGTTACAGTTTTAGTTGAATCATTGGCTGTGAGGTTAGCAATTGTTCCACAACCATAAATAGTAAACGCCGTACTACTAGCAGGAGCAGGATAGACACGAATGTTGTTCTGCCCATTCCTAAACCAATACTTAGGAGTACCAGTAGCATCCGCTTCAAAGTTTTGTGAGTATGCACGTAATGTTGGTTCTGAGCAGTGAATCAAACTGCTTGAACCTGCAAGAACCGTAAGTGGAAACCATATACCAGTAGCGTCATTTAATTCGTTTGCTGGCGTTTCAACATATGCAATAACCATACTTAAATCATGCATATTGATGATTGGATTAGTTTGCGTAATTGTTCCTTTACCGGGGACATAGACGCAAGACCTACACGTTTCTGCAATAGCCTCATTCAAGTAATCAGTGATAGTTGTTGATGTTGTGACTGCAATGCCACCACTACCATTACCGAGTTCGCCTAACGATGACGAATCTAAGGATGTCTCGTTGAGCAGTCGTAGTGTTTCCTGTAATAGTGCGCTTGCTGTAGACATTAAACTGTCCTTCGTGCGTAAGTAGCCGCCCATCCTTCAACCATACCGAGACGTTCTAGGTATTCTGCTTTATACATTGCTAGTACTTGTGGCTCCATCATTTGCATTGCTCGTGCTGCAAGTACTCCGTAAACAAGGCAGTCGTGGGAGACATTAGGTAACGGACACTCTTGAGTATCAGCAAGAGCCACTGGGTTTCCGGAGGTGTCATATTGCCATATACTTCCCGGCTGGCAATAGCCTTCCAACATAACACCGTTTGTAACTGCATCTGTAGGCACTGGCGCAAACCCAATGCGATTCATTCCATAAAGCAATGCAGTATCAAGCGATGTTTGAGAGTTGTCTTCTCGAATGCGGTCTACCTTGCGGTTTGCAAAGTTCATTAACAGCATACGACGATATACATCTTGATTTACATCTAAGAGGAATACTCCCCTAATGTGATATACATCGGGGGAGCAATACTCTTCCTGACCGGCTACCAAATCTAAATACCTTCGACCAAAGAGGCAGTCTGTTTTACGGGCTATCTCATTAGCCGTTTCCAATATGAGGTATTCGAGACCAAAAGGGTCAAGGTCCTGCTTGCTACCAAAGTGATGCAAGCCAACCATACGAACCTTTTGTTTGATGTCAGCCAGTGTCATTGTTACGCTACCTGTGCGGAATCCCTGCCCATTGAAAGGTCAGCATAGAGGAATGAAGCATACCCAACTTGTGCAGTAGTACTGTTAGTTTGCAACAATGCTGCTCGCATCCACGCACGAGACGTTTTTGCAATCTGCACGTTTACAATTTTTGATGCACGTTGTACTGCAAATACAGCCGATGTTGCACCGGTAACTGCAAGTGTTGCACCGTTGATTGTAGTTGCCACTGTAAACGTAGTGTTTGATGGA
>Ga0114981_10002842_pt1 | contig 11071 bp, 9 predicted proteins | sample S_140806_MF_Meta_FD_87028 | JGI IMG/M metagenome (GOLD analysis project Ga0114981, IMG submission 87028) | Freshwater microbial communities from Lake Simoncouche, Canada to study carbon cycling - S_140806_MF_MetaG | ecosystem: Environmental > Aquatic > Freshwater > Lake | place: Lake...
CTCTGGGAACGCGAGCGTTTCACCGCGGTGCTGGTGACGCATTCGATGCCCGAGGCCGCGTATCTCGCCGAGCGCGTGATCGTGTTCTCACCGAGGCCCGCGCGCATCGTGGCGGACATCGCGACGCCGACCCTCGCGCGCGATGCGCGCGCGTGGACGAGCGACGAGATCGGCGCATGCGTGCGCCAGGCGAGCACGGCACTGCTGCATGCGATCGAAGAGGCGAGGCGATGAGCGACGCGCATCCCCGCCACGCGCAACCGCAGACGCGCCTGCGCACGCGCGCGATGCACACGCTCGCCCCGCTCGCGGCCGTTGCCGCCGCGATCGCCGCGTGGGCGCTATTCAAGCAGGTCTTCGGCGTCAAGGACTTCGTGCTGCCGTCGCCGCTCGGCGTGCTGCACGCGTTTACCGATGATCCCACGCCGTTCCTGCGCGGGACGCTCGAGACCGCGACCAGCGCGGGCATCGGCTTCGCGATCGCCGCGATCGGCGGCGTGCTCGTCGGCAGCGCGCTCTCGCTCTCGCGCGCGATCGAGCGCAGCGTGTATCCGCTCACGCTGCTCTTTCAGATGGTGCCGCTGATCGCGATCGCGCCGCTGCTCGTGATCTGGTGCGGCTACGGCCGGCCCGCGATCATCGCAAGCACCGCGATCGTCGCGATCTTTCCCGTGATCGCCAACACGCTCGCGGGACTTCGCGCGCGCGACGCGGGTCTCGACGAACTGTTCGCGATCCTCGGCGCGGGACGGCTCGCGACATGGTGGAAGCTCGCGCTTCCGTCGGCCGTGCCGTCGATCGTCACCGGCCTGCGCATCGCAGCCGGCCTCGCGACGATCGGCACGATCTCAGGCGAGTTCATCGCGGCCGAGGGCGGCGAACGCGCGCCGCTCGGCATGCTGATCATGACCTCGCTGCGTCAGTTCAAGACCGACCGCGTGTTCGTGAGCGTCGTGCTCGCGGCGTGCGTGGGCTTCGCGATGTTCGGCCTCGTGAGCCTCGCAAGCCGGGTGCTGCTTGCGCGCTGGATGCGCGGACGTTGACGCGATTCCCGACGCGCCACGATCTCAGGCCGCCGTCCTGAACTGCGCGAGCGTGCCCTTGATCGAACCGACCTGATCGGTGGTCTCGCTCGCGGCGGCTGCGAGTTCCTCGCTTGCCGCGGCATTGGCCTGCGTGGTCTGGTCGATCTCCTGCATGCTGCCCGCGACGCCCTTGAGCGCGTCGGCCTGCTCGCGGCTCGCCGCCGAGATCGACGTGAGCAGCTGCGCGACCTCGCGCGAGCCGCCGACGATCCGGCCGAAGACATCCTCGACGTCGCCGACGAGCTTGACGCCGGTCTCGGCGCGCGTGCCGGATTCCTCGATCAAGGCAGCGGTGTCGCGCGCGGCTTCGGCCGAACGCATCGCCAGGCTGCGGACTTCCTGCGCGACGACCGCGAAGCCGCGGCCCGCGTCGCCCGCACGCGCAGCCTCGACGGCGGCGTTGAGCGCGAGCAGGTTGGTCTGGAACGCGATCTCGTCGATCACGCGGATGATGCTCGCGATCTTCTCGCTCGACGTGCGGATGCCGTCCATCGCGTTCACGAGCTCCTTCATGCGCGCGGCGCCGCCGTCGGCGTCGGTGCGCGCACGCTCGGCGATTCCCGAGGCATTGACCGAGCTCTGTGCGGACTTCGCGACCATTGCGCTGAGTTCCTCGATGCTCGCGGTCACCTGCTGGAGCGTCGCGGCCTGCTCGCTCGCGTCGTTGGCGATCGTGCGGCTGGTCTCGTTGATCTTCTCGGCGCCGCCCGCAAGGTCGTGGGTCTGCGTGCGCACGGCGTCGATGCTCTTGGCGATCTTCGCGGCGAACGCGTTGAAGTTCCGCGCGACCACGCCGAACTCGTCGGCGCGCGAATCGTCGAGGCGGCGCGTGAGGTCGCCCTCGCCCGAGGCGATGTCCTCGAGCGCGGAACCGACCGTGCGCAACGGACGCACGATGCCGCGCACGAGCACGAACGCGAGGCCGATCGCAGCGAGGGATGCAACTCCCGCGGCTCCGACGATCACGGACAGCGACTTCCCTGCCTGCGCCTCGGCCTCGGCGCTGCGCGCCGACATGCCTTGCGACGCAACGCCCGCGACCTCGATCGAAAGGTCGATCATCTTCTCGGCCGATCGCTCGTACGCGGTCTCCGCCGCGGCGAGCGCAACGGTTTCATCGAAGTACGCTCGGATGTCCTTGCCGAATGTCGCGGTGCACGTGCGCGACTTGTTCGCGAGCGTGCCGTCGCCGGCCGCGCTCGGCACATCGAACGCACCGGTCGCGAGCATGCGCGCGGTGGCCTCTTCCTGCGACTTGAGGCTCTCCTCCATCTGCTTGCGGCAGTCGTCCGCGGGCGCACCGTTGCGCATGCGCTCGAGGTGGAAGAGCGCACCGAGCATGCCGATGCTCGCCTCCATGCATCCGTCGGCGGCCTCCCACTTCTTGTTCAGGCCGCTGTTCCAGGCGATGTTGGTGTCGGGGCTCTTCTCGAGATCCTCGACCTGCCCGTCGCCGATCGTCTCAAGCTCGGGGCCGAACGCAACGAGCGCAGCGCTCGACGCGCTGAACGCGTCGTGGATACGCATCCACGAAGCATGTCGATCGAGCAGCGCCGCAAGCTTGTGCGAGTATTCGTCGCGCACCGCGCGGAACTTCGCGAGTTGCTCCGCGGGAAGCCGTTCCGCCGCCATCGCCTTGTCGAAGTCCGCCCGCGCAAGCTCGCCATGCTCGGTCACGTCGGCGAGATCCTTCTGGTCGTTCATGCGCAGGAGGCTCGCCACATGGCGCATCTGCTCGCCGGTGTTGCACGCTCCCTCGAGGCTCTTGCCCGCGGTGGTCCACGTCGGGCCAGAGACCTCGCTCAGATCCACGCGCAGCTTGGACACGCCCCACCAGCCGATCGCGCCGCAGGCGACGACGAGCGAGATGGAGGCGAGCGAGACGAACGAGATCTTGGTTGCGATTTTCATGCTGTTTCCAGTGCTTTCAACGAGGGTGGTTCAGAAGGTGAAGATGCAGCGAATCGTCCCGACGAGCGAGTCGTCGGTCTGTCCGCCGGAGGGGTTGCCGAACCACTGCAGGTCTGGCTTGATGTGCACGCAGGGCGTGAGGACGAAGTCGTAGTAGAGCTCGAGCGCGCATTCATTCGCGCCAAAGCCCGCAGCCGGGTTGTTGCTGAAGTCGACGAGCGACAGGTACACGCCCGCGGAGTCGTCGTCGCGGCCATCGAAGGTTCCGACGATCGACGAGCCGACCGCGTACTGGCCCGCGACAGCGCTCACGTCGCCATTGGCGAGGCCGAGCTGGCCGAACATCCAGAGGCCGCGGCGGTCGGATGCGTTGTCGCACTTCACGCCTTCGGGCTTCCAGAGCCGCGCTTCGGCAAGCGCGTAGAAGCCGCCGGTTCCGTCGGCGGTTCCGCCGTCGAACGTGCCGAACTGCCCCGTGTGCCACCACGCGCCGACCGCAGCGCGCACGCCCGTCAGCGGCCCGGCCTCGGCGAACGTGACGCCCGCCTCGCCGATCATGAACCAGTCGTCGGACTGGTCGTCGCTGAAGAACGTCGCTGGTCCGCGCGAACCGGTGGCGATGCCGTCGGCGGCGCTCGCGCCGTCATAGATGCCTGCGCCCATGTACACGTTTTCCGTGGGATACACGAAGAGATTCGCGCTGGTCGCGGGGTTGGGATACGTCGGCAACGCGAAGATCGCCGGCGAGAAGCCCGCGCTTGCGTTGATGAATCCACCGGCCGCGCCGATGTAGGCGAACTCGCTGTTCGCGTCGACCTTGCCGACCTTGAGGCGCAGCGCGCGGCTTGCGAACCACTGCTCGTACCAGAGCTGCGAAAGCTGGGTGATGCTGCCGTCGATCGCGATGTTCGAGTACGTCTGGTAGGCGCCGCTGGTCACGCCGCCACCGGTGCTGTTCGCGGTCTGAAAGTCGGCGAACACGGTGCCGCCCGCGAGTCCCGCCAGCTTCTCGAGGTCGAGCGCCAGGTTGAGATCGACGAGAAAGCGAAACGCGCTCGGCGAGCCCGTGCCGCCGCGGAAGACCTGCGACCATTCCGTCACGGCCGAGCCGCTGAACTTGAAGCCTGCGTCCTCCAGCGAGGTCCGCGCGCCCGCCCAGTCGCCCGTCACCCGGGTCCATGCAGACCACGGCTTCTGGCCGAACCACTCGCGGGCGGAATCGCCCGCTGACGGCGGAGTCTGCGGAGCAGGATCGCGCGCGCCAGGCTGCTGACCAGAGAGCACCGGCGGCAGGCCGGCGGCTGCGGCAGGCACGAGTTCCGCGGCATCGGAGATGTCGGTGACGCCCGTCACCTTGACGCCGTCGTCATCGGGACCGGCGGCTTGCGCGATCGGCGCGGCAACGGACCCAGCGGAGGCTGTGGTCGGCGACGCAATCGCAGCAGCAGCGCAGCATGCGGCGGGAAAAACACGGATAGATCGATAGTGCATCGTTGCCCCAGAAACTCTTGCGGGGAAATCCCGCGGCGCACGGATCGGCACAGGAAACCCCCCGCTTCAAGAGTTGGACCTGAACGGGGTACTTGCCCGCCCTACACTGCGCCGCTCGTCTCGGCTTCCGTCAAACCGCAGTCCCTTCGGTCCACCTCCGTGCTTCTCGCCACCGCCGTCTTCTCACCGCTGGCCTACTGGCCGATCCTCGCGAGCTTCCTCGGAGGCGTCGCGCTGCTGCTGGCGCTCGACCTGTTCGTGATCGAGCGCCTCACCCACACGGCGGCGCCGACCGCGGATGACCATCGCAGGAGATTCCGCATCTCGGTCGCGTGGACGGTGATCTGCGTCGCCGCGGCGCTCGTGACCGCGGGCTTGCTGCGCTGGTTCGCGCTGCATGAACTGACCGCGCACCCCGAGCTCCTCGCCGGCACGAACTACGCGACGCTCTCGCCCGAGCGCGCGTCGGGCGCATTCTTCCTCGAGTTCATCACCGCGTACCTGGTCGAGATCTCGCTGTCGGTCGACAACCTGTTCGTGTTCCTCGTGATCTTCCGCTACTTCGCGCTCGATCACGACAAGCAGCACCGCGTGCTGTTCTGGGGCATCGTGGGCGCGGTGCTGTTCCGCGCGATCTTCATCGGCGTGGGCGCGGCGCTGGTTGGCTACGCGTGGGTGCTGTTTGCGATGGGCGTGTTCCTCGTGATCACCGGCGTGCGCCTCGTCGCCAGCGAGGAGAAGCAGCTCGAGCCCGAGAAGAACCCCTTCATCAAGCTGCTCGCGGGAATCATGCCCGTCGCGCCGAGGTTCGATGGGACGCGGTTCTTCACCATGCTGGACGGCAAGCGCGCGGCGACGCCGCTGCTGGTCGCGCTCGTCGTGATCGAGACCACCGACATCGCCTTCGCGGTCGACTCGGTGCCCGCGGTGCTCTCGATCTCGCAGGAGCCGTTCATCGCGTTCGGCTCGAACATCTGCGCGATCCTCGGCCTTCGCGCGATGTTCTTCGTCGTCGCCGAGGCGATGCAGAAGTTCCACCTCCTCAAGTACGGCCTCGGCCTCGTGCTCGTGTGGGTCGGCCTCAAGATGACCGCGCTGCCCTATCTCCTCGACGACGCGCACCTGCCCGCCTGGATCTCGCTCTGCGTAATCGCCGCGCTGATCGGCGGCACGATGCTGCTCTCGATGATCATCCCGCAGCGCGAAGAAGCGAAGGCCGCGGACCAGAAGGAACCGACGCATGACTGACCTCCTGCACCAGTTCGTCCGCTGCTTTACCGAGACCAAGGACGTGCTCTCCGAGATCTTCGGCGCGCTCGGGCCGTGGACCTACGTCGTGCTCTTCGGCATCGTGTTCGCGGAGACGGGTCTCGTCGTGATGCCGCTTCTGCCTGGCGATTCGCTGCTGTTCGCGACGGGTGCGCTCGCGGGCATGGGGCACCTCGATCCGTGGATCGCGTCGGCGACGATCTTCTGCGCCGCGCTGATCGGCGACAACGTCAACTACCGCATCGGCCGCGCGGTCGGACCGCGCGCGTTCACGGGGCGCTATAGGTGGCTCAAGCGCGAGCACCTCGAGAAGACCCACGCGTTCTTCGAGAAGCACGGGCAGAAGGCCGTCATCGTCGCGCGCTTCGCGCCGATCGTGCGCACGTTCTCGCCGTTCGTCGCGGGAGTGGGCGCGATGCCGTACGGGCGGTTCCTGCTGTCGAGCGTGATCGGCGCGGCCATCTGGGTCGGCGCGTTCGTAGGCGCGGGCTACTTCTTCGGCAACCTGCCCTTCGTCGAGAAGCACTTCACCAAGATCGTGCTCGCCATCGTGTTCGTCAGCCTGATCCCCGTGATCTACGGCTGGTGGAGCGCGCGCAAGGCGATCGCGACGCCCGGCAGCGGCGGCAAGGAAACGGCCAACTGATGTTCCGCTACGCGATCAAGATGCTCTTCGGCGACAGCGCCAAGTTCTACGGAATCCTGCTCGGGCTCGGCTTCGCGTCGCTGCTCATCGCGCAGCAGGCGTCGATCTTCGTCGGCCTGATGAGCCGCACGTTTGCCTTCATCGGCGAGGTCGGCCATGTCGACATCTGGGTCTTCGATCCGACGCAGTCGTACGTCGACGAGCCCAAGCCGCTGCGCGAGACGGCGATCGACCGCGTGCGCGGCGTGACCGGCGTCGCGTGGGCCGCGCCGCTCTACAAGGGCCTGCTCGTGGCCACGCTGCCCGACGGCAAGCGCCAGATCTGCAACGTGATCGGCATCGACGACGACACGCTCGCCGCGGGTCCCGCGGAAATCGTCGCGGGCTCGCTCGCCGATCTCCGCCAGCCTGACGCCGTGATGGTGCAGGTCGCGTCGAGCCAGCAGAACATGATGTTCCCCGCCGAGCTCGCGCCGGGCGCGATGCCCGCGCCGGGACAGCGCATCGATCCGAAGGGACCCAAGCGCCCCGTGCAGATCGGCGACATCATCGAGCTCAACGAGCACCGCGCGCACGTCGTCGGCCTCGTCAAGTGCGCGGAGACGTTCACGCCGGGCCCGACGGTCTACACCGTCTATTCGCGCGCGCTGACCTATGCGCCGCCCGCGCGCCGCGTGATGAGCGAGATCCTGGTCAAGGCGACCGACGGCACCGATCCCGTCGAGCTCTGCGCGCGCATCCGCGAGCAGACGGGCTACGAGGCGCTCGTCCCGTGGGACTACTCGACGCGCACGCTCGGCTACTGGATGCGCGAGACGGGCATCCCGATCAACTTCGGCATCGCCATCGCGCTCGGCTTCTTCGTCGGCGTCGCGATCGCGGGGCAGATGTTCTACAACTTCACGCTCGACAACCTGCGCTACTTCGGTGCCTTCAAGGCGATGGGCGCGTCGACCGGAACGCTGCTCGGAATGGTCGCCCTGCAGGCGCTCGTCGCGGGGGTACTCGGACTCGGCCTCGGGCTCGGCGCCGTCAGCGCATTCGGCCTGAACGCTTCAGGCGGCAAGCTGGCGTTCAAGATGCTCTGGCAAATCCCGCTGATCGCGGCCGGCGCGGTGCTGATCATCTGCATCCTCGCCAGCGTCGTGTCGATGTGGAAGGTCGTGCGACTCGATCCGGCGGACGTCTTCAAGGGAGCATGAGGTCGAACGATGAATGCTTCCATCAACATGCCGTCGCCCATGCCATCCCCCGGGTCCGCCTCCCCCGCCAACACCGCCATCCGCCTTCGCGCGGTCGAGAAGACCTTCGGCAAGGGCGAGAGCGCCGTGCGCGCGCTGCGCGGCGTCGACTTCGATGTGCCCGCGGGCGAGCTCACCATGCTCGTCGGTCCGTCGGGCTGCGGCAAGACGACGCTGATCTCGATCCTCGCCGGCCTCCTCTCGCGCGACACCGGCGAGTGCATCGTGCTCGGCCACGATCTCTCGGCGATGCGCCGCGACCAGCTCTCCGCGTGGCGCCGCGACAACGTCGGGTTCATCTTCCAGCAGTTCAACCTCGTGCCGCAGCTCACCGTCGCCGAGAACGTCTCGGTGCCGCTCGTCCTCAAGGGCGAGAGCGTGGCTGCTTCGGTCAAGCGCGCCAACGAACTGCTCGAGACGCTCGGCCTCGAAGGCCGCGGCAAGAGCTCGCCGCTCAAGCTGTCGGGCGGCCAGCAGCAGCGCGTGGCGATCGCGCGCGCGCTGATCCACGAGCCGCGCCTGCTCGTGTGCGACGAGCCGACCAGCGCGCTCGACGCCGAGCTCGGCCGCCGCGTGATGAAGCTCATCCGCGACCGCTCGCACCAGCAGGACCGCGCCGTGGTGGTCGTCACGCACGACGACCGCATCTTCAGCCTCGCCGACACGATCGCGCACATGGACGACGGGCTCATCCGCCGCGTCGACCGCATGCAGGCTGCGGCGGTTTCCGCCGGCGGACACGGTCCGCTCCACAACCCGGACTCGAACCAGACCTAACTCCTAGATCCGCATCCCATGAAACTCCGCGCTGTCATCCTTCCTCTTCTCGCCATCGGCGGCTTCGCGCTGACCGGGCTCGCCGTCGCCAAGTTCAACGCTCCGCAGAAGACCGGCCCGATGCCGGCCGCGCCTGCTGCGATTCCGTTCCCCGACCGCGTCGCGGGCACCGGCGTGATCGAACCCGCGAGCGAGACGATCCTGATCGGCACGCAGGTCGGCGGCGTCGTCGCCAAGGTCTACGCGAAGGAAGGCGACCGCGTGACTGCGGGCCAGCCGCTCGTCGAGATCGACGCCCGTGACGCAGACGCACGGCTGATCGCGGCGCGCGCGCAGGTCGAGACCGCCAAGGCCCGCGTCGCCGCAGCCGAAGCGCGCGTCGCGCAGCTCGTCGCGCGCCCGCGCCTCGAGGATCTCGACGAGGCCAAGGCGCTCGTCGCCGCGCGCGTCGCCGCGCTCGACGATGCCAAGGGCCGACTCGACCGCCTGCTGAAAGTGACCGACCGCGGCACGACCGCCAACGAGCAGCCCACGCTCGAGTTCAACGTCGCGCTCGCGACTGCGCAGCTCGCCGACGCGAAGGCCAAGCTCGCGCGCGTGCAGATCGGTACCTATCCCGAGGATCTCGCCGTCGCCAAGAGCGATGTGCACACCGCGCAGAGCGACCTCGACACGGTCCAGGCGCAGCTCAAGCAGGCGGAAGTCGCGCGCGATCTCCTGATCGTGCGCGCGCCGATCGACGCGACCGTGCTTCGGCTCGACGCGCGCCCCGGCGAGTACAAGGCCGCGGGTCCGAACGCGTCGACGCTCATCCGCCTCGGCGACATCACCAAGCTCCATGTCCGCACCGACATCGACGAGCTCGACAGCTGGCGCCTCGACGTCACGGGTCAGGCCGTCGCGTCGATCCGCGGCGGCAGCAAGCTGCAGGTCCCACTGCGCTTCGTGCGCATCGTGCCCGACGTCGCACCCAAGCGCACGCTCACCGGCGACAACGCCGAGCGCATCGACACGCGCGTGGTGCAGGTGATCTTTGAACTTGAGAATCCGCCGGCGTTCATCCAGCCGGGCATGCTCGTCGACGTCGCGGTCGCGGCGAAGACGAACGCGCCGGCTCCGGCGGAAACGCCAGCCAAGTAAGCAACTCGCGAGGGAAACGACATGCACGCAGCACTCCGACTCGGCCTTTCCGCGCTCTTCCTCACCACGGCGTTCGTTCGCTGCGGACCAAAGGAAGCGAGCGCGCAGGACGCGAACACGCAGAAGCCGTCGGAGCCGGTCGCAGCCATGCGGCACGGAAATCGCCCGCGTGCACCGAAGCCCGCGGACACCGCGCCGCCGGTGCAGCCGCCGGCTGCTGCGCCTACGCCCACGCCGCCGCCCACTGCGGAGCCCGCAAAGCCTGCGGCCGCGAAGTCGCCCGACGAGCTTCCGCCCAAGTTCCCCTTCTCCGTCGGCACTGCCGGCGAGGACATCGCAGGCGTGGTCGCGCGCGGCACCCCGATCTACAAGTGGGCCGACGAACACGGATTCACCGAAGGCCCCGCGTGCGCGCCCGATGGCTCGATGTACTTCACCGACGTCGCGGGCAACCAAGTGCTGCAGGTCGACGCGATGGGCGCCAAGGTCGCGCTCAAGGACTCGAAGGGCATGAACGGCCTCTTCTTCGCGAAGGACGGCGTGCTCTACGGCTGCCAGAGCGGCGAGCAGCGGATCGTGGCGATCGATGTGTCGCCTGAAGCGGCCGCGAAGAAGGACCGCGTGCGCGTGATCTGCGACAAGGGCCCTGGCGGCGCGCCGCTCGGCAAGGTCAACGATCTCGTGCTCGATCGCAGCGGCGGCATCTGGTTCAGCGCGCCCGTGATCGGCCGCAAGCGCGAGGGCAACGCGCCCGATGCGGTGTACTACGTGCCCACTGCCGGCGGCGAAGCCGTGCAGGTCGTGCGCGATGACAAGGTCGTCGCGCCGAACGGCGTGCATCTCTCGCCCGACGGCAAGACGCTCTACGTGCTGCCGTATCTCTCGCTCAACATGATGGCGTATCCCGTGCTCGGGCCGGGAAAGCTCGGGCCAGGCAAGGTCTTCTACTCGATCCCCAGCGGAACGCGCGAGACGATCGGCGGCGACGGACTGACCGTCGACATCAAGGGCAACGTGTACATCACCGTGCCCGCGCGTTCGGCGGTGTTCGTGCTTTCGCCCGAAGGCACGCCGCTTGGGATGATTCGCTTTCCCGAGCGTCCGTCGAACTGCGCGCTCGGCGGCACCGAAGGCAAGACGCTCTTCGTGACCGCGCAGAAGAGCGTGTACGCGATCGAGGTCGAGGGCTCGCGGTCGCGGTGATCGGACGGTTGGACTCGCGCGTCCCTCGCACGTCCCTCGCACGTCCATCCCACGTCCATCGCGCCGCGGGCTTCCGCCCTCGCGGCATTCGTGCAACTTGTGGTTGCGCGCTGGCGGCCGTGAGCCTTGGACAGACTTGAATGCCCGTCAGGCGTAAGCCTGCGGAGCGGGTTGCGTGAGCCTTCCATCGACTCCCACGTCCAACGCGCCGCGGGCTTCCGCCCACGGGCATTCGTGCAAGTCGTGGTCGTGAGCTCGCAGCCGTGAGCCGTCGACAGACTCCCACGACCCGCGCGCTACGCGAGCAG
>Ga0114981_10002844_pt1 | contig 11070 bp, 8 predicted proteins | sample S_140806_MF_Meta_FD_87028 | JGI IMG/M metagenome (GOLD analysis project Ga0114981, IMG submission 87028) | Freshwater microbial communities from Lake Simoncouche, Canada to study carbon cycling - S_140806_MF_MetaG | ecosystem: Environmental > Aquatic > Freshwater > Lake | place: Lake...
GACAAGGAGGCGAAGGTCGTTTTGAAGCCCAGCGGCAGTTTGAACGGGGCGGGAGGGCAGGGGAGCAATGGTCTCGCGGTGGATGCCAAAGGTCAGCTCGTGCTCTGCCAGCATGGCGAGCGTCGTGTGGCTCGCCTGGAGAAGGATGGGAGCTTCACCTCGCTGGCGGATCGCTTTGAAGGTAAACGCTTCAACAGCCCGAACGACCTCGTCATCGCGAAAAGCGGTCTCGTTTACTTCACCGATCCGCCTTACGGCCTCAAAAAGGGCAGCGACCAACCGGAACTCGACTTCCACGGCATCTACTCGGTCGATGCGGCGGGCAAGGTGACGCTGATCGACAAGTCCATCCGCTTCCCGAATGGCATCGCCCTCAGCCCGGACGAGAAGACGCTCTATGTGGCCGTCTCTGATCCGCAGGACACGCGGGTGATCTCGTATGATCTGGCTTCTGTCAATCCATCCGCGAAGGTCGTCTTCAATGCGCAGAGCCTCAAATCACCGCAGCGCAAAGGCGGCTGTGATGGCATGAAGGTCGATGCCCTGGGCAATCTCTGGACCACCGGTCCCGGCGGCGTGCTGATCCTCGACAAAAACGGCAAGCACCTCGGCTCCATCCTCACGGGCCAGGCGACAGCGAACTGCGCCTGGGGCGGTGAAGACTTTTCCACGCTCTACATCACGGCCGACATGTTCCTCGTTCGTGTGGCGACGAAGACACATGGCATCCGCTGAGGATCAATCGAGAGCTTTGTGGCTTACAGCTTGGTGTAGCCGACGCTCTCGCAAGGCATGTCCCAGAGCTTTTTCAGCTCGGCGTCGAGTTTCGTGATGCTGAAGCTCACGCCGGCCATTTCCTGGCAGGTGACGATGTTGTCCACGATCGTCTGGTGAATCTTGATGCCACGCTTTTCGAGGATGGGCTTGGCTCCGCGGAGGAGGATGAGCAGCTCCATCATGTGCGTGCTGCCGAGGCTGTTCACGAAGAACACGATCTCGTCGCCCGCATTCAAAGCGAGGTCATCGGCGAAAAGAAGGTCGAGGATCTTCGCGGCGAGTTCATCGGCGCTGCACATCGGGATGAGGCCCACGCCTTTTTCGCCGTGAATGCCCATGCCGAGGCCGATGACGTCGTCGGCGAGTTCAAAGGTGGGTTTGCCAGTGGCGGGAATGCTGCCGGGCTTCGTGGAAACGCCGACGGTGCGGGTGTTGTCGCAGGCCTTCTGGGCGATGCGGGCCAGTTCATCAAGGGAATCAACGGTGGCGGCGGCCGCACCGGCGAGCTTCGTGATCGGCACGAGACCGGCCACACCGCGACGCTTGTGCTTTTCCGAAGAAGGGGCGGAGCAGACGTCATCGGCGATGATGACGGTCTTGACCGTGATGCCTTCGTCGGCGGCGAGTTCGGCACCGATGTCGAAGTTCATCACGTCACCGGCGTAGTTGCCATAGAGGAAGAGAACGCCTTTGCCGCGATTCACGGCCTGCGTGGCTTCGAGAACGATGTCAGGAGGAGGCGCGGCGAAGATTTCGCCCACGGCAGCACCATCGGCCATGCCTTTGCCGATGAGGCCATGGTAGATCGGCTCGTGACCGGCACCACCACCCACGAGGAGGGCTGGGGCATCCGGGCGGAGGTCATTCATCACGATGGAGCGGGTGCCCACGCGGCGTGCCTTGCCATCATAGGCGAGCACGAGGCCGTCGAAGAGTTCGTCGGCGCACTTGAGAGGGTCGTTGATGATCTTTTTGGCAGGATTGGCGTGGCTCATGGGATGCGTGGGTTGGGGAAAAGGAGCGCCAGTTTTAGCGGTGCGGCCTCCGAGTGTCAAAGTGCAATCCCCGGTGGGCGTGCGCCGCACTGGACATCGGCGCATTCCACGCCACATCGGCGCATGCCCGAAACCGATGAGACGCAGGTGCTTTCCGTGTCCCAGCTCACCCGCGAGATCCGCGAGGTGCTGGAGGGGCGCATCGGCACGGTGTGGGTGGAGGGAGAGATCAGCAATCACCGCCTGCAAAGCTCCGGTCATCAATACTTCACGCTGAAGGATGCGGGCTCGCAGCTCTCCTGCGTGATGTTTCGCGGCGCGGCCTCGCGGGCCGGAGCGAGGCTGGTGGATGGGGCGCAGGTGCAGGTGCTGGGTGAAATCTCCGTCTATGAGCCTCGTGGTCAGTATCAAATGATCGTGCGGCAGGTGCAGATGAAAGGGCAGGGAGGTCTCCAGGCCCGTTTTGAGGCGCTGAAGCGCAAGCTGCATGCCGAAGGCCTTTTCGATCAGGAACGCAAAAAGCCCGTGCCACGCTTCCCGGAAGTCGTGGCCGTCGTCACCTCGCCCACCGGCGCGGCCATCCAGGACATGCTGAACATTCTCACCCGTCGTGCGCCCTGGCTGCGGGTGCTCGTGTATCCCGTGCGGGTGCAAGGCAATGGAGCCGAGCATGAGATCGTGCGTGCCCTTCAGGTGCTGAATCGAGCGGAGGAGTTTGGGCTGCCGGTGCCGGATACCATCGTCGTCGGGCGTGGTGGCGGCAGTTTGGAGGATTTGTGGTGCTTCAATGAGGAAGTGCTCGCCCGGCAGCTCGCGGTGATGCGCATCCCGGTCATCTCGGCGGTGGGTCATGAGATTGACTTCACCATTTCAGACTTCGTCGCGGATTTGCGGGCACCCACGCCCAGCGCGGCGGCGGAATTGCTAACGCCGGATGCGGCAGAGCTTCGTCGCACCCTCGAAAACGCCAGCCGCACGCTGCAAAACCGCACGCTGACCATCATCGAGCATCACCAGCGCGTGCTCGATCTCACCGAGAAGGGGCCGCTGCATCGCGAGCCGCAGCGTTTGCTCCTCGAAGCCGAGCAAAGCATCGACGACGCCGAATCCCATCTGCGCGATGCCATGCGCGAGCATCTCCGCAGTCTTCAAGATGACCTCTCCGCGAAGCAGCAGGTGCTGGCCGAGCGTCATCCGCGTGTGCAGATCGTGGAAGTGGCGCATCGCGTGCAGGCCGCCGCTCTCGCTTTGCAACAAGCCGCCAAACACCGCCTCGACCGTCTCGCCGACCGCCTAGCCTCGCGTCACGAGGTGATGCGTCATCTCGGGCCGGACTCCGTGCTCTCGCGTGGCTTTTCCTATACCACCACCGCCGATGGCCGTGTGCTCACCGATCCCGATGAGGCCGACGCTGGTAGCCCGATCATCACCCGACTCGCCAAAGGCACGCTCCACAGCACCGTCACCAAGCCATGAACAACGCCTCCAAAGATCCCGCGCATCATCTCGCCACGCTTTTGGAGCGTCTTCAGCATCCCACGGACTATGAAAAGGCGCTGCACTACTTTTTGGAGGAGTTCGCCGGAGACATGCCCTTCATCACCAGTGGCGAAATGGTGCAGACGCCGATGCTTTATGCCGTGATCCGGCATGTCATCAAAGGGGCCTCCGGCCAGATGCGGACGTTTTTGCCCGCCAAGACCTTCCGCGTGAGCGGGCATGGCTTCCATCATGGCAGCGGCTCGGTGGAGGGCCGGGCGGTGATCTTTTTCCACTTTGAAAGCGTGAACAAGGGCCTCGCCGCCATCATTCCCGGCTACAACGGCCCGGTGGATGTGGCGAGATTCTCGCTGCCCTCGACGCTGCCGGTGGACACGTTGAAGAATTGAGGCGGGGAACGTTCGATTTTAAACTTGGAACTTTAAACTTGGAACTTGGGCCTGCTCCCGCCAAGATGGAGGCCACATGCTCGAAGTGCTTACCCAACTCCTCCAAGTCCAGGAACGCGACCAGCGCATCCTGAAGTTCCAAAAAGAACTCAAAGACATCCCGTTGCAGCAGGGCCGGGCCAAAACCCAGCTCGCTGGCGATACCGCTGGCGTCGAAAAGGCCACGCAGGCGATGAAGGAGATCGAGGTGAAGATCAAAAGCATCGAGCTCGATATTCAGACCCGCCAGATCAGCATCAAGCGATTGCAGGATCAGCAGTTCGAGACGCGGAAGAACGATGAGTTCACCGCCCTCGGGACGGAGATCAAACGCTACCAAGCGGATGTCTCCGCTCTCGAAGACAGCGAGCTGGATCAGATGGAGGCTCTCGAAGCGGCCAAAGCGGCTCTCAAAGTGGCGCAGGGCAAGCTGGCCGAAACGCAGGCTCGTGTGGATGTGGAGCTGAAGGCGCTCGATGAGCGTGCGGGGGGCGTTCAGGCCCGCTTGGCGGATCTTCAGGCGGAGCGGAAAAAGCTCGCCGAGCCGGTCGATCCCGATGCGCTGGAGCTTTACACCCGCATCTTTAACAAGAAGTCAGATGCCGTGGCGGCGGTGGAACTGGGCATCTGCAAGGGCTGCCACGTCAAAGTGGTGAGCAGCACGATCCAATCCCTCAAGCAGGCCGCTGGGCTCACACACTGCGACTCCTGCGGGCGCATCCTTTACCTCATCGAGTAGGAAATAGATCGCCTAAGGGCATCAAGCCTGCTGTTCCGCCGAAGCTCATGATCGAAATCACCCGCCGGAAGAATTTCATCCCTGTCACCGAAGGGTTGATCGAGTATCTCGACCAGTTTGGCCGCTGCGACGCGTTGCCGACGACCTACAACGACCTGCGCAATTTCTCCGAGAGCTACCCGCTTTTCGACAAAGACGGCAACGCGACCTACTGGAGCAGTGTGCTCTACCCCCGCGAGGTACAGCAGGAGATTTATCCGAAGCTCACGAGCATCTACTCGCTCCTGCGCACGGGGGATTACCACGCGGTGCCGCATCTGTATGTGGAGCGGGTGGACTACTGCGAGTTTGGCAACTCACGCCCCTTTCGCGTGCGGGTGGTGAACCAATACAACGACAACTACGACCACTTTTACGTCAAGACAGCCGATGCCTCCCGCGTGTATGGTCTGGAACTGGAGCATCTGCTCTCGCCGAACCGCATCAATTACCTCGTCCATCGCGGCGGCACGCTGGTGGAGGAGCACATCGCCGGCATTCCGGGGGATGTCTTCATGCGCGATTACCTCCATCGCCCGGATTTGAACCGCGTGCGCATTGCGAAGGAGTTCGTGAAGTTCAGCGAGCGCTGTTTCATCCGCCTGCTGGGGGACATGCGCAGCTACAACTATGTCATCGATATGACGCCGGACTTCGAAGAGGTGCAGTATCGCGTCCGTGCCATCGACTTTGACCAGCAGAGCTACGAGGGGCGGAAGAGTCTCTACCTGCCGCAGTTCTTCAAAGAGAACAATCCCATCGTCCAGCTCTGCTCCACCTGCCTTAACTTCCCCACCATGAAGCAGTATCAGGAGGAAGAGCGCAGCCTGATCTCCCGCCGCTACATTTCGGAGCACCAGCGCATCGCCACGCTGCTCGCCTGCATGAAAAAGAACGCGGTGGAGCCGTTTGAGAAGGTCGTGCAGCTCCGCGCCGAACTCGGCGAGTATCACCAGACGCACCGCTTTGACTCCTGCCAGAGCATGGGTGACATCGTCGAGCGGAACCTAGAACTCACACTCGGCAAGCACCTCGCCTGAGCCGTTGCCAGTTTCGCTTTTTGCATGCAGAATCCGGCCCGCTCATGCCCAAGCTCCATCTTCAGCCCGATTTTCCAGCCTTCCAATCACTCGCGGAAAAGGGTAGCCTCGTCCCTGTCGTCGCCGAATTGACCGCGGACTATGAGACGCCGCTCTCGGCCTTCCAAAAGATCCACGACGGCCGCTGCGCCTTCCTTTTGGAATCGGCCGAGCTCACGCAGCACTCGGGACGCTACTCGCTGCTCGGCAGCTCGCCGCGCATCATCTTCACCGCTCGCGGCAAGAAGATCGAAATCGAGGAACGTGGTCAGAAGCGCAGCTACACCACCCAATCCGATCCGCTGACCGAACTCGAGGCGCTGATGAAGCCCTTCCGCCCGCACGATTCGCCGGCGCTGCCGGTTTTCCATGGCGGCGCGGTCGGTTACCTGGCCTACGACATGGTGCGCTTCTTTGAGCCGACCCTGCCAGCACCGCCGAAGGATGAGCTTGGCCTGCCGGACATGGTTTTCATGGTCACGGACACCGTTTTGGTCTTCGACCATCGCACGCGCCGCCTCTCGATCATCGCGAACGTTCACACAGACGAGCATGCGAACCTCGAAAACGCCTACGATTGGGCGCAGAAGCAGATTTTGGATGTGATGAGCAAGCTCGAGCGACCGCTCGCCGCGAAGCCGCTCCAGGCCTTCGCCCCCATCACCAACGAGCAGCTCCCGACACCGAGCGGCAACACGACCCGCGAGGAATACGAGGGCATGGTGCTCAAGATGAAGGAATACATCGCCGCCGGGGATATTTTCCAAGGCGTGCCCTCCCAGCGCTTCGAGACGGCCTACAGCGGCAGCACGATCGATCTCTTCCGCGCCCTCCGGCATGTGAATCCCAGTCCTTACATGTTCTGCATGGATTTCCCGCAGGGCTTCGCCCTCGTCGGCAGCTCGCCGGAGGTGCATGTGAAGTGCATGAACGGCCGCATCGACATCCGTCCCATCGCCGGCACCCGTTGGAGAGGCAAAACGAATGCCGAGGACGATGCGCTGGCCGATGAGCTGCTCCACGACCCCAAAGAACGTGCCGAGCACATCATGCTCGTCGATCTCGCTCGCAACGACGTGGGCCGCGTGGCCGAGTATGGCAGCGTGCGCGTGAGCGATCTGATGGTCATCGAGCGCTACTCGCACGTCATGCACATCGTCTCGAACGTCGATGGCCGCCTCCGACCGGACAAATCGGCTTACGATGTGATGCGTGCCACGTTCCCCGCCGGAACGGTGAGCGGCTCACCGAAGGTCCGCGCCATGGAAATCATCAATGAGTGCGAGAAGAGCAAGCGCTGCGCCTATGCCGGTGCGGTTGGCTATTTCGGCTTCGACGGGAATCTCGATAGCTGCATCGCGCTGCGCACCTGCGTGGTGAAGGATGGCAAAGCCTTCGTGCAGGCTGGCGCGGGTGTCGTCGCCGATTCAGATCCGGCGTATGAGTATCGCGAGACGGTGAACAAGGCCACCGGCATGCTGCGAGCCATCGAGTGGGCGAAGCAGCTCGGCGAGAGTTGATCGAGTCATCCACAACCAACTCACAATCTATTCACAGAGTCATGCACAACGAGCTTTGCATTGGACTTCGTGAGCTTGAGTTCTTGAAACGAAGAACCCTCCGGTGTTTCCACCGGAGGGTTCCATGGCGATCCAGCAACCAACAACGAATGAGGACCGTTGGCACGAAATGCGGAGCTGAGGAAAGCTGCAAACGTGGTCCCGAGGTTGCCCTCGAAGACATGAGTAGATTAAAAACTTTTGCCGCACTCGTCAACCGGCGTGGCCTTGTTTTCCAAAAAGAACCCCTGAGTCGCAAGTTTGAGAGCTTCAACCTCTCGTTTTTTATCAATCTTTTAGCAAAACGAGCCTTGACACCCCTCCGGCCCGAAAAATCAGCATTTCGCCCCATTGCTATACGTCTGAACAGTCTTTCGAATTGCGCCAAATAGGCTCCAAAATCACCCAAATACCCGTCATGCCCTCCTCCAACCTCCTCGGCCAGCTCCTTCTCATGGGCGTCCCCGGCGCCGAACTCGACGCCGAAACCGCCGCCCGCCTCAAAAAGCTCCAGCCCGGCGGCTTTATTTTGTTCGGCCGGAACATCCAAAGTCCGGCTCAGCTCCGCAAACTCATCGATGACCTGCGCGACCTCTCGGACATCGAGCCATTTATTACCATCGACCAAGAAGGCGGACGCGTTTCACGGCTGCGTTTGATCGGCGAGGAGCCGCCGAATGCGCAATCGCTGCGCGACAAAGGTGATCCTGAGCTCATCAAACGCCACGGCAAACTCACCGGCCAGGTGCTGCGGCAGTTCGGCTTCAATCTCGATCTCTGTCCCGTGCTCGACATCAGCTACGACGACGCGGCGGACAATTCTCTCAAAGGCCGCACCTACGGCAAAGATCCGCAGCAGGTCATCACGAACGCCGGGCTCTTCAACCGTGCGATGCGCAAAGAAGGCATCCTCAGCTGCGGCAAGCACTTTCCGGGCTACGGTCCTGCCGAGTGTGATCCGCATGAATTCCTGCCCGTCATCACGAAGAGCCGCGAGGAGATGGAGAAGAGCGAACTGCTACCCTACTCCGCGCTGCTGCCGGAGCTGGACAGCGTGATGACCTGCCACAGCAACTACACCGCCTACGATCCCGACCGTGGTCGCTGGCCCGCGAGCCTTTCTCATAACATCGTCACGAAGCTCCTCCGGCATCAATACGCCTTCGACGGCCTCGCCATGACCGACGACCTCGACATGGGCGCTATTTTGAATGAGGTGACCTTCGAGCAGGCCATCCAGGAAGCCGTCCGCGCTGGAAACGACCTCGTCATGATCTGTCACCGCGTCGAAATGGTAGAACTCGCTCGCCAGCATCTCGAAGGCGTCGAAGAACCCGCGCTTCACGATGCTCTCGTGCGCATCGAGAGGACCAAGAAACGCCTCGTGGCTCCCGATAAGTTCGACCTCGACCGCTTTGCTGCCATCAACCGCGATATCTGGCAGCTCCGCGTCGATACCCTCGGCGAGGAAGCCGCGAAAAACCTCAGCGTCGAAGACGGCAAGAGGTCGCCGGTGGAGCTGTATTAAGCCGCATGCGAATCTGCGTGCTCGTTTTCACCTTGGCTGCCACGAGTGCGGTGGCCGGGGAGAGCCTGCCGGACACGCGGTTGAGTGCGCTGCCAAAGTCCGCCGCACTGTCGCAGGACACGCCGGAGAAGGTAAAGCTTGGCCGCCTGCTGTTTTTTGATCCGATCCTTTCCGCCACGCAGGGGGTGGCCTGTGCGACCTGCCATCATCCGCGTTTTGGCTGGGCGGATGGGCGAGTCACGCCGCTCGGTGTGCAGGCCATTGGCCTCGGTCCGGAGCGAAAGCCACTCGAAACGATGGAGGCTGTGACGCTGACGCGAAACACACCTTCCATCCTGAACGCGGCCTTCAACGGCTTGCGTCTGGATCAGCCGCATGAACCGGCGAAAGCGCCGATGTTTTGGGACAACCGAGTCGAAAGCCTCGAAGCGCAGGTTTTGGCTCCGATCCGGTCTCGCGAAGAAATGCGTGGTGATGGCTGCTCCGAGGCCGAGGCGGTGCCGCAGATGATCGAGCGGCTTCGCGGCGTGCCGGAGTATGTGCGGCTGTTTGGCGGCAAGATCACCGTCGAGAAGGTGGCGGATGCCATCGCAGCGTTTGAGCGCACGTTGATCACGCCGGAGACGCCGTTTGATCGCTTCATGCGCGGGGATCGCACGGCAATGAGCGCTTCGCAGCAACGCGGCATGGAGGCCTTTCAGCGGGCGGGATGTGCGCTCTGCCATGGCGGGCCGATGTTGTCGGATTTCAAACCCCATGCCATCGGGCTTTCCGGGCCGCCTTTACGCACGCCGACGCTGCGCAACCTGCGCCACACTGCGCCCTATCTGCATGATGGCAGTCAAAGAACGCTCGAAGAGGTGATGCTGTTCTACGACCACCTCATGGATCATGCCGCCGAGACTCTTGATGGAGGTGATAAAGCCACGCTGCCGCCGCTTGATCCGCTTTTGAGCCATCTCGATCTGCGCCCCGAAGATCACGAGCCGATTCTCGACTTTCTCGATGCCCTGAGCAGCGACGATTACGACCGCTCCGTGCCCGAGCGTGTGCCCAGCTGCCTGCCGTAACCACCGCCGCCCGGTGTTTCGAGGATCACCCGATCTCCGGCATGCACGGCAAAGCTCGTGCAGCCTTCGAGCTCAGTTTCTGTTCCATCGCGAAGCAGTCGCTGACGTCCTTTTTGTCCTTCGTGTCCCTCCTGCATCCCAAACGGAGCCTCCACACGATGCTGCGTGAGCAAACTGACCGTCAGCGGCTGCAAAAACTCAAACTCACGCACCACACCATCACCACCGCGCCATTGACCTGCGCCGCCGCTGCCATGGCGGATCGCAAATTGGCGAAGACGCACGGGGTAGCGGCTTTCGAGGATTTCGGGATCGGTGATGGCGGTGTTCGTCATGTGCGTGTGCAGCGCATGAGCGCCGCCGTGGCCATCGCCAGCTCCCGAGCCACCGGCGATGGTTTCGTAGTAGCCGAAGCCGGCGCCGCCGAAGAGGAAGTTGTTCATCGTGCCCTGGCTGCATGCCTGAAGGCCCAGCGCCTTGATCAGCGTGTCCACGAGCCGCTGACTGACCTCGACATTGCCGCCGACGACGGCGGGATCATTGGCTGCATCGCCGGTGAAGGCTGGATTGAGCATCGAAACGGGCAAAACGATCTCCAGCGGCTCCATGAGGCCTTCGTTGAGCGGCAGGTCTTCTTGAAGCCAGAGGCGCATCACATACAAAACGGCACTGCGCACGATGGCGGTGGTCGCGTTCAGGTTTCGCGGATGCACGCCGCTGGTGCCGGTGAAGTTGATGCGGAGGGCGGGATTGCATTCCCGCCCAGTTTTTTCGAGCGAAACGGCGATTTGATGACCGTCGTCGAGTTTTTCGATGGCGGTGGCCTTCGAGCCAAAGCGTTCGATTTGAGCTCGCATGACCTCGGCGCTGCGTTCGAGGATGCTTTGCATGTTTTCGAGCAGCGAATCGTCGGCGAGGGCCTTCAAGCGCTCCGCGCCATGCAGATTCGCGGCGAGCTGGGCATGCAGATCGGCGAGGTTGTCGGCGAGATTGCGTGTGGGATGCGGCGCGGTGGTCAGCAGCGTGCTGATTTCATCAAAGCAGGAGTTTCCAGCGAGGATGAGATGTCGCGGAGCAATGACGACACCTTCTTCGATCAAACGCGTGGCATGCGCAGGCATCGACCCGGGCGTGATGCCGCCAATCTCGGCATGGTGGGCTCGATTGGCGATGTAACCGATGAGTTGAGTGCCATCGAAGACCGGCGTGATGAGCGTGACATCGGGCAAATGCGAGCCGCCGAAGGCCGGGTGATTGGTGATGATGGTGTCGCCGGGTTCCATCGTGATCGCTTTGGCGACGGCGCGGACGCATTCGCCGAGGGCTCCGAGATGCACTGGGATGTGCGGGGCGCTC
>Ga0114981_10002848_pt1 | contig 11059 bp, 6 predicted proteins | sample S_140806_MF_Meta_FD_87028 | JGI IMG/M metagenome (GOLD analysis project Ga0114981, IMG submission 87028) | Freshwater microbial communities from Lake Simoncouche, Canada to study carbon cycling - S_140806_MF_MetaG | ecosystem: Environmental > Aquatic > Freshwater > Lake | place: Lake...
ACCGAAAACGAAGGTAATGCCCGACTTACCACCGCCTTACCCAAAATACACATCGCTATTGTGGGTATCGAAAAAATGTTGCCAAGCATTAATGATCTGCCTTTATTTTGGCCCCTTTTAGCTACCTATGGCACTGGTCAAAAAGTAACGGTTTACAATTCTATATTCACAGGTCCAAAAAAGAAAGGTGAAACCGATGGGCCAGAAGAGATGTATGTAATTCTTCTAGACAACGGAAGAACCAATATGCTACAGCGAAAAGAAGTGCGCGAAGGCATGTATTGTATTCGATGTGGATCTTGCCTAAACGCTTGTCCGGTTTATAAAAATATTGGTGGTCATGCTTATGGGGCTACCTATAGCGGACCCATTGGTTCGGTGATTACACCTAACATGAAAGATTCGTTTAACGACTATAAACATATGAGTTATGCGTCTAGCTTGTGTGGTGCCTGCACCCAAGCTTGTCCGGTTAAAATTAATATCCACGAAATGCTTTTAGAAAACAGACACTTTTCTGCAAAAGAGGGTATGAATGGTTTTGGTGAAAACATGGCTTGGAAATTGTGGATGAATGGTATGAAAAATAGAGCATTAATAAATTTGGCTCCTTCTGGCATTAAAAATATAGTATTCTCTAAGGTATTTTCAAAATCTTGGAGCAAACGAAGGGCTGAAATAGTATTTGCTAAAGAGAATTTTTCTCAACTTTGGAAAGCATACAAAAACGAAGCTTAGCCAATGCCTCATTTTGCTATTATTGCTCCACCCGGTCCGCGTATTACTTATGTATTAGATTGGATTTTTAAAGAGCGTTTGCAATCCAGTTATGAGCTCCTTCATCCCAATGATGCTAGAATCGGGTTTGACATGGTAATTGGTTATGGCACTCCTGTTGAAAACACCCTATTTATTCCTTCTGTTGGTTTATTGCAAAGTACGGGCATTTATCAACATGCACTTCAAGAGGGTGTTTGGGAAAATATACCCATCTTATATGCCGCCGAAGGCGATATCCCCTTTGATCTTTTTAGCGCAGTGTTTTTTTTAATTACCCGCTACGAAGAATATTATTCTAAAGAACAAGATGCACACGAAAGGTATTTGCCGAGCGAGAGTATACTGTTTAAGATGGATTGTTTGCAAAGGCCTTTAGTAGATGAATGGTTATGGGCATTTAATAAATACCTTGAAAAGAAATTTTCTTGCAGCATCCAAACCAAACCCTACAGTTGTTTGCCGAGTTATGATATTGATTTAGTATATAAATATAAACGCAAAACAGTTTTTGTATTAATTGTGAAATTAATACAGTCGATATACAAAGCTAATTTTAGAGAAAGTAAACAATTAATCCGTTTTTTATTATTTATTGAAACAGACCCCTACGACTCTTTTCCATTTATAAAAAAACTACACCAGAAAATTCAATTAAAGCCTTTATACTTTTTATTGTGTGCTTTAGAAAAAACAGCTTATGATAGAAACGTTCATCCTCATAAAAAATGGATGAAAAAATTAATGCGCATTTTATTAGAAATAGGTAATGTAGGATTACACCCTTCTTATTACAGCTACAATAATAAAGTGCTATTAAATAATGAAAAGGGCGCTTTAGAAAATGTCTTAGAAAAAGAAATACCCCTTTCCAGGCAACACTATATCAGGCTGTGTTTACCCCAAACCTATCGCATTTTAGAATCCCTCTCTATAACCGACGACTTTAGTATGGGCTATGCTTCTGAGTTGGGTTTTAGGGCGGGCACTGGTCGTTCGTTTTTATGGTATGATTTGGAAAAAGAAACTTGTTCTGAATTGCGCGTGCATCCTTTTTGTTTTATGGATGCAACGGCACATTATTATAAAAATTTGACAGCAGAGGAAGCGTTCACGAGGTTAGAAACAATGAACGCCATTCTTAAAAAAACAAATAGTAAACTAATGTTGGTCATGCATAATTATGCCCTAGGTAATGATCAGGAATGGGAAGCTTGGCAAAAAACTTACGAACATTTTTTATTAAGCCAATATCCTACTTTCTAATATAAATTTTAACTCCTTTATTAATAAACAGATAAAGCTCATCAATATCTTCATTGCGCAAGGCGATACAACCGTCGGTCCAGCCAACTTTTTTCTCAATTAAGTTATTCCCTTTTTTCCATATTCCGTGTATGCCAATATGATCGCCTGGTTGATCGGTTTCTTTAATCTTTCCTTTCTTTAATAATTCCAGCCGCTTTATATAGTTAGAATCATTGGGATAATCTATACCTATAAACTTATTATACAAATGACTTTCATGTTTTTCTACTATAGTAAACCATCCTTCAGGTGTACAACGATCGCCGCGTTTACATTTATCTTGCATTCTATCGGGTCCAAATACCGCTAGGTATTTTCTAATTAATTTCTTTTTGTAAAACACCTGTAGTTTATAATCCGACTTGTCTACTACTATCCAAATAGAATCTTTAACTAACGTGTCTGGATTAATAGGCTTGGGAACGAACTTGGGTATAATATGTGTTTCGTAAACTAATTTATTATTTACCAACAGCTGTTTTTCGGTTACTTCGTTTCCGTTTTTGTCGGTATACTTTTTTAAAATTGTTTGTGCACTTGCTACTTTACATAAGAGCAAAACAGTAATACCTATAAATTTTAGCAAGGGCATTATTTATTTTTTAAAATAGGCACCGTAGAGCAGGGTTCGCCATACATGATAGATTTTACAATCGGCTGTAGTTTTTGTGTGAGATACATGTAGGCAGCGTGGGGAACAAAAATATCGCCACATCCTTTTATCACAATGCGTTGGTCTTTGTATGGAACAATATCAAAGTCTTTAATGTTTTCTGCTATAATTGCATCTTTTAATTGTTCTACTGTTCCAAAAAAAATAGCGGTTGCGGTTGGCAAATAGCTAGCTACCAACATATAGGCCCACGCAGGAATAATAGCATCTACACTACAAAAAACGGCAACTTTTTTTTGGTTATAAACGCTCCAATCCACTTCTTTTAAAGCAGCTCTAAAATCTTTTTCTTTTAAAATAAGTTCTTTAAATAAATAACTTTTTAAATCGAAAAATTGTAAGCTGTCGCTGCTTGGTAAAAACCTAACTGGATCTAAGGTGATTAATCCACTTTCTGCAACTTTGTTTACAATGGGTTCCATGATATTTTTTAATATAAAAGTACAATTGTGATTAGAAAAAAATAGCGACCCAAGGGTCGCTATTTAATATTAATAAAGAACATTAACATTGTATTTTATGGCGCCACCTTGCAAGAATATATCTTCTAATTTTCCGGAGATATAGTTTTTAGTTTGCATATCGGTAGTCATTCGTTGTTGCATAATTTCTATTGGATTTGGTACTTTATTAACACTTAGTCTATTAGTAACCATCATAAACACTAAACCATCTGCACCTTTAATAGCTTTAGATATTGTATTTAATTTAAATTGATCATTAAATGCAAAACCAATTACTTTGGGTTCGAAACCTAGGTTAGCGGAAAACGGATTTGCAAAATTAACAGAGTCTGCATTTAATACTACCTGTTTGCTTGCATTTGCAACAGCTTCTAAAGAACTTGTATTTTTATATTTTTCTAAAAGTAGGGCTGCTTTCTTTTCGTTTCGAATTATAGTTTCTACACTAGTTTTTACCTCACCTGTTGGTTTGTTAATTCCAGCTTCTTGAATACCTACTACTTTTGCAATTACATATCTATTATCTAATGAAAAAACACTAGAAACATCTCCATGTTTTGCTTCAAAAACCCAACGCATTAATTCTCTTGCATTATTAATACCTTCTACTTGAAAAGCGCTTGATTTTAAAGAAGGAATAGAGCGTTTGTTTAATTGCATAGCTTTTACCCCTTCATCAAATCCTTTTTCAGTAGTATATTTTCCTGCAAACTCATTTGCTTTTGCGTATAGCAATTGATCTGTTTGAGTACTTGCTTCTAAAGCTTTAGCTAAAACTGCTAATTTAACGTTGGTAGCATATGCTTTTTGGTCAGTAATTTTAATTACATGATAACCAAATTGTGTTTTCACCACTTCTAAATCGCCCACTTTGCCGTTAAATGCAGCATCGTTAAATTCTTTCACCATCATTCCATTGGTAAAATAACCTAAATCACCACCTTTTACTTTACTACTTTGATCGTCTGAATATTTAATTGCTAAAGAATCAAAATTCACCCCCGTTGCAATAGCTAGTTTTATACTATCTGCCATTTTTTTAGAAGCACTATCGTCTCTAGTTTGGTTGGGTTGAATTAAAATATGTTTTGCACTAACAGAATCTGGTAAGGATTTTTTATCCATTACTTTAACCACAAAATATGAATTACCCTCTGTGTATGGACCATATATAGACCCACTAGCTAAAGCTAAAATAGTATCGGCATATTTTGAAGTAAATGTCTTTTTAGATAAAAAACGATCATTGTATTGGAAATCAGAATTTCTATTTATGAAACTTTCCACATCTGTACTTTCTATTAATTTAGTTTTTAAATCGTTAATAGTGCTTACTACTTTCTGAGTATCTTCTACAGATGGGTTTACATCAAAACTAACATACTCAACAACTCGTGCTTCTTCTTTAGATTTAAATTGATTAGCATGTTTTTGAACATAATCATTTAAATCACTCTCTGTTACTTTTACTTGATCATCATTAATTGAACTGTAAGGTATTTTTACAAATCTGATATTAGCTAATTTATTTTGGTCGGCAATTGACTGCTCCATCATAAATTTAGGCGTATAAATAGAACCAATTAATAAGGTATTTATTTTTTGAATTTTTCTTGAACGAACTACATAAGCCTTAACTGCATCCCAAGTTGCTGTTTCTTTTCCCGTTTTGTCGTATTGAGGTAATTGTTTTTCATATTGCGCAATACGAGCAGGATCAAACATACCTGTTTCTGGATTGGTAAATGCAGGATATTGACGAATCATTGGATCTGCATTAACACCACGAATAGCTTCTTTTTCTTCTTCTTTAGTTACCGCTATACCTATTTCGTCTGCTTCTTTTTCTGAAATTGCTTCAAAAATAAGTTCTTTTAATGCTTGTTCATGTAACTGAGCGCGCATAGCATCATCTATAGGTTTGCCTTTACTAAAAACTTCATATAAATTTTCATATTGTTGCGCTCTTAAAGCAAAGTCTTTTGCATCAATAGTAGATCCGTTTACCTTAGCAGCGCTGTTATTTTTACCTAACATATCACCAAATCGTCCGCTTGCAGCATCCATTAGTATAAATCCTACTAATGCAATTGCAATAGTAAAACCTGCTAATTTTCCGAATCTATTTCTAATTGTTTGAATTACAGCCATAGTGGGTGTTTTTGTATTATTTATTATTAAGGAAGGCAAATTTAACTGAAAAAATGTTAATTTTTATACTATTTACAAGATTATTGGTAATATTTTATACTTACAGTTTTACACTTATCTTCTTAATTATTCCTTAATAACCTGTGAATAGATTCTTTAAAACTATTTCTTATTGTAATTTTATTAATCTGTTAATTAGTTTTACCATAAAAATTAGTTTTTATAAAGAGCGGTATTAACACGCTAAATTTAAATTTTTATAAACAACTAAAAAACTAACATTTAATAAAATAATGTGGATTTATCGGCTTTTGTAAATTAAAATTATAGAATAACTTGTGTATTCTATGTTGATAAGCAATAAAAACTTATTCAAGTAGAATATTATCCCCAAATTCACATACATAATAGTAATAGGTTCCTTTAAAAATTTATATAAGATTATTATTTCTATACACTGTATTCGTTAATTAAATTATCAAAAATTATTTTTTTATTATTTTTTAATTCTTATCTTTATTCCTATTAACATATTTTCTATGAAAAAAATATTACACTCTTTATTTGTACTTTCTTTAATTTTTAGTACTATCGATTTAATTGCACAAAAAGTTCCTGCCTTTTTTGGTACTGCAGCAGAAACTAATTGGTATGTTTCTCAGGCTGGTAAGAATGTAGCAGTTACAGCTCCTACTACTATTGCTGGTATTAAAGATTACACAATTGGTAATAATGCAGATGGTAGTGGTGATTGGGGTCGTGCTATAGATTCAAGTTGGTATGGTATTAGTGTGGTTAAAGCAATTGATACTTTAGGTAATAATCCTTATACCAATACAAGTGCTTTGAATGGTAAAATTGCTTTAGTATTTAGAGGAGGTGGTATTACCTTCTATCAAAAAGCTTTATACGCTCAACAAGCTGGTGCAGTTGCGTGTGTTATAGTTAATAATATACCTGGTGGACCAATAGGTATGTCTAGTACCGGAACGGTAACTATCACTATTCCTGTAATTATGATTTCTCAAGCAGATGGTAATGCAATTAATACACAATTAGCTGCAAGTCAAACAGTTACGATGAATATTTCGTTGTGGAAAACTAATGTTGCTAATGATTTAGCGTTGGTTAATAATGGACTTAGTTTATTTCATGCTACTATGATTCCTCAAAATCAATTAACTAGAAATAACAGTGCTCCTGCTTATAACTATATTCCAGCTGCTTATGTAGCTAATTTTGGTAATACCACGCAAACTGGTGTTAAATTAGTTAGTTCTCTAACTTTTACACCAACTAGCGGTCAATCTAATTTAATTAGAAAAGATTCTAGTGTTCTTTTAGCTAGCTTTCCTACTATAGATTCTATTATTTGTCCATTAGCTGGTGAATTTAGCTTACCAAATACAGCTTCTACAGGTGTTTATCAAGTTGATTTTACGGTTAAACAAAATGAAACGGATAATTTAATCAATAATAATACAGGTAGTACCACTTTAACTGTAACAGACTCTATTTTTTCTAAAGGTAAATATGATTTAGTAAAAGGCGAACCTATTATTGGAAGTGGTTATGCATTTGGTTCTTCTTCTGATATGTCATGGGGGCCTATGTATTATTTAGCAAATGGTGGTTATGCTGCAAGAAAAGTTCAATTTACCGTATCTGCTGGTTCTACTTCCCCTACTTTAGATGCTTTAGGAACTTGTGAAATTTATTTAATGAAATGGATAGATGGTTCTAATTCACAACCCAAAGATTCAGTAATAGAAACAGGAGAATTAAATATGGTGGGTATTGCAACTAGAAGCTTTACAGCAGCTGATTCCAACTTTAAAATCTATGCTGCAAACTTTATTAATGTAGATGGCTCTTCACGCCCCTTTACTCGCTTAGATAGCAACTCTTGGTATTGGGTTTGTACAAGCTTACCAACTGGATTTTATTTAGGTGTAGATGGTAGCACTAATTATTATGTAAGAGAATATGCAAGAACTCGCGTAGCACCTACAACACCTTATTATGAGTTTTTTGCACCAATAACTAATATTAGTCAAAATAACTTTGGAAATGACCCTACGGTTGTAATTTCAATGAATCCTTTTGATGCAATTGATGTAGATTCTGCGCGTTTTGCACAACAAAAGAAAGGTTTAGTACCAGCTATGCCTTTACATATTTCAAAATCTATACCTACAACTTCTACAGAAACATTACAACCTATTTATTCTAAATTAACAACATATCCAAATCCAGCAACTAATTATATTAAAGTTGATTTTGATTTATTAGCTATGGCTGAAAAAGTAAGTGTACGCTTAGTAGATGGATTAGGTAGACCCGTAATTAAAGATGTATTAACTAATACAAAAACAGGTTCTTATACCTTTAATACTGAGAAATTAGCTAGTGGTAATTATTATGTAATTATTAATAACGGAACTGGTGTAGCTATGCAACCAGTAGTAATTATGAAATAAAATAACGTTTAATTTTTTTTAAAAAAAGGAAGTAATCATTGATTACTTCCTTTTTTATATACCTCTTTTCCATTTACAATCGTGCTTACAACAACTGTATTCTTTATTTTATCTTGATTATCGGTTAGTAAATCAGTCGATAATATTGTAAAATTTGCCTTTTTGCCTATTTCTATACTTCCTATATTATTTTCTTCAAATACACTTTTTGCTGCCCAAATTGTCATTCCCTTGAGCGCATTTATTCTACTTATTGGATTTATTACCACGGGATCATCATCTTTTTTAATATCACTACCAAAAGATGCGCTATAAAATGTATTAATAGGGTTTATATCTTCTACCGGAAAATCTGTTCCCAATGGCATCCATCCCAGCTGATTTAATAGATTTTTATATTGATATGCATTTTTAATACTATTTATGTGGAGTGTATTTTCAATCCAAGCATGATCACTAATAGCGTGACTAGGTTGCACAGAGGGGATTATTGAATATTTATAAAACAATTGATAATCTTCACTATCTACCACCTGGGCATGTTCAATTCGCCACCTAATATCTTTACCTTCTGTATAAACCCCCATAGTTTTTAAAGCAACCCTATTAGCGCTATCCCCAATAGCGTGTATGGCAAGCTGCCAATTATTATTAATAGCCAACGAACAGAGCTTTAATAATTGTTTTCGTTCTACTAATAAGCTACCCTTTTGATTACTATTTAGATAATAATCCAATAAACAAGCGCTTTTAGAACCCAGAGTTCCATCTAAATAAACCTTTATTCCTTTAAATAAGAAGTTGTTGTGATTATTTTGTTGTCCCTGCGGATAGAATCCGCCTTTAGTAAAGTAGTAATTACCAATAGACAACTGTTTTCTATTATATAATTGTTGTTCTAAATTTTGAGTAAGAGAGTCAATACCACACTCTACCAGAGTGCATAATCCATTTTTAAAGAAATACTGTTCCATTTTTTTTAATGCCTCCTTAGCGGCTTTATTATGTATTCTTCCAACCGAAGCATCTATTTTTTCAACCAAATCCTCTTTTAATATTCCAGTAAGAACACCACTCTTATTTACACCTAAAAAATTTTTATATAAAACAGTGTCTCTGGGTGTAATATTTACCAATTCAAGTGCTTTTTGGTTGCACAACACCGTGTGTCCATCTACCCGCTTTAATATTACTGGCTTATTGGGAAACAACGAATCCAGGAGATCCTTAGTGGGTAATTCTTTTTTTACCCAATTCTTTTCATTCCAACCTACGCCATATATCCAGCCATATTGATTAGATTTATTGTATGAAACTAGTTTTTTAATGATTTCAATATAAGAAGTTGTATTATATAGGCTACACTTGTATTTATCTAGTGCAAATGCAGCAAAATGGCAATGGGCATCTATAAACCCCGGGTAAATTACCCCATTATATTCTATGGTTTTTATTCTTTCGTTTGATTTAAATTCCCCTTTACCCAAACGCTTAATTCGACCATCTTTAATTAAAACCCAATTATAAATTGAATCATTACTGTCACAACTAATTATTTTATCGGCTTTTATTAAGCATAATTTTCTTTGGGCGCTACAATAAATTGATATAATTAAAAAAACAAGGGTAAATAGACGGGTCATACTACAAAAATACAATGTTCCACGTGAAACAAAAATTTATTTTACGTAGTATGTATAGTATAAGCAATTGATTTGTAACTTCGCACCCTATGTTTTCAAAATACGATATTATAGTGGTTGGTGCAGGCCATGCAGGTTGCGAAGCCGCCGCCGCCGCCGCTAATATGGGCTCAAAAGTGCTACTGGTTACCATGAATATGCAAACCATTGCACAAATGAGCTGTAACCCCGCTATGGGTGGAATTGCCAAAGGGCAAATCGTAAGAGAAATAGATGCGCTTGGTGGTTATTCGGGTATTGTGAGTGACAAGAGTATGATTCAGTTTAGAATGCTAAACAAGTCGAAAGGGCCTGGCATGTGGAGTCCCCGCACCCAAAACGATCGTCATTTATTTGCTCAAACCTGGAGAGAATTATTAGAAAACACCCCGAATGTAGATTTTTGGCAAGATTCGGTGAATAGCTTACTTGTTTCACGTGGAACAGTATGCGGCGTAGTAACAGGAATGGGCCTTGAAATACAAGCCACATCAGTTATTATAACTAGTGGCACCTTTTTAAACGGGGTAATTCATGTAGGCGAAAAGCAATTTGGTGGCGGAAGAATGGGGGAAAAGGGCGCAACAGGCATTACAGAACAATTGGTGGAATTAGGATTTGAGGCTGACCGTTTAAAAACAGGTACTCCACCAAGGGTAGATGGAAGAAGCTTAGATTATTCTAAAATGGAAATTCAAGAGGGAGACGAAGAAATTGTAGGATTCTCTTATCTTCCTATTACTAAAATAACACCAGCCCAACAGCGTTGTTGCTGGATAACCCACACCAGTCAGGAAGTACACGATATTTTAAAAACAGGTTTTGACAAATCGCCGATGTATCAGGGGCGCATTCAGGGCACCGGGCCAAGATATTGCCCAAGTATTGAAGATAAAATTAATAGATTTGCCGAGCGGGAGCGCCATCAGTTATTTGTAGAGCCAGAAGGGTGGAATACCCACGAAATCTATGTCAATGGGTTTAGCACCTCTTTGCCAGAAGAAGTGCAGTTTGATGCACTTAGAAGAGTGCCGGGATTTGAAAACTGTAAGTTTTTCAGACCTGGATACGCCATAGAGTATGATTATTTTCCACCAACTCAATTAAAGTTTACTTTAGAAACTAAATTAATTGAGAACCTTTATTTTGCCGGACAAATTAATGGTACCACTGGTTATGAAGAGGCAGCTTGCCAGGGTTTAATGGCGGGAATAAATGCCCATCGTAAAACCCACGAATTAGAACCCGTTATTTTAAAACGAAGCGATGCTTATATTGGTGTACTTATAGATGATCTCATTAATAAAGGTACCGATGAGCCTTACCGCATGTTTACGAGTAGAGCAGAATACCGAACAATACTCCGACAAGACAATGCAGATCTTCGATTAACAGCATTAGGACACCATATTGGCCTAGCAAAAGAAGATAGAATGCGATTGGTAGAAGAGAAGATCAACCAAATCAACCATACAAGGTCGGTATTAAAGTCATTTCCGGTGGAACCTAAAGAGGTAGATGAAT
>Ga0114981_10002853_pt1 | contig 11054 bp, 8 predicted proteins | sample S_140806_MF_Meta_FD_87028 | JGI IMG/M metagenome (GOLD analysis project Ga0114981, IMG submission 87028) | Freshwater microbial communities from Lake Simoncouche, Canada to study carbon cycling - S_140806_MF_MetaG | ecosystem: Environmental > Aquatic > Freshwater > Lake | place: Lake...
TCGATGCCGTCATGCGCAGCGGCTTCGACGGCTCGCCCGGATTCGGTGCAAAATGGAAATCGACCTCCTCCAGGCCGCTTTTGGAGGGTTCGGAGAGGTTCGTGAGCTGCGCGGCAAAAACGCTCTGTTTGAACCCAAGATCACTCAGATGGCTGGCGACCTCTTTGGCGAGCTTCGGCGCTGAATCGGCCCGTTTCTTCGAGATTTGCTTCCCGAGCTTCAAAACCTCCGCCTCACGCTCTTGGACGAGCTTTTGCAGCTTCGCGATCTCCTCGCCGCGATTCTCGATGCGGCTCAGTTTGCGCTCTGTCTCAGCGAGGAACTCCAAAATCTCGCCAATCGTGCGGCCATACTTCCGCTTCAGCTTTTGAATCGTGTCGATGCGGCTTTCGAGCCTCACAAGCTCCGCCGGATCAATCTCCAGCTCCTCCGCGTAGTCCGCCACACTGCTCTCCAGCTCCGTCAGCTCGATCTGCGCGGATTTGAAGCCCTCAAACATCTTCGCTGCGCCCGGATCGATCTTCTCCAGCTCATGGATGCTGCGGCTGATCTCGCGCAAACCATCCACCACACTGCCCTCGCCCTCGCTGAGGCGGCTCGTGATCGCTCCGCAAAGCTCCGCCAGACGTGCGCCATTCGCCGCGATGCGATGCTTCGACTCGATTTCCTCTTCCTCGCCCTCCTTGAGGTTCGCGGAGGCGATTTCATTCGCCTGAAACTTCAACATGTCGATCTGCTGGCTGCCCGCCCGCTCGGAGTTTTCCAAATCGTCGAGCTCGGTTACTGCCGCCCGCCATTCCTTCCAGGCCGCCTCATACTTCGTGAGCGCTTCCTCGATGCCCGCAAACTTGTCCAGCATGTCGAGCTGCCGCTCCCGCGAGTTCAGCGACTGATGATCATGCGGCCCGTGCAGATCGACCAAAAACTCGCCGAGGCCTTTCAGCACCTGGATCGTGACCGGCGAGCAATTCACGAACTGCTTATTCGCCCCGCTGGCGCTGATCGTGCGCTTCACGATCAGTTCGCCCTCCTGGCACGGCTCCAATCCTGCCTCCTCCAGCACGGCATCAATGGCCCGCGTGTCCTTCAGATGAAAACTTGCCTCCACCGTGCAGGCATCCTGCCCCGTGCGGATCAGGCCACGGTCCGCCCGCTCGCCCAGGATAAGCTTCAAAGCCCCCACGATGATGGATTTCCCCGCGCCCGTCTCGCCCGTCACACCCACCAGCCCCGCCGCGAGTTCCCAGGTCACGTCTTCGACAAGAGCAAGGTTGCGGATTTTGAGAATGGAAAGCATGCGGTGGCGGTTTGGAGTGCGCGAAGATGGGAAGTCCCCGACGCATTTCAACCACCACGCGGCGATCTTCCGCTCCAAGCCTTGAAAGCACGCGAAAAATGCGCGGCGGACTTGTAGCCCAGTTCGGAAGCCACGTTCTTCACCAGCGCATCCGGTTGGCGCAGCTTGATGGCGGCTTGGGAGAGCTTTAAACGAGTCAAACAGGCCAGCGGCGTCTCGGTGTCGTAGCGTTGAAACAGACGCGTGAAGTAGGCGGCGGAGACGTGACAGGCCTTCGCGGCCTGTTCGATGCTGTTGAGCACCGGGTAATTGCGCAGGAGATGGCCGCGACAACGCAGATATGTCGCATAAGCAGGGTCCATCTTCGTCGTCGCAGGCTGGCGACTGTCCGCGCAGAGCACCAGCGCATGCTCCAGCGCCGCGCAGGCCGTTCGCAGGCCGAAGCGACCGCCACGCAGCGCATGATCGATCACTTCTTCGAGCAGGCTCACCACTCGCGAGGCATCCGCCACGCGCAGCACGCTGCCAGCGGCGAGGTCAAGATCGCTCATCAAACTGGCAGCCCGCGAGCCGGTGAAGTTGAAGAAGTATTTCACCATCGGCTCCTCCGCCGAGCTGGAGATCACATGCGGCACACTCGAATCGTAAAAGAACGCGTGCCCGGCCTCCACCTCGTGCTTCTGGTTTGCCAGCGTGGCGCTGCCTTTGCCGCGTGAGACAAATTCAAAGGCCAGAAACGGGAAATCCTGACGGTCCACGATGAAATCCGGCGCACACCATTCACAGCCGCCGCCCACGAGGCAGAGCGTCGCGCCATCGCGCTGCCGCTCCTGCCACTCGGGCAGAAAGAAGCGCCGCGTGCGCATCACTTGCGTGGAAAAATAGTCGGCCTGGTCGGTGGCGGGCATGCGTGGAGCATGTCAGCCTCATCAAGAATCGTCAAGCCGCTGCCAAACATGGTCAGCCAAAGCCTTTTTATCTTTGATCCATCCCCTTTTATCCTTTCCGACCATGTCCCACCCCCTTCGCGGCATCATCCCGCCCCTCGTCTCTCCTTTGCGTGATCGCGACACCCTCGACGTCGCCGGCTTGGAGCGTCTCATCGAGCATCTCATCAGCGGTGGCGTGTCCGGTCTCTTCATCCTCGGCACCACCGGTGAAGGCCCGAGCCTCAGCTACCGGCTTCGTCGCGAATTGATCCAAAAGACCTGCGAGCTCACGAAAGGCCGCGTTCCCGTGCTCGTCGGCATCACGGACACCGCTTTCACCGAAAGCGTGAACCTCGCGAAATATTCCGCCGAGGCGGGGGCGACGCATGTGGTGCTCGCGCCGCCATATTACTTCCCCGCCGCGCCGCCGGAGATGCTCGAGTATGTCCAGGACCTCGTCGCCGAGATGCCGCTGCCGCTGTTTCTCTACAACATGCCCGGTTTGACGAAGGTGAGCTTCGAGCTCGACCTCGTGCGCCGTGCTTTGGACATGCCGGGCGTCTGCGGCGTCAAAGACAGCTCGTGCGACATGATTTACTTCCACCGCCTCATCGAGCTCGCGAAGCAACGCGGCGACTGGAGCGTGCTCGTCGGCCCTGAGGAACTCACCGCCGAGGCCGTGCTACTCGGCGGTCATGGCGGCATCAATGGTGGGGCCAATTTGCATCCCAAACTCTACGTCGAGATGTATCAGGCCGCCGCCGCGCAGGACCTCCAGCGCACGCGGGAGCTTCACGCGCAGGTCATGAAGCTCGCCGGAGCCATCTACACCGTCGGCAAGCACAAGAGCGCCATCATCAAAGGCATCAAATGCGGCCTCAGCCTCCTCGGCATCTGCGACGACCACATGGCCGAGCCCTTCCACCGTTTCCGCGATGCAGAAAGAGAGATCATTCGCGAAAGACTCGTCACACTGGGCCTGCTCAGATAGGAACAACCACGGAATACACTGAATACACGGAACTCAGAAAACTTGATCCTCCTTCCGTGTATTCCGTGGTCAAACCAGCACCTCTAAATGAATCCCAAACTCATCTATCCAGACGAAAGCTTCGCCATCCGTGGAGCACTATTTGAAGTCTATAAGAACAAGGGGGCAGGCTTTTTGGAGCCCGTTTATCAGGAGTGTCTCGAAATCGAGTTTCGCCGCAGCGGCGTGCCCGCCATCGCGCAACCGCGCCTCCAACTCGACTACAAAGGCACCCAGCTCAAAAGCGAATACATCCCCGACTTCATCTGCTACGACAAAATCATCATCGAGATCAAAGCCGTGAAGGAGTTGACGGACGCCCATCGTGCCCAGGTGCAGAATTACCTCAAGGCCACCGGCTTCAAGCTCGCCTTCCTCGTCAATTTCTGCCACCACCCGCTCATTGAGATCGAGCGCATCGTCCTCTGAGGTATTAACCACGGAAAACACTGAATACACCGAAACCAACCAAACCTAGCCATTCGCCCATCATGAAACTCACCTATCTAATCCTTCCGTGTATTCTGTGTATTCCGTGGTTAAATCTTTTCGCCGATCCCGCCATCCTCACCACCGAATACATCTACGACACCGGCCCGTATCCGCAGATCCACGCTACGACCATCGTCGAAACGCCCACGGGGCTCGTCACGGCCTGGTTCGGCGGCACGGCGGAACGCAATCCCGATGTGTGCATCTGGGTTTCTCGTCAGCTTCCTGATGGCCAATGGACCGAAGGCATCGAAACAGCCAATGGCGTGCAGCCCGACGGCTCGCGGCACCCGACCTGGAATCCGGTGCTGTTTCAGCCGCGTGAAGCGCCGCTGATGCTCTTCTACAAAGTCGGCCCCTCGCCCAGCACCTGGTGGGGAGAGCTGAAAACCTCCTCTGATGGCGGCAAAACATGGTCCGCAGCCACAAAGTTGCCCAAGGGCATCTTTGGCCCCATCAAGAACAAGCCCGTACAGCTCGCCAATGGCGACATCCTCTGCCCCACGAGCAACGAGACCGACACGAAGCCCAGCGCCTGGGCCATCTACTTCGAGCGCACCGCCGACCTCGGCAAGACCTGGACGCGCACGGAACTGTTGCACGACGGCCTCAAGATCGGAGCCATCCAGCCGAGCATCCTCTTCCTCGGTGGCGCTAAACTCCAAGCCGTGGGCCGCACGAAGCAGAGCAAAGTCTTCCAAATCACCTCCGACGATGCCGGCAAGACCTGGGGCGAGATTTCACTCACCGACCTGCCGAACCCCAACTCCGGCACCGACGCCGTCACGCTCGCCGATGGCCGTCACCTGCTCATCTACAACCACACCGCCAAAGGCCGCAGCCCGCTAAACCTCGCCGTGAGCAAGGACGGCAAGACCTGGGAAGCCGCGCTGGTCTTTGAAGACGAACCAAAGCGCGAGTTCAGCTATCCTGCCATCATCCAGACCAAGGACGGCCTCGTCCACATCACCTACACCTGGAAACGGGCCAAGGTGAAGCATGTCGTCGTCGATCCCGCCAAGCTCACCACCAAGCCCATGACGAACGGCCAATGGCCTCAGTGAGACGTTTCAGGCATGAAGCCGCTCCTCTTCATTGTTCTTACCGCGTCCGCTTTCGCCGCGCCTGATCCAGCAGCAGCTATCATGCTTTCGGGCCCATGGTTGCCCGAAGATCCGCATCAGCTCGACTTCGATGCCCTCCCGCGAGTGCCGAGTGAGCACGTGGTAATCAATGATGTGCATGCACCCGACAGCTCACGGCTGACGCTAGATAAAAAGGCGGGCGGCGTGAACCAGCACAACTACCTCGCGCATCACGACGGCCAGTTTTGGGCCATGTGGAGCGATGGGCCGGGCATTGAGGATCGCGTGGGCCAGCGGGTGAAGTTCGCAACGAGCCCAGACGGCCTCAAATGGAGCACACCCCAGTTTTTAACACCCATACCGCCAAACTCCGGCCCCGATTCGCCGCACTACGGCACGCGCACCGACAAAGGCATGCGCTGGATCTCGCGCGGCTTTTGGAAACGCGATGGTGAACTGCTGGCGCTCGCCTCGCTCGATGAAGCGGCGGGCTTCTTTGGCCCCAGCCTCGACTTGCATGCCTTTCGCCTTCAAAGCGATGGCTCTTGGTCAGATGCCGGCGTTGTGTTCGACGACACCATCAACAACTTCCCGCCGCTCAAACTACGCACCGGCGACTGGATGATGTCGCGCCGCATGCATGACTACAAAACCAGCGGCGTGCACTTTCTCGTCGGCGGTGTGAAGTCGCTCAGCGACTGGCAGTCCTTCCCCGTGCTCGGCAGTGCCTCCGAGTTGAAGGCCGAGGAACCCGACTGGTGGATTTTGCCCGACAACACGCTCGCCGCCGTCTTCCGCGACAACCGCCGCAGCGGTTTTCTTTACCGCGCCTTCTCCACCGATGACGGCCGCACTTGGAGCAAGCCGGTGGAGACCAACTTCCCCGACGCCACCTCCAAAATCAGCGGCCTGCGCCTCCGCGATGGCCGCTACGTTCTTGTCTCGAATCCGAACCCGAAGAAGCGCGATCCGCTCACGCTCTCGATCAGTTCCAACGGCCTCGTTTTCACCAAGATGCTCTACCTCGTCGGCGGTCGTCACATCGACTACCCGCACGTCCTCGAGCACGGCGACAGTCTTTACATCGCCTTCGCCGGTGGCAAACAAAGCATCGAGGTGTTGAAAGTGAAGCTCGGCGATGTGGATGCCGTGAAGATGCCGGAAAAACTGCTCATAAAGTAACCTCGAACTCGCGTGATCAAACGACTCTTCTTTCTCGTCTCAGCCGTCGCGACCTTTTCGTATGCGCAGGAAGCCGGCGGCAACATCGAGGAAGCCTGGGAAATCGTCTGGGCGCGCTTTTATCTGCCGAAGGTGCAGACCTTTGGCGATTACCTCAGCAGCTACGAGAAGGGGAAAGAACAGGCCCATCTGCCGACTGCCGTGGAGGTGAAGCGGCAGTTTCCAAATCCCTGCGGCTACAGCACCGGCATGGAAGACGGCGCGATTCTGGGCGGTGCGATGCTTAGCGTGTTGTGTGATCGATTTGCGGTCACCAAAGACGAATCCCTGCGCGAGAAAGCTGCGAACGTCTTTACTGGACTCAACCGCTGCGTCACGGTGCATGGTGTGAAGGGCTTCGTAGCACGAAATGTGTGCCCGGAGGATGGCACGAGCACTTACATCAACTCGTCACGCGATCAGGTGACGCACTTTGTTCACGGCCTGTGGCAGTATTTTCACAGTCCGCTGCCCGATGAAGGCACAAAGCAGCAGATCCGTGTCATTTTCGCCGATGTCGCCGAACGCATGATCAAGACGGTCACGCCCGAGAACGACTTCGACTTCCTCAGAGCCGACGGCCAACGCTGCCCGCTGGGTATCTGTCGCATGTGGAATGTGCAACCGCACGAAGCCGCCCGCCTGCCGGCGATCTACGCCGCCGCGTGGGACGTGACCAAGGAGGAACGCTACCGCGAGCAATGGCGCAAATACGCCGCCGAGGCCATCGCGCAGTCCGCCAGTCCCGGCGAGAATAAACCGGCCTACGCGCTGCTACAGATGCAATGCTCGCTGGAGGTGCTTCACGCTCTGGAACCCGATGCGGCGCTCAAAGCCACGATTCATCAGTGCATGATTCATGTCCGCGATCTCGCCGCGAAACGCCTTACGAGTGTTCTGGCCCAGATCGCGAAAAAGAGCCCCGAGGACATGCGCATGACCGGCCCTGACTGGCGCAAGGTGCCCGAGTGGAAGAACCAAAAAGGCTACCCGAACCCGCAGTGGGGACCGTTTCGCGAAATCTGGCACCTCACCCGCGAAGCCGGTGAATCCGCGCTCATTTTGCTCATGGTCGATGACGCCACGCTCACTGCCGAACAGCAAGCCTCGCTCAAAAATCTCATTCACGGCTTCGATTACACACACAACGCCAGTTGCGGCCTCGTTTACCACCTCGCCGCGTATTGGAAGGCTCGGCGGCATGGATTGCTTCGATCTGGCGAAGCAAAGTAGCCCTCTCGCTCCGCGAGAGGAGCCTGGAATGCCGCAAACGTCATGGTGTCCGAGTTTCGACAGCACTGGATGCAGGAGATAGCTGTTTGCTCATCTTGCGGAGAAAGATGGCTACCATGCTGGCGCGTGCTTGGGCACGCCACACCACACAAAAACCCCGCTCCAGCGGATGCCGGAGCGGGGCTTGAGGGTTTTAGGGTGGGGTTTTTGGGTTTCGGATCACTTCTTTAAATCGAAGCGGTCCAAATTCATGACCTTGGTCCAGGCGCCGACGCAGTCGGTGACGAACTTCGTCTGGCTGTCGGCGCTGGCATAGACCTCGGCGATGGCGCGGAGCTGGGAGTTCGAGCCGAAGACGAGATCGACGGAGGTGGCCATCCATTTCATCTGGCCGCTTTTGCGGTCGGTGCCTTCGTAGAAGTGCTCGCAGCGCGGCGAGACCTTCCACTCGGTGTCCATGTCGAGCAGGTTGACGAAGAAGTCGTTCGTCAAAGCGCCGCGATTCTTTGTGAGCACGCCGAGGTCCGGATGGCCGGTGTTCGTGCCGAGCACGCGCAGGCCGCCGACCAGCACGGTCATCTCCGGCGCGGAGAGCGTGAGGAGCTGGGCGCGATCGACGAGGTTCTCCGGCGCGGGACGATCAAGCTCGTGGCCGAGGTGGTTGCGGAAGCCGTCGTGCTTGGGTTCGAGGAAGGCGACGGATTCGACATCGGTCATCTCCTGCGTGGCATCGGTGCGGCCGGGTGTGAAGGGCACTTTCACGTCGTGACCAGCTTTCTTCGCGGCGGATTCGATGGCGCCATTGCCGGCGAGCACGATCAAATCGGCGAGCGAGACCTTTTTGCCGCCCTTGTTGAAGTCGTTCTGCACTTTTTCCAAAGCGGCGAGTACTTTGGCGAGTTGCGCGGGGTTGTTGACTTCCCAGTCCTTCATCGGTGCGAGGCGGATGCGGGCACCATTGGCTCCGCCTCGCTTGTCGCTACCGCGGAAGCTGGCCGCGGAGGCCCAGGCGGTGGCGACGAGTTCGGAGGTGCTGAGGCCGGAGTCGAGGATCTGCGCCTTCAGCTTCGCGATGTCTTGCTCGTTGATGAGTTCGTGATCGACGGCGGGCACGGGGTCCTGCCAGACGAAAGTCTGCTTGGGCACTTCGGGGCCATGGTAGCGGGCGAGCGGGCCCATGTCGCGATGCGTGAGCTTGAACCAGGCTTTGGCAAACGCTTCCTCGAACTCCTTCGGATTCTCGAGGAAGCGTTTGGTGATCTTCGCATACCCGGGGTCCGTTTTCAGCGCGATGTCGGTGGTGAACATCATCGGTGCGTGGCTCTTCGACTTATCGTGCGCATCGGGCACGGTGCCTTTGCCTGCGCCGTTTTTTGGACGCCACTGCTTCGCTCCGGCGGGGCTGGTGGTCAGCTCCCATTCGTAAGCGTAGAGGTTCGAGAGATACATGTGCGACCAGCGGGCCGGTGCGCTGGTCCACGCACCTTCGAGGCCGCTCGTGATGGTGTCAGCACCGTTGCCTTTGCCGAATTTGTTCTTCCAACCGAGGCCCTGTTCCTCCAGGGGTGCGGCTTCCGGCTCCGGGCCGACGTTCTTCGCATCGCCTGCGCCATGCGCTTTTCCAAAGGTGTGACCACCGGCGATGAGCGCGACGGTTTCCTCATCATTCATCGCCATGCGGGCAAAGGTCTCACGAATGTCCTTTGCGGCGGCGAGCGGGTCAGGATTTCCATTCGGGCCTTCGGGATTCACGTAGATGAGGCCCATCTGCACGGCAGCGAGCGGTTTATCCAAAGCACGCTCATCCTTGTAGCGCTTGTCACCGAGCCACGTGCTCTCCGGGCCCCAGTAGATGTCCTCCTGCGGCTCCCACACATCCGCGCGGCCACCGGCGAATCCGAGCGTCTGAAAGCCCATCGACTCCAGCGCGACATTGCCAGCGAGAATCATGAGATCGGCCCACGAGATCTTATTGCCATACTTTTGCTTGATCGGCCAAAGCAGGCGGCGGGCCTTGTCGAGGTTCGCATTGTCCGGCCAGCTATTCAGCGGGGCAAAACGCTGCGTGCCATAGCCCGCGCCGCCGCGTCCATCGGTGACGCGATACGTCCCGGCGCTGTGCCAGGCCATGCGAATCATGAAGGGACCATAGTTGCCGTAGTCGGCGGGCCACCAGTCCTGCGAGGTGGTCATGAGCTGCTCGAGCTCCTTCTTCAGCGCGGCGTAGTCGAGTTTTTTGAACTCCTCCGCGTAGTCGAAGGCCTCGCCCATCGGATTACCCTTCGGCGAGTTTTGATGAAGGATGCTGAGGTTGAGCTGGTTCGGCCACCAGTCGCGATTCGACATGGCGCTGGCGGCGGTGTGACGGCTGGCTGGGGCGGGAGCGCCCATGACCGGGCATTTACTGAGGTCTTGCATGGCTTTGTCGGCGGCTTGCTTGTCTTGCGCGGAGGCTGACACCACCGGCGTCAGCATCAGCGAGGCAAGCAAGGCCTTGGTTTGGGATGTTTTCATGATGTCAGGTTGGGGTTGGTGGTTTCGATCAGCCGCATCGGGTGATGGCGGCATTGGCAATGTCTTGCCGGAAATCCTGCGATGCATCCAATGCATTGTCTGAATGCTTGCGATGCACGCCGCGCATCGCTAGTCTGCGCCATGCGCAACGACCTCAGCCTCCAACTCCTCGACCAGTTCGTGGTGCTCGCCCGCACGAAAAACTTCACCCGCGCCGCCGAAGAACTGCATCTCTCGCAGTCCGCGCTGAGTCGAGCGATCCAAAAACTCGAGGACCAGCTCGGCCAGCCGCTGTTTGATCGCAAACCACGCGAAGTGGTGCTCACCGAACTCGGCGAGTTGCTTCTCGAGCGAGCAAAACACATCCTGCAGCTCATGGAAGACACGTTTTCCGAGCTCTCCGAGGCCGGACGCCGTGGACGCATCCGCCTCGGCGCCATCCCCACCATCGCGCCCTACTTTCTGCCGAGCTTGCTGAGCAGCTTCGCCAAAAAGTATCCTGACATCGCCGTCCTCGTGCAGGAAGACACGACCGAGAACCTCATCAAACGCTGCCATCACGGCGAGATCGACCTCGCCATCCTCGCGCTGCCGCTCCTGGCGAAGAACCTCGAAGTCGAAGCGCTCTTTGACGAAGAACTGCTGCTCGTCGTGCCCGTCGGCCATCCTTTGGCGATCTCCAAAACACTGCCCATCGACGCCGTGGAAGGTTTTCCCTTTGTGATGCTCAACGAAGCCCACTGCCTCACCGACAACATCGCCACCTTTTGCCGTCGCAAGGCCGTGCAGCCCGTCACCGTCGAGCGTACCAGCCAGCTCGCCACCGTGCAGGAGCTCGTCTCGCTCAATCACGGCATTTCGATCGTGCCGGACATGGCGCGAAAAATCGACACCAGCGAGCACCGCGTCTATCGCTCCTTCACCAGCGAAAAGCCCCGCCGCACCGTCGCCATGATGTGGAATGCCCAGCGCTTCCAAAGCAAGGCCGTGAATGCGCTGATGGGGCATTTGAGGAAGAGAAAATGACCTCTTGGTGACGTTGCAGTGCTTACTCGCATGAAATCCGCCCTCACTGCCCTACTCCTTGCCACGGCCTTCACTTTCGCAGCTGATCCTGCTCCGCCAGCCCCGCAGCTTTGCGCCGTAGATAAGCTTATCTCCGCCGAGGCCTTTGATAAGCCGGAGTCTTTCACGAAACAAAAGCAACCCGGCACCGACGGCTGGCGCGGCGGCATCGGCACCTGGAGCATCAA
>Ga0114981_10002855_pt1 | contig 11052 bp, 7 predicted proteins | sample S_140806_MF_Meta_FD_87028 | JGI IMG/M metagenome (GOLD analysis project Ga0114981, IMG submission 87028) | Freshwater microbial communities from Lake Simoncouche, Canada to study carbon cycling - S_140806_MF_MetaG | ecosystem: Environmental > Aquatic > Freshwater > Lake | place: Lake...
CCAATGGCTCTGCCAGGCCTCGGCTTCGGCCACCCAGAGCGCGGCGGCCGGGTTGGCCCGCGCCTGCGCGGCCGCGTCGCCCCGCGGCAGAAGGGCCTTGATGGCCGTTAACTCGGCATCGAGACGGTTGGTGCGCGCCAGCAGCGCAAAGAACTGCTGCCGCAGGCTTTCGTCATAGATCCAGTAGCTGCGCAGGAGCCGCTCCTGCTCGGCGGGGTTGGCCGTGGCGCGGGCGCCGTGGGCGTCCACCAGGTTCTTGACGAACGGCACATGATGCGGGAATCGGGTGAGCGCGTAGGTGTTGACGTTGCGGTAGAGAACGGCGTCGAGTTGGCCCGGCACGGCGGTGACGCGCAGATACTCTTCGAGATCGGTGCCCGAAAACACGGCCGCCACTTCACGGGAGAGCGCATCGTAGCGGGCGTTCATCTTGCCGCGCAGGTACCAGCGGGCCAGTTTGTGCGACCACGACTTATCAGGAAACTGCGCCATGGCGCGCCGGTAGACCGCTTCGATTTCGGCGCCCATGCGGTTCTGTTCGAGAAAGCCGGCGAGGCGTTCGTAGAGCACGGGGTCGGCGGGGTTGCGGTCGATTTCGCGCCGCTGCAGAGCAAGGGCGTCGGCCAGGCGCTTGAGCGAGACATAACGCGCCACGGCGCGGTCGAGAACCGCCTTGTACTGCGGATGCTGCGAGCCGATCTCCGCCAGCAGGGCGTCGTAGACTTTGAACTCTTCGACGGCATTGCGTTGCGCCGCGTAGGCGCCGGCCATCAGCAGCGCGATGGCGGGGCGCTCGGGCGCTCGGGGGTACGCGCTGAGAAACTGCCGGCCTTCGCGGATAACCGCGGCATGGACGCCATGGATGGAGAACGCTTCAACTACCTTGGCCCGCAACGCCGGACGCCGCGCCGAGTTCGGAAAGCGGCTATCAAAGAGCGTGACCAGTTCGGATGCCTTGGCGCGGTGGAAGTAGGGACGGGCGCGGTCCTGCTCCCGGGCAAGCTCGGCGGCCGGGTAGGTGGTATTGAAAACGAGCGAGAGGACGCCGTTGAGCCAGCCCGGCGACCGGTCCAGGGCGCCGATGTCGGCGAAGAGGCCCAGGTCGGCCGCGCCGTAGCGGACCGGTTGGCCGGCGTGGTTGAGCAGCAACAGAGCCAGGCCGGCCATCGCCTCTTCGCTGTCCACCTGGCTGTACCAGTGTGCGGCTTCGTCGATGTTGCCGGCCGCTTCGTACAGGCGGGCCAGTTCGAGCGGGGCGCTGCCGCCGCGCTGGCGGAACTCATACAGCACCCGCTGCGCCGCGTCGGTCCGGCCGGCGTGCTGGTGCATCCAGAAGAGGCGGAGCACCGGCTCCCAACTGCGCGGTGCGGCTTCGGCGCGTTGCCGCTGCGCGGCCACGTAGGTGCGCAGTTGTCCCGTTTGCACGAGCAGTTCGTAGTGCGGCAGCGCCGCCGGCGCTTCGCGATCGTAGAGGCTGAGAGCCGCGGCCGGGCCACCGCGCGCCAACTCGAGCGCGGCGCGCCGATCGAGCGTGTTGGCCGGCGGGCGGCGGCCGAGCACGGCTTCGTAGTCGGCGTAGCGCTTCTGGCTGAGCAGGTAGGGCAGGTACTCGTCATAGAGCTTGCCGCTCTCCGGTTCGGCGGCCTCCCAGGCCTGGTAGGCGGGCAGCGGGTCGAGGAGTTGCTCGCGGGCTTCGGCGGCGGCGCGGGCGAAGAGTTTGGCGTTGAGCAGCGCGGCAATCTCTTTGGCCGGTTCGAGGCGGCGGTGGTGATAGTTGGCCTTTTCCACCCAGGCCGGCTGCTTGTTCGGCGCCAGTTCGACGTAGCGGGCGAAGTCGGCCTCAGCAGCGGCGAAGTCGAGTTGGAGTTCGGCTTCGCGGGCGCGGAGATAGTAGAGCCGGGCATCGTTGGCCTGGGCCGCAATCTGCGCCGTCAACGCAGCGCGGGTTTCGGCCGGCGACTTCCGCCAGGCCAGCGTGTTGCCCGCCAGAGTCGTCACCCGGTAGAAGACCTGTTCGAGGGCGTTGCCCGCTTCGAGGGTAGATACGTACGCGGGCAGGTCCGCCGCCCACATCGCCGCCGCCACCACGAACAGGCTAAGGAAGTACTTCAAGGGCCACCTCCCGGCTTGCCACATTATGCGCCACATCTTCGGCCGTCACCTTGACGAGATATCGCCCGGGCGGCAGCTGCGGGGGAATCCGCAACTGGCCGAGATTCACCCGTTCGCTCTCGTTCCACTGCAACCGCGCCGCGGGGGCGCCGGCAATCTTGGCGGTAATGGTGCGCGTGAGCGCGGTCGCCCGGGCGCTCACCTGCACCGTCCCGCCGGCGCGCACGGCCGCAGCCCCGAGCTTGACGCTCACAAGCGGCGCCTGGCTGGCAATCAGAAACGTCTTCCGCTCGCGGTAGGTGCGCCCGTTCTTATCCCGCAGCACCATCTGCACGGCGTGCAAGCCGTCCCCCAGGCTGGCCGGCGCCAGAAAGCGCGTCTGCCACACCTTCTCGGCCGGCAGGTAGCGCAGCGGCTTGGTCAACCCGAACGGAAAGACGGCCACCACGCTCGCGATGGCTTCGTCCGTGCGCACGCGCAGCACGGGGTCGCCGGGGCGGATGAGGCGCGGGCGCAGCAGGCTGCGGGGCGCGGCCAGAAAACTCGTGTAGGGCGTGACGAACTTGAATCTTTTCGCCAGGCGGATGATCTCCTCAATCGACGCTTTGTCCTCGCCGTCGCGGTCAATCTTTTCAAGCAGCGCGTCCACGCGGGCCCGCGCCCAGGTGCGGGGCAGCTGGGGATGGGCAGTTTCCACGGCCGGCAGATTCACGGCCGCCGTGGCGCCGCGCACTTGAAAGGTAGCCGCACCCGGCTGCGCATACTGGCCGACCCAGGCGGCCTCCCCGCCCGGATACACCGCTTCCTGCAGCGGGTAGACCAGCGAGACAGCCGCCGCCGGCTGCACCGTGAGCGCCACGCCGTCAGCGGCCTTCCGGTTCAGCTTGGCCAGAAAGCCGTTGCGTTTGAACTCCTCGGGCTCGGTTGACCGCACCCACTCAAACACGCCGTTGCGCCGGGCCAGCGCCCGCAGCAGATTCACATTGGCGTCGTCGCCCACCGCATAGACAAACGTGCGGGGCTTCTGCGCGGCCCACGCTTTGCCGTAGTCGGTCAGCAGCTGCCCGGTCCGTATCTGTCCGTCGGTGGCGCCCCCGTCGGTGAACAACACCAGCGCGGTTTCGGGGCCGGCCAGCGCCAGGCCTTTTTCGAGCGCCGCGCCCAAATTGGTCGCGCCCCGCAGCGGCTGCGTCTTGAGCCAGTTCAGAGCCTGTTCGGCGTTAGCGGCGCCGGCCGCGGTGGGGCCCGGGGCGTAGGCGGCCACCTGCGAATGGAAAGCCAGAAGATGGAAACGGTCCTGCGGGCCCAGGCCGGTCAGCAGGGCCGATAAGGCGCGGAAGCTCCGTTCGAGCTTCTCCCATTGCATCGAAAGCGAGGCGTCAAACAGCGCCACGACGGTCTTCGGCGCGGCGTCCCCGGCCGGCTGCGGGGCAAGTTGGACGGCCGCTTCAAAGTAGCCCGGCCCGCCGCCCGGCTCTCGCTGCGCCGTAACGGCCAGACGGTCGGCCTTGGGCTCCTCGCGGTCGATGCGAATCGCGAAATCCTGGGTGAGGGCAAGGTTGCGCGCCTCGAAGGTGGCGCGAATCCGGTTCGGCGTCCGCTCGGTAATCTGCAGCGGGTAGATCGCCGCCAGTGGCTCGAACTGTTTGATGACGTGCGGCGAGGTGACGGTCACCGTAATCCACAGCCGCCCCACCGTCTGCACTTTATAGGCAGCGGGTTGCAAGGGCAGCGACAGCACCGAACTCAGGTTCTCCACGGCCAGCCGTTGCTGATACTCCATCTCCATCCGCTTGGTGCCGTAGGCCGGAATGGGCACCACGCGCGCACTGAACACCGCCGTGCGCCGGGCTTCGTCAACATCGCGTTCGCCGAGTTGCAGCAGGCCGGGATCGATCGCCTGCAGCCGGATATCGTTGTAGAGCTCTTCGGCGCGGCGGCGCTCAAGAATCACCCCCGGAATACGCGTCGCCCCGTCCCAGACCGCGAAATCGCTCAGCACGGCGTTGCCCGGCAACGCAAAGACGTAGTTGCCTTCGAGCACCGCCGCCGTCCGGTTGGCGAAGATCTGCCGCGTCAACACCCTGGCCGAGGAGCCATCGATCTCGACATCGATGGCCATCTCCTCCATCGAAAGCACGGCCGGGTCCGGCGCCTGCTTATTCGACGGGATCAGGGAACCGGCATCGGCGAACAAACTCGCCGCCAGTAAGAACAAGCTATGGCGCATCAAACCTGCAACACTCCCTCGGCGATCTTCGCCAGACCGTTGTCCGTACCAGCGTAAAGGGTGCCGTTGACCCAGGCAAGGGCCGTCACGTTGGCCGACGGCAAGCCGCCGGTGATCCGGCGCCACCGCAGCCGGGCGCGATCGAAACACAGCAGCCCGTGCTGCAGTGTTCCGGCGTAGACTCCGGACGGCGTGGCCACCATCGCCCCGGGGTTCACCACCATCTCCTCCGGCAGGTCGGCAAACCGCTGCCAACCGGCATGGCCCTGCAAACACTGCACGCCGCCGCCGTAGGTGCCCACGAAGAGATCTTCGCCCGCCACGGCCAGCGCGGTCACCCAGTTGGCGCGCAGTCCCGAATTGGCCGTCGAATGGCTCACCCGCACGGCGCCCTGTTCGAGCCGCGTCAGCCCGCCCAGCGTTCCGCACACGATCTCCCGGCCGCGCCGCGCCAGACAGTAGACATGGTTGTTGCCCATGCCGTGAAAGGCGTTCCAGGATCGCGCGCCGGAGCCGTCGAACACCGTCAGCCCCGCCGGCGTCGCCGCCCAGACAGCCGCGCCGTCCACCAGCACGTCCGTTACGTGCGTCGCAATCAACCCGTCCTCCCGCGTCAACACCTGGCGCGGCCGGCCCGCCGCGTCGAAGTAGACGAGCCCGTTGGCCGTCGCCACCGCCGTGCGGTCCGCCCCGTGGACAACCCGGTTGACGCAGAAGACGCGGTCGTCTTCCACATGCGTCACCCGGCCGTTGGCTTCGACGATGTCCAGGCCGCGGTCGAAGTAGCCCACCCACAACCGTCCCGCGCCATCCATCGCCAGGGCCGACACGTTGCCATCCGTCAGCAGACTGGGCGGCGCGGCCACCAGCGTCTCCTCGCGTCCGCTCTCCATGGCCAGCAGCGCCCGCCGGGTCAGCAGCCGGGTTGGCGAGACCACCTGGCGGATCTCCTGTTTGCCGCTGACCACAACCCGGCTTCGCGTGGCCGACGGCGCCCCGAGCGGCGCCGTCACCAGACCATCCTCGAGCGTCCCGGCATAGAGGGTCTCGCCCGCCACCAGCGCCGAGCGCACAAAGAAGCCTTCGGCCACCCGGCGGTCAAAGGCGCCGGCGCGGAACAGCGCCGCCCCGGCCGGGGTGCCCGCCACGGCCAGATCGCCCGCCACGGCCACGGCCTGCACATGAGGATCCGGCAGCCCTTCGGCCTCGCCGAACCGGTCCAGTTGCCCGGCGTGCAGCCGCCACAGCCCCGCGTCCCGCGTGCCGATGTAGAGGTCCTCCTCCCGGCCCGCCAGCGCCGTCACCGCAACCCGCTCCAGCGCCGGATGCGCCACCTGCAGCGCCTTGCCGTCGTGGCGGAAGACGCCGCGGTCCGTACCCCACAGCAGCGCACCCGAAGCCACCGGCAGCAGCGCCCGCACCGTCCCGGCCACCCGGTCCGCCGGCCGGATGTGCCGGATCTTTCCGTCGATGAGCGCCAGCACGCCTTCGCCTTCGGTGGCGATCCACAGCACCTCCCCGGCCTCGACCACCGTGGTGAGCGGCGCCGGCGGCAGCTCCCAGCCGCAGCGCCACTGCGCGGTGATCGCCCCGTCCGGCGCCCAGGCGAACAACCCGTTGGCGGCGGCGATGTAGCGGCCGGCCGCGGCGCGAAAATCCGCCGGCGCCGGCATCGCGGCAAAGCCGGCCGGCGGCGGGGCATCGCGCCAGCCATCGGCGACGGCCGCCGTCTGGGCCTGGGCAAACTCCCTGGCCGCCTGCTCCTCGCTCTGCCGCGCCCGCCACAGTGTGGCGCCCGCATACACGGCCCCGGCGCCCGCCGCCGCCCCCAGCCCCATCCACTGCCGCCGGGTCACGTCAGCACCAGCGTGCTCAGCTCCGGGCGGCAGTTGACGCGAAACCCCAGAATATTGCCCACGCCCCGCGTGGTGTGGATCCAGCGCCCACCGGCAAACGGGTTCAACCCCACCGCGTAACGCTCGTCGAGAACGGCCACGCGGGCCGGGCCGTAGAACGGAATATGCACCTGCCCACCGTGCGTATGGCCGCAGAGCATCAGCTCCCAGGGCGCGTCCGGGCACTCCTGCTTGCCATCCGGGTTGTGGTTCAGGCACACCACCGGCGCCTCCCCGCGCGGCACGCCCGCAAAGGCCGCGGCCGCCAGACAGTTATTGCTCCACCAATCGCCCAAACCCACCAGATGCACGGCGCCGGCGGCGGTCTCTACCGTTGCGCTCCGGTTCAGCAAAACGCGCACCCCGGCCTTTCCGAGCATCGCCATCACCCGGTCCGGCGAAGGATACCAGCCTGACCGCGCGGCCCAGTCCCCCCCGTCGTGGTTGCCGGGCACGGCGTAGACCGGAGCGGCAGCCGTCAGCCCCTTCAGCGCTTCGATATAGGCGGCCTCGTCGTAGTCGGTAGCGCTCGTGATGAAGTCGCCGGTCAGACAGATCAGGTCCGGACGCGCGGCCAGGCCTTGGGCAAAGGCTTCCCGCAGATAGCGCAAGGGAATGTACTCGGAGGCGTGCAGGTCGGAAAGATGCAGAATCCGCAGCGGCCGCCGCAGCCGGCCGCGGGCCATGGCCACGCGCTTCTCGGTGCTCTCGAGCCAGGCAGGCTCGAAATAGTAGGCGTAGGAGTAGGAGCCTACGGCCGCGCCGCCCGCGCCGCAGAAAAAATTCCGCCGGGTCATTGCTTCCAGTGTAAGTCCTCGACTGAAATCCCTGCCGACGGAAATCCCTGTAATATGGGGGCACGATGCTGGTCCGTCTTCTCCTGCTACCCGCCCTCCTGCTGCCCCTGCACGCCCAGCGCAATCTCCCTTACGCGCAACCGGCCAACGAACGCCAACTGCTCGACGTCTTCGCCCCCGCCCAAGGCGCCGGCCACCCCGTCACCGTGTGGATCCACGGCGGCGGCTGGATGCGCGGCAGCAAGGAAGAGGTGGACCACAAGCCCGCCGCCTTCACCGAAAAGGGCATGGTCTTCGTCCCCATCAACTACCGCTTTGTCCCCCACGTTTCGATGGCGGACATCGTCCGCGACGCCGCCCGCGCCGTCGGCTGGGTCCACGCCAACATCGCCAAACACGGCGGCGACCCCACCCGCATCTTCCTCATGGGCCACTCCGCCGGCGCCCAGCTCGCCGCCCTGCTCTGCACCGACACCCGCTATCTCGAAGCCGAACGCGTCCCCCGCCATGTCATCCGCGGCTGCGTAGCCGTCGACGGCGACACCTACGACGTCCCCCTCCAGATCGCCACCGCCGCCGCCCGCCGCCTCAGCCTCAAACAGCCGCCGCCCCGCATGGGCCACGCCGAAAAGTTCGGCGACTTCTCCAGCCAGCGGGAGCTTTCGGCCGTCAACCATGTCGCTCCCCACCGCGGCATCGCGCCGTTTCTGATTCTCCACGTCGCCGACCACACCGATACCAGCGCCCAGGCCTTCCGCCTCTGGGCTGCCCTCGACGCGGCCGGCATCCCCGCCACCCGCTTTGCTGCCGAAGGCACCGACCACGTCAAACTCGACGCCGACCTCGGCCTGCCCAACGATCTATCTACGCAGGCGCTCTTCGCCTTCACTACCCGCGTGCTCCACGCCCCCAACTCCCGCTAAAACACCCCGCCCATCCATGCGACAAGGCTTCACCCGCAAACCCAAAGCTGACTCCTCGGCGCCCCTCAAAAACTACATCACCCCCGGCGGCCTCGCGCGCCTCAAAGACGAACACCACTTCCTGCTCACCCGCGAACGCCCCGCCATCACCGAGGTAGTCACCTGGGCCGCCAGCAACGGCGACCGCAGCGAAAACGCCGACTATCAATACGGCAAACGCCGCCTCCGCCAAATCGACTCCCGCCTCCGCTTCCTCATGAAGCGCATCGAAGCCGCCGTGCTCATCGACCCGGAAGCCCCCCGCCCGCGCGAGGCCGCCGAACGGGTCTTCTTCGGCGCCACCGTCCGCTATGCCGACGCCGCCGATACCGAGCGCGTCGTCAGCATCGTCGGCATCGACGAGGTTGATCTCGCCCGCAACCACATCAGCTGGGTCTCCCCGCTCGGCCGTGCGCTGATGAAGGCGGCCGAAGGCGACGAGGTTACCCTCCGCGCCCCCAGCGGCGCCACCCAGCTCACCATCCTCGAAGTCCGCTACGAGCGCATCGCCGTCAAATCCTTCGAACCCCCGCCCGGCGCCGAATCTACCCCTCCCCCCCAACGCCCTCCCAGTACCGGTCCGACGTAGTCCGTCTGCCGAAGCGCACCGCGTCGTCCCACAACCGGCTCGGCAGCTTCACCTCCCGCTCCAACCCCCCGTAAAATCTCCGGAACACCCTCCCGGTTCCCCGCACCCAGCGGTGCAGAACCTCTTCAAACCCATAATCCACATACACATCCAGCCCCAGCCGGAACACCGCGCCGGGAATCCCGGCATCCCGGGTCAGCTCCCGCCGCAGCGCCTGCTCGAGCCCCCTTGCCAGCGGATTGCCCCAAAAGCGCTCCGCCGCGTCCATTCCCAGATACGGCGCCGCCCGCCACAATCGGGTGAACACCAGCAGAATCCCCTCCGGCGCCGCATCCCGAACCTCCCCAGCGCGCAACTGCAGCGCCAAATCCGCCTCCAGCGCCTCGGCGCGCGCCTCGTAGTCGTTGCCCCAAAGCTCCCGGAACAGACCGGCGAGATCGTAACGATCGACAAACGCAGCGACCTGCTTCAGGTCGGCGCCCGGCCCCGGCACTTCATCCATGCCGGGAAGCCGCGCCGCGAACCGGGACCACTCCAACTGCCGCCGCAGCCCGCGCACCACACCCGTCGCCAACCCAGCCCAGAAGCGCTCCGCCGAGTCGATCCCCAGGTAAGGCGCCATTCGCCACAACCGGCAGAACACGAGCAACAACTCCTCCGGATCGGCTGCCGGAATCTGCCCCGCCCGCACCGGCAACAGCAACTGGTCACCAAGCGCATCGGCGCGCGCGCCGTACTCGCTTCCCCAAAGGTTCAGAAAACACTCGGCTGGATCGTAACGGTCGACGAACTGCGCCACCTGCTCCAGGCCGGAACCCGGGCTGGGCAGTTCGTCGATACCGGGAAGCCGCATCACGTTCTCGCGACGCCCACCTACAGCTTCGAATACAAAGCCAGCAGCCGGCTCCACGCCTTCTCGGCGTTGGCCTCGTTGTAGACGCGCGAATCGGGCGGACACCAGCCGTGCGCCGAATCGGCATACACCTCAATCTCAGCGTCCAGCTTCGCTTCGGCGAACTTCGCCTTCAGCACATCCTTATCCCCCGGCGCCCGCGCGTCGTCGTTGGCCGCAATGGCCACCAGGAACCGGGCCTTGGTCTTGGCCGCCTGCAGGTGCGGACTCGTCGGCGAATCCGCCCGCACCAGTCCACCCCCATGGAACGAAGCCACGGCGCCCACCCGCTCCGGCAGCGCCGCCGCCGTGCGGAACGCCATCGGCCCGCCCATGCAGTAACCCTGCGTGCCAATCTTCCGCTTCTTGTCCACGCCCGCCTGCTTGTCGAGGAAGGCCAGGAACGCCTTGGCGTCGGTCATGTGCGTCGTCTCATTCAAAGCCGATGCCAGCGGCCGCATCTGCTCCATACTCTTCGGTGTGTACGCCGCCGGATCCGGCGCCTTCCCGCCGCGGTAGAACGGATTCACCACCAGCACCGCGTAGCCGGACTCGGCCAGCCGCTTGCCCATCTGCCGGAACGACGGCCGCAGGCCGAAGATATCGGGCCAAATCAGCACCCCCGGCGCCTTACCCTTCGCCGGGTGCACATAGTAAGCATCCGCCACGCCATCGGGAGTGGTGATCGTCACGTCGGACTCTGTCACCGGCGCCGCATTCGCCACCGCCGGCAGCAGCATCGAAACGCCCGCGCCCAGCAGCACGCCGAACTGCATCCGCGTCACCAGACCCCGCGCCTCAAACTCCAGCCGGTCCTGTTCAAAATAGTCTTGATCGCACATAACGAGGAGTGTAGCAAGCTGGCCGGCTCTGTGCGGCAACCGCCCGCATAGGGCAAAATCGGTCGGCGGGCTCCCCCCGGGAAGGGACCACGCTGTCATTGTTCTGTAATGCGCTGATCGTAGCCTGAGACATCGAGCTCTCGTCGCTGCCCTATGAAAACTCTTCGTATCCTCCCCTACCTCCTCCTACCAGCGTCGCTCTGCGCACAGGCTGGTTCCGGCCAGGGTGCCGTTGAAGGCTACGTGCTGGACGCTACCGGCGGCCGCATGAAAGGAGCACAGATCACCCTGCAGTCGATCGACACCGGCAGCCTCCGCCAAGCGGAATCCGGGCCGGAGGGCAGCTACCGCCTGTTGGCGCTTCCGGTCGGTAGCTACCGGTTGGACGTCACAGCCGCCGGTTTTACCCCGGCTCGCGTGAACACCTTCTCCGTGGCTGTTGGCCAGACCCAGGCCATCAACATCACCCTTTCCCCCGCCGCCGCGTCCACCCAGATTACCGTCCAGGAATCGGTCCTGGTCGTCAACCGGGACGATACCGCCAACAGCGTCTCCATCTCCGCCCGCGCCATTCAAGACCTCCCCATCCGCGGACGAAACTTCCAGGAGTTCGTCCAACTCACCCCCAACGTCATGCAGGAAGGCAATCGCTACGGCATCGTAGTCAACGGCCAGCGATCCATTAATGGCAACATCTCCGTCGACGGGGTCGATTTTAACGATTCCCTCCAGG
>Ga0114981_10002859_pt1 | contig 11045 bp, 11 predicted proteins | sample S_140806_MF_Meta_FD_87028 | JGI IMG/M metagenome (GOLD analysis project Ga0114981, IMG submission 87028) | Freshwater microbial communities from Lake Simoncouche, Canada to study carbon cycling - S_140806_MF_MetaG | ecosystem: Environmental > Aquatic > Freshwater > Lake | place: Lake...
ACAAACCTGATCCCAGCGGCTTCCTGCAGCTGGCGGGTCGGATCTTGGCCGCCTGGCCGGGGAGGGACCTGGCCCTGGGGCCCGGGGCCCCTCCCGTGGCCTATCTGGGGGACACCGTGGCGGACGTGCAAACCGTGCAACGGGCCCGGCATGCGTGCCCCGATCAGCGCTTTCTCAGCCTGGCGGTGGCCCCGCCCCACCTGCAGGCTCCCGACCAGCAGGTCAATCGTTGTCGCTATGAAGCCGCCTTGCGGGAGGCCGGGGCCGATCGGATCCTCCCCCAAACGGACGCCGTGCTTGCGGTCCTTGAGGCGCTGCTGCTGCCCCCGCACAGACCTTCATAGCGAGCGGGGGTCGATGATCAGGATCTGTCCGCTGTGGCGTTGGATCTCCGCCACCATGTGCGCCGTGCCGCCGGGGCCATCGCCGCCGCCGCCGTCCCAGAGGGCGAGGAAGCGCACCCGCTCGATGCCCAGGGCCAGGGCGGAATTGAGGAGCCAGAGGTTGCAGCGCTCGAAGGGATTCTGGCCCTCGGGTGTGGGGCCCAAGGCCTCGGACATGATTCGCAGCGGCGCCACCTCCACCTGTTGGCGAAGGCCCTCCCGGATCGCGTCATAGCGATCGTGCCAATGCGCGGCGTTGATCGATTGCAGGATTGAGCGCGCGATGAATTCGGCTTCTGGGAAGGGCAGCAGTACCTGACAGCGCACCCCACGCCGCAGGCAGGCCTCCAGGAACAGCAGATCGCCCCCTGCGGCAGCCTGGGCCAGGGCCAGGTCATCGGGGCCGACCCCGAGACCAGCGAGTGCCGCGTTGAGGCGCTCGATGGCGGCGCTTTCCTTGTCCGCCGGGAACCTTGGCGGAGTCCGGTCGGGCTGGTCCAGCCTGTGGCCGCTGAACAGAAGCACCTGTTGCGGGGTCCAGGGCCCGCTGGGCCGCTCTAAGCGGCAGGTTTCGAGCGTGTCCCCAGCGGTGGTCTGGGCAGCGCTGTTCTGGCTCATGGCGTTTGGGTAAGCCCGTCGCACCTGGTCCGGCGCTCCGATCAACACCTCCAGTCTTCCCAGGGTGGTCCAGGACCTGAACGGTGGGTCGCCATCGCGCTCCGTCTCAGCCCCAGTCCCAGTCTTGGACGCGACATGCACCGCACTGGCTGGCCCGTCGCAGGGCCGTGGCGGCAGGGTGTCAGTGCTCCATGGCTGCGGCGCTTTTCAGGGCCGCCGCCGAGAGCACCTCATGGCCCCGTTCCGTCACGGCCACGTCATCCTCGATGCGGATACCGATGCCCTTCCAGCGGTCGTCGATGGCCGGTTGTCCCTCGGGGACCGCCAGACGATCACTCACGTAGAGGCCCGGTTCCACCGTGAGCACCATGCCGGGTTCCAGGGTCACCGGATGCTCCCCCAGCCGGTAGGCGCCCACATCGTGCACATCCAGTCCGAGCCAGTGGCCGGTGCGGTGCATGTAGAGGTGGCGAAAGGCCCCCTGCTCGATGATTCCGTCCACGCTGCCCCCCAGCAGGCCCAGCTCCACGAGACCCTCCACCAGCACCCGAACGGCCATGTCATGGACCCCCTCAGCGGTGGCCCCGGGGCCCACCACCGCCACCGCCGCCTCCTGGGCGGCGAGCACCAGGTCGTAGAGCGCCCGCTGTTCACCTCTGAAGCGGCCGTTGACCGGAAAGGTGCGGGTGATGTCGCCGTTGTAGTAATCGCTCAGGGAACAGCCGGCATCGATCAACAGCAGGTCACCGTCCCGCAGTTCGCCGTCGTTGGCGGTGTAGTGCAGGACGCAGGCGTGATCGCCGCCGGCCACGATCGAGCCGTAGGCCGGCCCCCGGGCTCCCTGCTCCAGGAAGTGCTGTTCGATCACGGCCTGCACCTGCCGTTCCCTGAGGCCCGGACGGGCCACCCGACGGGCCAGTTCATGGGCTTCGGCGGAAATCCGTGCCGCTTCCCGCAGGCGCTCCAATTCCGCTTCACTTTTGCGCAGCCGCAACCCGTGCAGCAACGGGCAGGGGGCCACCAGCCCCAGCGCCGCCCGGCCGGAGCGCGGGGCCCGGTCGAGTTGGCGGCCCCAGGCGGCCAGCACCAGGGGTTCCACCTGGGGATGGCGCCCCACCCGGAAGGCGATCCCTTCGGCGCCCTCGAGGTAGGCCGCCAGCCGCTCGGCCAGCTCACTGCGGGGATGGGCCAGATCGGCGCCGAATTGGTTCACCGCCCCTTCACAGCCCCAGCGGAAGCCGTTCCAAACCTCGGCGCTGGGGTCCCGGGGCTCCACGAACAACACGAAGGGGGAATCGGGCCGATGGGGCAGCAGCAGGGCCACCGCCCCCGGTTCATCGAAGCCGGTGAGATACCAGAAATCGCTGTTCTGACGGAACGCATGCTCCACATCGGCGTGGTGGGTGACCAGCGGTGCGGCCGGAATCACCGCCGCCACCCCGCCCAAGGCCTCCAGAAAACGCTGGCGCCGTTGCGCAAACACCTTGGCATCGAGGCAAGAGGCCTCGCGCCAAGGGGCATCGATCGAATTGGAGTGGGAGGGCGCCATTGGCCGCAGGGTCAGCAGAACAGGAGGGAACAGCGAGAAGATGGCACAGCCGGTTAAATACGGGGGTTGCGCTAAGGAGGTCGCCGTGACCTCGCCCACCATCACCCATCCCATCGCCCCGCGTCACCCCACGGCATGAATGATCTGATTGCCTTGGTGTTGGCGGTGGTGGTGATGTTGGTGGGGTCGTTCCTCTCCTCCGGGGTGGAAGCGGCCCTGCTCACGGTCAATCCCCTGAAGGTGCATGAGCTGGCCGGCCGCGCTCGCCCGGTGGCGGGGGCCCGTCAGCTGCAGAAGCTGCGCCAGCGCCTCGGCCGCACCCTGGCGGTGCTGGTGATCGCCAACAACGTGTTCAACATCTTCGGCAGCCTGATGGTGGGCGGCTTCGCCAGTGCGGTGTTCGCCTCCCATGGGATCGCCGGCCCGGCCCTGCCGCTGTTCTCGGTGGGACTCACCGTCCTGGTGATTTTGTTGGGGGAGATCCTGCCCAAGGCGATCGGCAGCAAGCTGGCCCTGCCGGTGGCCCTGGCCAGTGCCTCCGCCGTGAGTGTGCTGCTCACCCTGATGCTGCCGTTGCTGGTGCTGCTGGAGCGGCTGCTGCCGGCGATCACCGCCGAAAGTGAGATCAGCACGGATGAGGAGGAGATCCGGCTGCTGGCCCGGATGGGCTCCCAGAAGGGGCAGATCGAGGCGGATGAGGCGGCGATGATCGCCAAGGTGTTCCAGCTCAACGACCTCACCGCCCGCGACCTGATGGTGCCCCGGGTGGCGGCCCCCACCCTGGCAGCCCAGGCCAGCCTCCAGAGCCAGCGGGAGGCCGTTCTCCTCAACCGCTCCCCCTGGTGGGTGGTGTTGGGGGAGGAGGTGGACGAGGTGTTGGGGGTGGCCAGTCGGGAGCGGCTGCTCGTGGAACTCGCCGAACAACGGGGCGGTACACCGGTGGGTGCCCTGAGTGAATCCGTGGAGTTCGTGCCAGAGATGATCCGGGCCGATCGCCTGCTCACCAGCTTCCGTCGCAATGGCTCCGGCGTACGGGTGGTGGTGGATGAATTCGGGGCTTTTGTGGGGGTGATCGGTCCGGAGGCGGTGCTGGCGGTGCTGGCGGGCTGGTGGCGCCGTCCGGCTAGCGCCATCGAGGAGGCTCCATGACCGCCGCGGCCCCCCCTGCTCCCCCGGCCACACCGGAGCGCTGCCGGTTGTTGCTGACGTGCTGGCGGCGGGAACTGCAGCTCAGCGCCCGGGAGCGCAGCCTGCTGGCCCCCGAGCTGGCCAGCCTGGATCGCCAGTTGGGGCGCCTCGAACAACGGCGGCCGCGGATCGCGGTCTTCGGCCGCGTTGGGGTGGGCAAGTCCAGCCTGCTGAATGCGTTGCTGGGGGAAGAGCATTTCGCCACCGATGTGGCCCACGGCTGTACCCGGCGCCAGGAGAGCCAGCCCTGGCGGCAGTTGATCAGCGGACTGGCGGGGGTGGAGCTGGTGGACACCCCCGGGATCGATGAGATCGCCGCCGCCGCCCGGGCCCGTCTCGCCTCCCGGCTGGCCCTCGGGGCCGACCTGGTGCTGCTGGTGCTGGATGGCGATCTGACCCGGGTGGAGCTGGAGGCGTTGGAGCCCCTGCTGGCCAGTGGCAAACCACTGCTGCTGGTGCTCAACCGCGCCGATTGCTGGCCGGCGGCGGAATTGCCCGCCCTGCTGGCCAGCATCCGCCGCCGCCTGCCGGCGGCCGCCCGCCACCTGGAGCCAATCGCCGTGGCCGCCGCCCCCCGCACCGCCCACTTGTTGGCCGATGGCCGGGTGCGCAGCGCCCCGGAATCACCGCGGATCGGCCCCCTGCGCCAAGCCCTGATCGAGCTGTTGGCCCAGCATGGGCCGCTGCTGTTGGCGCTCAATGCCCTGCGCGCCTCCGACCGCTTCAGCCAATCACTGCATCGCTGGCGGTTGGAGCACGGTCGCCGACAGGCCCAGACCCTGATCGGTCGGTTCGCGGCCCTCAAGGCCACCGGGGTGGCGGTCAATCCGTTGCTGCTGCTGGATCTGGCGGGGGGCCTGGCCTGCGATAGCGCCCTGGTGCTGCAGCTCTGCCAGCTCTACGGCCTGCCGATGACCCGCAGCGGCGCCCGCAGCCTGCTGGCGCGCCTCTCCGGCCATAACGCCCTGCTGGGGGGCGCCCAGCTGGGACTGCAGCTGCTGCTGGGGGGGCTGCGCCAACTGTTGTTGCTAGCGGCGCCCTTCAGCGCTGGCCTGAGCCTGGCGCCGGCGGCGCCGGTGGCGATCGCCCAGGCGGCGTTAGCGGTGGCCACCACCCGCCGCACCGGCCGCTTGGCGGCGGCGGAGCTGTGGCGCAGCACGGCGGCGGCGGGCCAGCCTGGCGCCCTGCTGCGGCGGCTGGCCCAACAGGACCCGGAGTCCCAACGCTGGTTGCAGGCCTGGCAGGAACAGACCGCCCAGGGGCCGGGTGGCCGTCCCTGGCCCGGTCTGTTGCCCTGATGCCTTGACGGCCGCCATCGCCCTGTTCGGCACGAGTGCCGATCCCCCCACCCTGGGCCACCGGGCCCTGCTGGAGGGGCTGCTGGGGCGGTTTGAACGGGTGGCCACGTGGGCCAGCGACAACCCCCTCAAGCGGCATGCGGCGCCGTTGGAGCTGCGCACCACCCTGTTGCGGACCCTGGTGGCGGCGATCGACGACCCGGGCCTGAGCGTGGAGCAGGGCCTGAGCAGTCCCTGGGCGATCGACACCCTGCGACGGGCCACGGACCGCTGGCCGGGCCAGGAGTTGGTGTTTGTGGTGGGCAGTGATCTGGCGGCCCAGATCCCCCGCTGGCGGCAGGCCGATCAGGTGTTGGCCCTGTGCCGGCTGGCCTTGGTGCCGCGCCAGGGCTGGCCGCTGGCGGCGGCGGATCAGGCCCGGCTGCAAGCCCTGGGGGCCCGGGTGGAGGTTCTGCCGCTCCAGATCCCGGCCAGCGCCAGCTCCGAAATCCGCGCCCATCCCGAGGCGGCCCAGGTGCCGTCGGAACTATGGCCGGTGCTGCTGCAGCACAATCTCTATGGCCTTACCCCACCGTGATGCGTCTCGCCCTGGCCCAGCTCGATCCCCTGGTGGGTGACCTGGCCGGGAACGGCCGGCGCATCCTGGAGGCCGCCAGCGCCGCCAGCGCCGCCGGTGCCGCCCTGCTGCTCACGCCGGAGCTGTCCCTCTGGGGCTATCCGCCCCGGGATCTGTTGCTACGCGAGGCGCTGCTGCGCCGCCAGGGGGAGGAGCTGGACCGACTGGTGGGCAACTGCCCGGCCGGGCTGGCCCTGTTGGTGGGGGTGGCGGAGCCGATCGTGGGAGCGAGCACCCCGCGGTTGCATAACGCCGTGGCGCTGGTGCGACCTGACGGCTGGCGGATTGTGTATCGCAAGCGGCTGCTGCCCAGCTACGACGTGTTTGATGAACGGCGCTACTTCCGCCCCGGGGAGGCGGCGGGGGTGCTGGAGCTGGAGCTGGCCGGCCGCCCCTGGCGCTTGGGGGTGAGCATCTGCGAAGACCTTTGGGTGGAGGAGGAGCTGCAGGGGCACCGCCTGGCCGGGGAAGATCCGATCGGGGCGTTGGTGCCGAGCGGCATCGAGCTGCTGTTGAACCTGTCGGCGTCGCCCTTCGGCCAGGGAAAACTGGCCCTGCGCCAACGGCTGGCGGCCCGGGCGGCGGCGCGGCTGGGGTGCCCGGTGGTGTACGTGAATCAGGTGGGCGGCAACGATGACCTGGTGTTTGACGGCGCCAGCTTCGTGGTGAATGCCGCCGGCAGTGCGGTGCTGCGACTGCCCAGCTGCGAACCGGCCCAGGCCTGCTGGGACCTGGCCACCCCAGGGGACGTGGAACCGCCAGCACCAGCACCGCCAGCGCCCCCGCCGGGGGACGAGGAGCAGCTGCTGCGGGTCCTGGTGCTCGGCCTGCGCGATTACGCCGGCAAGTGCGGGTTCGAGCGGGTGCTGCTGGGGCTGAGCGGGGGGATCGATTCAGCCCTGGTGGCGCTGATCGCCGTGGCGGCCCTCGGGGGCGAACGGGTCCAGGCACTCTTGCTGCCCTCTCCCTACAGCTCCCCGGGGTCGATCGACGATGCCCGTGCCCTGGCGGATCGCCTCGGGCTGGCCACCCACACCCTGCCGATCACGGCCCTGATGGCCGGCTTCGCCGCGACCCTCGGCCCCGCCCTGGGGGGGGAGCCGGAGGGTCTTACCGCCGAAAACCTGCAGTCCCGAATCCGTGGATCCCTGTTGATGGCGGTGGCGAATCAGCAGGGGGGGTTGCTGCTGGCCACCGGCAACAAATCGGAGCTGGCGGTGGGCTACTGCACCCTCTACGGCGACATGAACGGGGGCTTGGCGGTGATCGGTGACCTCTACAAAACCACCGTGTTCCGGCTCTGCGACTGGATTGATTCGGCCGCCGCCGGCCCCTGCCGCACCGCCCTGGGACTGCCGGCGAGCGGTGAGCTGATCGGCAACGCGATCCGCCACAAACCCCCCAGCGCCGAGCTGCGTCCCGACCAGCGTGACAGCGATTCCCTGCCGGATTACGCCGTCCTAGATCCGCTGCTCAAGGCAAGCATCGAGGGGCTGACCAGTCCGGAGCAGTTGGTGGCGGACGGGGCGGATCCGGCGCTGGTGGAGCGGGTGCAGCAGTTGCTGCGCCGGGCGGAATTCAAGCGGCGCCAGGCCGCGCCGGTGTTGAAGGTGAGCGGCCGGGCCTTCGGCAGTGGGTGGCGGATGCCGATCGCGGCGGCCTAAGCCAGACGAGCGGCCCTAGGGTTAAAGACGGCAGCCGGTCCAGTCCATGGCGGTTCACGATCTGGCGGCTCCGATGGCCAGCATCGGGGTCCCCACCGAGATCAAGCCCGATGAGCAGCGGGTGGCGATCACCCCCGATGGGGTGCGGGAACTGGTGAGCCAGGGGATCGAGGTGCGGGTGCAGCAGGGGGCGGGCCTGGGGGCCGGCATCAGCGACGCCGACTACGCCACCTCCGGCGCCCTGCTGGTGAGCCGTGAGCAGGCCTGGGCGGCCCACCTGGTGGTGAAGGTGAAGGAGCCCCAGCCGGAGGAATATCGCTTCCTTCGGCCGGATCTGGTGCTGTTCACCTATCTGCACCTCGCCGCCTACACGGAGGTGGGTCGGGCGTTGCTGGCGGCCGGCACCACGGCCGTGGCCTATGAAACCGTGCAGCTGGAGGATGGCAGCCTGCCGCTGCTGGCGCCGATGAGCGAGGTGGCGGGGCGGCTGGCGGCCCAGGTGGGGGCACACCTGCTGGAGAAACCCCATGGCGGCCGCGGCGTCTTGATGGGAGGCTGCACCGGGGTGCGGCCGGCACGGGTGGTGGTGTTGGGGGCCGGCACCGTGGGCTGGAATGCCGCCCGCATTGCCGCCGCCATGGATGCGGAGGTGTTCCTGCTGGATCGTTCCCCGCAGCGGCTGCGCAGCCTGGAGGCCGATCGGCGCGGCCGGCTGGTGAGCCTGGTGAGCAGCCGGGGCTTGATCGAACGGCTGGTGCCCCAGGCGGATCTGCTGATCGGCGCGGTGCTGTTGCCGGGGGGTCGGGCGCCCACGCTGGTGGGGGAGGAGCTGGTGCAGCGGATGCGGCCCGGTTCGGTGATCGTGGATGTGGCGATTGATCAGGGCGGCTGCATCGCCACCAGCCGTGAAACCACCCACACCGATCCGGTGGTGACGATCCATGGGGTGCAGCACTACGCGGTGGGCAACATGCCGGGGGCCGTGCCGTTCACCTCCACCGAAGCCCTGGTGAGCGTCACCCTGCCGTACATCCTGGTGATGGCGGGGCGGGGGCTGGCGGAGGCGGTGACGGAGCGGCCGGAGCTGCTGTCCGGCTTGAACACGGTGGGGGGGGCGGAGTGCCATCCGGGGGTGGCCAAGGCGCTGGGGGTCAGCCCACGCCACCCGATGGCCTGCCTGCGCTGAGGGGCGGCAGGGGGCGCCGCAGACTGATCGGATCGAGGCCTTCCCGCAGGGCCAGCACCAGGCCGGCCGCTTCGGCATAGCTGCCGGCACTGAGCACCGTCAGCCCCAGGGCGGCGGCGGTGACCTCCAGCAGGCAGGGGTTGCCGGTGACGGCAATCAGGGGGACGCCCCGCTCGGCGCAGGACAGCACCGCCTCACCCCCCAGGGCGCCGGCGGGGGCCACCACGGCCCCAAGCTGATGGGAGTGGAGCGCCTCGGTGCGGCTGGTGGGTTCGGGCACCAGGTTCGGCGCCCTGCTGAGGCCCACCAACACGCAGGGCAGGAAGGTGTGGCCCAGCTCTTCGGCGGCGGCCCGCGGATCGAGGTCCGGATCCAGGGGCAGGGGGGGCAGGGCGGGGGCGTGGGCGCAGGGGATGCCGAGGTGCCGCACCAGCAGGTGGCTGATCACCGCCTCGGCGCCGGCCAGGGCATCCACGCCGCTGCCGTGGCGGTAGGCGGCCAGGCTGGCGCTGTCGGGGTCATCGGGGAAGCGGGCCACCACGGCGATTGCCGTGGCCCCCGCCGCCACCAGCCGCTCCCCGGCCCGCAGCAGGGCCTCGGGATTCGCCAGCGTGCCCCAGCTGCTGCCGCTTGCCCCCAGGCTCAGGCCCACCCCCAGGGGGGCTTCGGTGATCTGCACCGGCCCGATCGTGAGGCCCAGGCTGGCGCGGCAGGCCTCAGCGGCCTGAATCTGGCGCTGCCGCAGCTCCGGTTCGATGCCGGCATCGAGCAGCAGGCCCACCCGTTGACGCGCCACGGGCGCCAGGGCCAGCTCGCCGGCGGCGAAGCGATCCAGGGCCCAGCCTTCCACGTAGTGGAGACGGCGGTCGCTCCAATAGAGGGCGGCGCCATTGAGCACGTTGGGATGGGTGATCAGGCAACCGCTGGCGGCGGCCAGCAGCCGGGCCGTCGGCAGGCCATCGCCGGCGAAGCCCCCGATGGCGCAGCCCACGCCGGTGGGGATCACCAGCAGGGTGGGCAGGGGCGGTGCCGCCAGACTCATGGGATCGCGCCGTAGGCAGGGGCGGCGGGTGTGGGCTCCGCAGGAGCGGGCTCGGTGGCAACCACCAGCACCCCCTCCAGCCGCAGGCCCCGGTGGGGATCCACTCCGGTGATCGCCCAACGCAACGGCTGGGCCGAGGGGCCGGCCTGGGCGCAGCTTGCCGCGGCCAGGGCCTGGCGCAGCTGGGGCAACAGGGGACCGGTCTCCGGCGTCAACCACAGCTCCAGGGGCTGAAGGGCCGGCGCCGGGGTCATTTCTGGTATTGACCGAACTGGGCCTCGTAGAGGGCGTCCTCCTGGCCGGCCAGCAGATCGAGATCACTGCGGGGGAACGACACGCAGAGCAGGGCATAGCCCTGCTGCTGTAGGTCGGCCTTCACGCCCATGGCATCGGGTTGATGGACCGTGCCGCTGCGCAGCAGGGCGGCGCAGGTGGTGCAGACCCCCGAACAGCAGGAGCTGGGCAGGGGCACCCCGGCCGCTTCGGCTGCCGCGAGCACCGTCTGGTCGGGGCGACAGGGGAAGGAGTGGGGGGTGCCATCGAGGGTGGCGGTGATCTGGAAGCTGGGGGTGTCGGTCACCGGGTTGCCGTTGCTTGGGGCCCAATCCTCTCCGAACGGGGCAGCGGAGGGCTCCCTCCCAGGGCAGGATCTAGGAGCGCTCAGGTGGCCCAGCCGGGCGGTCTTGCGGTCAGTAGCTCGTCACGGTGAGCACCGTGGTGACGCTGTACTGCCCGGCCGGGAGGGGTTTGGTGGAGAGGCTGAAAAAGCGGGTCTGAATAGTGGCCAGGTGATGACCGGCGGACAGATTTCCCGCCTTGCCGCCGGTGGTGGAGGTGCCCACCAAGGCACGGCCGTTTTCCATCAGGCTCAGTTCGGCTCCCACATTGGCGCTGCTCACGCCCTGAGGGGCGGCCAGCTCGAGGCTGGTGAGGGCCACCTGGCTAGGCACGTTGGCGATCAAACCCACAGGGGTCTGGGAGGACACGATCATTTCGGTGCCATCGGCTTTGAGCGTTGGCGGGTCACTCACGATCTGGCTGGGCACGTCCACCACGGCGGTGGGCGGCATCGTGCCCGTGGCGCGGACGTTGGTGGCGTCGGCCGCCAGCAGGGGCGCTGGCATCAGGACCAGGGCGCCTGCCATCAAGCCGAGGGCCCGGAGACTGTCAATCGATTGAAGTCTGGATGGGTTGTCCATGACCCCATCCTAGTTGTCAGGGGTGGGGTGATCGGAAGGGGCAGGAATCGTGACGCGGGCTGCTGGTGCCCTCCAGCAGCAGCGGTTGGTGCATGGCCAGGGAGGCCTCTGGGCAGGCCCCTAGCCCAGGGGGCCATGGACTGGCTCAAACACGGAGCATTCCTGGGCGCGACACATCATTTTTCTTGATTACCCAGCTCGCTCCGCGGGAGGCGTGCCAGGACCGTAGAGTGGTACACAGATACCAGTCATGTCATGGCACGTCGCGCGATCCAGTTCCAGAAAGGCCTCTCCCTATCCGA
>Ga0114981_10002860_pt1 | contig 11039 bp, 6 predicted proteins | sample S_140806_MF_Meta_FD_87028 | JGI IMG/M metagenome (GOLD analysis project Ga0114981, IMG submission 87028) | Freshwater microbial communities from Lake Simoncouche, Canada to study carbon cycling - S_140806_MF_MetaG | ecosystem: Environmental > Aquatic > Freshwater > Lake | place: Lake...
CCTGCTCGCCGACTGGCCCCAACTGCAACAAGACTACGCGGGCGACGAACTGGTGGTGAAGGTCCGTGACAAAGAAATCCGCACTGCTCTCGTGACCAAGTCGCTGAGCGGCACCTCGGTGCGCAAAGTCGCCCTGCCCCAGTACCACGACCACGGCGATGTGTTGCAGTGGTTGATGCTCGACAACGTGCCGGGGCGCTACCCCTACACCGCCGGCACCTTTGCCTTCAAACGCGAAAACGAAGACCCCACCCGCATGTTTGCCGGCGAAGGCGATGCGTTTCGCACCAACCGCCGCTTCAAACTCTTGAGCGAAGGCATGCCCGCCAAACGCTTGAGCACCGCCTTCGATTCGGTCACGCTGTACGGCAACGACCCCGACCTGCGCCCCGACATTTACGGCAAGGTCGGCAATTCAGGTGTGAGCATCGCCACCTTGGACGACATGAAAGCCTTGTACGACGGCTTTGACCTTTGTTCGCCCACCACCAGCGTGTCCATGACCATCAATGGTCCCGCGCCGACCATTTTGGCGATGTTCATGAACACCGCCATCGATCAAAACCTGGACAAATTTCGCGCCGACAAGGGCCGCGAACCCAACGCCACCGAAGCGGCAGACATCCGCGCTTGGGTGATGCAAAACGTGCGTGGCACGGTGCAAGCCGACATCTTGAAAGAGGACCAAGGGCAAAACACCTGTTTGTTCAGCACCGAGTTTTCATTGAAGGTGATGGGTGACATCGCCCAATACTTTGTCGAGCACCAAGTGCGCAACTTCTACAGCGTGTCCATCAGCGGCTACCACATCGCTGAAGCAGGGGCCAACCCCATCAGCCAATTGGCCTTCACCCTGTCGAATGGCTTCACCTTTGTCGAAGCCTATTTGGCGCGCGGCATGCACATTGATGACTTTGCGCCCAACCTGTCGTTCTTCTTCAGCAACGGTATGGACCCTGAGTACACCGTCATGGGCCGCGTGGCGCGACGCATTTGGGCCGTGGCCATGAAAGAAAAATACGGCGCCAACGAACGCTCGCAAAAGCTAAAGTACCACATCCAAACCAGCGGCCGCAGCTTGCATGCGCAAGAGATTCAGTTCAACGACATCCGCACCACCTTGCAAGCGCTCATTGCCATTTACGACAACTGCAACAGCTTGCACACCAACGCCTTTGACGAAGCCATCACCACGCCCACTGAAGACAGCGTGCGCCGCGCCATGGCGATTCAGCTCATCATCAACCGTGAATGGGGCTTGGCGAAAAACGAAAACCCCTCTCAAGGTGCTTTCATCATTGAAGAGCTGACCCAACTGGTCGAAGAAGCGGTGCTGTCCGAGTTTGAGGCGATTGCCGAGCGCGGCGGCGTTTTAGGCGCCATGGAAACGGGTTACCAGCGCGGCAAAATCCAAGATGAGTCTATGCATTACGAAATGCTCAAGCACACCGGTGAGTTGCCCATCATTGGGGTCAACACCTTCAAGTCGCCCCACGCCAATGAAGTGCCACAAACGATTGAGTTGGCTCGCTCCACTGAAGATGAAAAGCAAAGCCAATTGAGTCGCTTAAACCACTTCCATACCCAAAACGCACAAGAGGCCCAAGCTCAACTGGCGCGCTTACAACAAGCGGTGCTGGACAACGCCAATGTATTCGAGGTACTGATGGACGCGGTACGGTGCTGCTCGCTCGGCCAAGTCACCAAAACCTTGTTCGAGGTGGGTGGTCAGTACCGGCGCAATATGTAAACCACTGCGGCGATAACATCTGCTCCAATGCGATTAGGTTTGTATCAAGAAAAAATCATTTGGCTGGCCCTGTGCGCGCCACTATTTGCAGCCACCCATTTGGCCAATGCGTGGTTGTTTGACCATATATCTGTCTCCAATCACATCAACTGGATCTACTTGCCCGCTTTTTTGCGCGTGGCCTATGTGTTGATTTTGGGTCCCGTCTGGGGCTTTACCGCCATTTTCGTTGGCAGCAGCTTATTGGGCGCCAGTTTCAATGAGAACCTGCTGCAAGCTTCCCTCAATGCAGGGGCTTCCGCCATTGGACCTGTCTTGGCGCTTGTTCTGTTCAGGCTGCTCAAGGAGCGCTCACTGCGCATTGCACAGCCCAGTGACTTGATGCAAATGTGTTTGCTCTATGCCTTGATCAATGCGGTTGTCCACCACTTTTGTTGGGCCTACCAGCAACCCGAGCAACTGTTGTCTGTGAGTCAATTGCCCATCATGGTCATCGGGGACTTGGCGGGCGCCTTGCTGGGTGCGTTCCTCTTCACCTTGCTCATGCGCCGCTCAGGCTTGTACCCGCTGATTGAACGTCTGTCAAAAGACAAGCCAGCGTCGCCGCCTTAAACGCCACCGCGCTTGCTGCGGGATAAATCCACTCCCAGTTGTTTGAGCTTGCGGTACAAATGGGTGCGCTCCAAACCGGTTTTCTCCGCCACACGGGTCATCGAACCACCTTCTTGAGCTAAATGAAATTCAAAATAGGCTTTTTCAAAAGCATCGCGCGCTTCGCGCAACGGTTGCGACAAATCAAAGTTTTGCACCGAAGCGGGTAAGCGAGATGCCGCTGGTTGTGCCTGCACCATGACCGGCGACAAGGGCTGCGACAAGGGCTGGCTGGGCACCACGCCCAAGATGGGTCGCTCTGGCACGGCAGGTTTTCTGGCCAAGCCTTGGTCTACGGCTTTGAGCAGTTTTTGCATGGTGATGGGTTTTTCCAAAAACGCCAGCGCCCCAATACGGGTGGCTTGCACCGCAGTTTCGATGGTGGCATGACCACTCATCATGATGACCGGCATATTCAGCAAACCAGTAGAGGACCATTCTTTGAGCAAGGTCACGCCATCGGTGTCTGGCATCCAAATATCGAGCAAGACCAAATCGGGACGGGCGGCTGCGCGGGCATTGCGCGCTTGCGCGGCGTTTTCCGCCAACTCCACTTGATGCCCTTCGTCGTTCAAGATTTCAAACAGCAAATCGCGTATGCCGAGTTCGTCATCAACCACCAAAATTGTTGCCATATTGCTTATCAGGTCAGGTTAGCTTGCAGGGTTTGCCAAGCGAAATGATAACGACACTTGAGCCCCGACTGTTTCGGCGCCTTCAAGCCGGTTTTTGATCTCGATACGTGCATGGTGTTCATCGGCAATTTTCTTCACAACCGCCAAACCCAGACCTGTGCCACCGACTTTGGTCGTGACATAGGGCTCGAATGCACGTTGTAACACCGACTCGCTGAAACCGCTGCCATTGTCCGCAATGCGTAGACGCACCCGTTGACTGGATGTGGCTTGTTCGGTCCAGACATGAACCATGGGTTGAGCACTTTGAGCACTGGCATCTTGTGCATTTTGAATCAAGTTATGTACCACCTGTCGCAATTGGGCTGCATCCCCTGACACCAAGGGTATGTCAGCACTCAAATGCCAACTCACCGGCACCAAGGCATTGTCGTTGTCGTAAAGAGGCATCATCTCTTGTAATAACTGGTTCAAATTCAATGCTTGCAAACGCGCTTGCGGCAGACGGCCGAAATCGCGAAACTCATTGACCAAGCGTTGCAATGCATCGACCTGATCCACGATGGTCTTTACCGATTTATGTAGCAAGGCCTGATCTGTACCCACCAACTTGTCGGCCAATTTGATCTCTAGACGCTCTGCAGACAGTTGAATAGGTGTCAGTGGGTTCTTGATCTCATGGGCCAGCCTCCGCGCCACCTCAGACCACGCTTGGGTGCGTTGGGCAGACACGATTTCTGTGATGTCATCAAACACCAAGAGCCACTCGCCTTGCGGCAGCACAGCGCCTCGTGCTACCAAGGTGGTGTGCAGCTGTCGCTCGGGACCAAACTCTACAAAGGTTTGTTGGGTTTTAGTGTCGATTTCAAAGGACTGCTGCCAATGGTCAAGGCTGCGTTGTTGCTCTGATGCAAAGTCGTGGAACTGCTCCATGACTTGCCTGCCAAACACTTGTAACCCCTCGATATCGGTCAGGGCTTTACCTAGATGCACTGCCAAAGGCAGTTGCAAAATGCGTGTGGCCCCTGGGTTGATCGACAAAATATGCCCTTGTGTGTCGAGCAACACCACGCCAGCGGTAAGGTTGTCGAGCATGGTTTGCAAATGGCTGCGGGCCAAATTAACTTGGGCCATGCTGTTTTCTACTGCCAGGCGCGCCTGCGCCAGTTGCTCGGTCATCTGCGCAAAGGCGCGGGTCAGACCGTCCAACTCATCTTTGCCTTGCAACACAGCACGCGGACTTAAATCACCCGCTGCAACATCGCGCACACCTTCGGCCAGTAACAATAAAGGGCGTGCGAGCTGATTCCCCAGCAGCACCGCCAACAACACCGCACCAAACACCGCTAAAAACAAACTCAAGGTCAGGGTGCCGATGTACATGCGCTTCAAACCGTCACGGGCCAATGCACGCTCTTGGTATTGTCTGTTTGCATCAAGAACCGCCAAGGCGTTAGCCACCAGCACAGGGGGTAATTTTTTGACCACTTGCAACACGCGGCCTTGACTCTCAAGCTGAAAACCTGTGCCAGCAATTTGAACCAGCACCGTGATTCGTGGTTGTGCGGCTGAAGCGGCGAGGTTGTCGTCCAAGCCCTCGCTGCGCCAGCTGATACCTTGGCTGCGTACCTGACGCCACTCTGCAGGTGTAGGCCGCTCGGGTTGCAACTGGTACCGCTCTTGGCTGGCACTGGCCAAAGTCACGCCATTGCCTTGCCACAAGGTGACTTCGCTAGCATCTAGTTGGGTACGAATTTTTTCAAGCATCAAGGGTAAAGATTGGCCTGAAGCGCCTGCCACTTCTTGGCTGGCACTGCGCACGCTAGCGGCCAGTTCATTGGACAAACTCTCTAAAGTTGAGCGGCTTAAATTCAAACCAGCATCCAGCGCCACCTCAACCTTGGTGTCAAACCAAACTTCGATTGACCTTGTCACAAATTGGTAGGACACCGCATAAATCAACAGGCCAGGCAAGATGCCGACCAAAGCAAAGATGCTGGCCAACTTAACAAGCAATCGACTGCCAAACTTGCCTTCACGTAAACGATAGAACAAGCGCACGCCAAACCAAGCAATCACCGCCAACAACAAAGCGGCCAACACCATATTCAAGCCGAATAAAAGGCTGAAATTTTGCTCGTAAGCTTCCCAACGCTGCGTGGCTTGTGTCAGCAAGAACAACAAGACCAACGCCATGGACACCAGTATTGTCAGACCCACCACCAACCACCATCCGCGATGCCGTAAACCGGCGGCAGGCGCAGATGGCTTCATTTAAAACTGTCTTCCTGCAGCTTCAAACTTTGGAAGTATTCCAAGCCTGAACCGCCACCCAATACGCCAAATTGCAAAGGTTGGGGTAATTGGGTGAGGTCTAGCTTGAATCGAAACTCCAAGCGCTGCTTGTTAGCTATATCAATCACTGACGCATCCCCAATACGCCAACGAGAAATACGTTGAATGCTTTGTAAGGCCTCGGATAAGCTTTCAAAGCTTTGGCCCAAACTCACGCCCAATCCTGTGGATTGAATCGGCTGTGCAGACACGTAAACACGCCATCGCTTGGACAGGGGTTGAAAGCTCAATCGCACAAAACGCTCTGTGCGGCTGACCAACTTGTCAGACCAGTACCAACGCTCTCGCATCACATCGGCTTGCATCACAAAACCCAGTGGCAAGCCACGCGACAATGCATCTTCCAAACTTTGGGGCAGTTCAAAACCAAGACGGGTACTTAAATAAATGCCCTCATCGCTGCGCTGCAAAACCAGCTCTTCAAGCTGCACCGGATTTTCAGCATGGGCCAGTCCGATGCCAAATGACAGCAACAGCAGCAACGCACGCAGCAGCGTCTGTGCGCTTCGCTTGCACAGCTTCCAAGCATCAGACATCGGCATTGCACTGCTCCAGCACGGCATAAAAAAATCCATCAAAGCTACTTGCTGCATTGTCTAGGAGCCCCGCTGCGTTTACCGCCCTACCCGGCATTAAATGCCCAGGGGATGGACGCAATACTGCTTGAGTGTTGCGTGCAAGAAACGAATCTATTTGATGTTGACCCTCATCGCGAAAGACCGAGCAGGTGCAATAGACCATACGCCCACCAGGTGCCAGCAAAGGCCACAAAGCATCCAGCAACCGCCTTTGCTCTTTGACCAAAACAGCAATATCGCTTTCACGGCGCAGCAAAGGGATGTCTGGATGGCGTCTGACAATGCCGGAGGCCGTGCAAGGCGCGTCTAGCAATATCGCGTCAAACAATTGCCCCGTCCACCAAGTTGGCGTGTCCGCCACATCCGCACACACCACCTTGGCTTGTAAACCCAAGCGCAGCAAATTTTCTTGAATAAGCTCGCAGCGCTGCGCATCAATCTCCAAGGCCCACACATCTGCATCGGCATACTCCAGCAGGTGTGCGGTTTTGCCGCCAGGCGCAGCACAAGCGTCCAGCACTTGTAAACGTTCGCCATGGCGGGTTTGTAGACCCTTGAGCAGCAAGGGAGCAGCCAATTGTGCCGCCGCATCTTGCACCGAACACCAACCTTGCGCAAAACCTTCGATGGTTTGAACCGGCTTAGCTTGACGCAATACCAAGCCGTCTTCAGCAATTGGATCTGCAAGCATGCCTTGCTCGGCCCATTGCTGCTGCAAAGCATCCCTGCTGATTTTTTGCCGGTTGACCCGCAAGCTCATGGGTGCAGCTTGTTGGCTGGCTTGCAAAATGCCTTGCCAATCGTTGGGGTAGTCGTGCTGAATCCGATGGATCCACCACAGCGGGAAATTCCATTGTGCAGCTAAGCCTTGCAATGCTTGGTCCATCAGCGCTTTTTCCTCGCGCAAAAATCTTCGCACGCAGGCATTGATGAACGAGGCTTGCGCTCGCGTCTGGGTATTGAGCTTGGCCGCCTCCACCAACTGACTCACCAAGGTATGCACAGGGTACATGGCCTTGCTGCCTAGCAGCAGCAACCCCAAACCCGTGCACAACAAGGCATTGACCGGAGCAGAGGGGGGGCGCTTGACCAACAAGTCCCTCACTGCTTGGGTGGTTTCCCAATGCCGAAGCACCGCAAACAACAGTGCCTGCGCCGCCGGGCGTAGCGATGGGGCCACTGAGGCCAAAGCATGACTATGGTTTTTGCCATCTGAAACCAATTGCAAAGCCCCTGCACAGGCTTGTAACTGTCGCCACAAGGGCGGGGCTAAATGTGCCAGCTCATCACTGTGCGCTTGCTTCATGCCAGCGGTCGAGCAGGATGAAATTGAAAGAGCTTGGCCAACAGTGCTGCAGGGTACTGAGCAATGGCATGGTTGTAATCTGTGATGCTGGCATTGAAGCGTTGCACTTCGGGTTGCACCAACATATCTAGGGCTAACCAACGCTGTTGTAAAGTCTCAGGCACATTGACATAAAACGCATCGGGGTGAATCAAGCCAGCCCAAGCAAGTTGCAACTCAGCGCCTGCGTCTTGCAAAGCTTGCGTGCTGTCGGGCTCTAGCGGATGGGTCTGCATCCTTGACATAGCCACCGTGAGCAAACCAGCCGAGACTTGCAAGCGTGTCCACGGGTCGACTTCCAACTCTGGCAGATTGGCACTTCCCCATAACTGGGGTGAAGTCGAGGCGGCAGAGACGGCTTGTTGCACCACTTCTTGGTATTGCAGCAGCACAGACTCTAGAGAAATGAATTGCGCACCAATGGCAGAACGTAAGCGTACCAAACGGTTGTAAGCACCCAAGGACCAAAAGATCCCTAGGGCTACAAACAACCAAAACCAGCCTGACTTCAGCATGGTAGACAAAGGCCCGCAGGCCTTTGTTTATTCCGCTGGACTCTCTTCGCTGCTGCCTTCTTGCTGCGCCAAAGCGAGTTCTTCCGCTTCGGTTTCGGCAATTTGACGGCGTTCGGCTTCGTCCATCAGGTCTTTTTCTTTGCGAGCACGGTGGTAAGCCATGCCAGAGCCTGCTGGAATCAAACGACCCACAATGACGTTTTCCTTCAAGCCACGTAACTCGTCGCGCTTGCCCATGATGGCAGCTTCGGTGAGCACACGTGTGGTTTCTTGGAAAGAAGCCGCAGAGATAAACGAATCGGTAGACAAGGAAGCCTTGGTGATACCCAGCAATAAATTGGTGTAAGTGGCTGGGATTTTGCTGTCTTTTTGCAGCGCTTCGTTGGTATTGAGCATTTCGGAACGCTCAACTTGCTCTCCGCTGATGTAGTTGGTGTCGCCAACGTTATCAACCACCACTCGGCGCAGCATTTGGCGAACGATCACCTCAATGTGCTTGTCATTGATCTTCACGCCTTGCAAACGGTATACATCTTGCACTTCATCGACGATGTAACGCGCCAATTCTTCTATGCCCAGCAAACGCAAGATGTCTTGCGGATCGGCAGGACCGTCCACAATGCTCTCGCCCTTGTTGACCACTTGGCCTTCGTGCACCACGATGTTTTTCTCTTTGGGAATGAGTTCTTCCCACACTGTGCCCTCAGGGTCGGTGATTTGCAAACGGATCTTGCCTTTGGTTTCTTTACCAAACGACACCGTTCCGGTCATCTCAGCCAAGATACCTTTGTCTTTGGGTGAACGTGCTTCGAAGAGTTCGGCGACACGCGGCAAACCACCGGTGATGTCGCGGGTCTTTTGACCTTCCACAGGGATACGTGCCAACACTTCGCCAGGTCCCACGTCTTGACCGTCACGCACTTGAATCAACGCACCGATTTGGAAGCCAATGGTTACTGAATGGTCGGTCCCAGGAATCTTGACTTCTTTGCCAGAGGCATCCATCAACTTCACCTGAGGGCGAACCACTTTGGTAGAACCGCGGCGTTTCGGGTCGATGACCACCAAGGTTGACAAGCCGGTGACTTCGTCCAATTGCTTGGCCACAGTCAGACCTTCTTCAACATTCTCGAACTGGGTTCTACCAGCGAACTCGGTAATCACGGGTCGTGTCAACGGGTCCCAGTTGGCCAAGATGGTGCCAGCTTTGATGGCTTGGTCTGGCTTGATGGCCAAAATAGCACCGTAAGGCACTTTGTGGCGCTCACGCTCACGACCCTGCTCGTCATGAATGACGATTTCGCCAGAACGAGAAATGACCACCAACTCTTTTTTGCTGTTGGTCACATAGCGCATGGTGGCATTAAAGCCAATCACACCGTTGGACTTGGCGTCGACACTGGAGGCGACCGCCGCACGTGAAGCCGCACCACCGATGTGGAAAGTGCGCATGGTCAGCTGCGTGCCAGGCTCGCCAATGGATTGCGCAGCAATCACACCCACTGCTTCGCCCACATTGATCAAACCACCACGGCCCAAATCGCGGCCATAGCATTTGGCGCACAAACCAAAACGGGTTTCGCAATTGAGTGCTGTACGAACTTTGATTTCGTCCACACCCAAGAGTTCGATTTCATCAATCAGGTCTTCGTCCAACATATGGCCAGCTGGCACCAAGGTCTGACGAGATTCGGGATGCACCACATCTTCGGCCACAGAGCGACCTAACACGCGGTCGCGCAAGGATTCAATGACCTCACCGCCTTCAACGATGGCCCGCATGACTTGACCGTTGGCAGTGCCGCAATCGTCTTCGATGACCACCAAGTCTTGCGTCACATCCACCAAGCGGCGTGTCAAATAACCTGAGTTGGCGGTTTTCAACGCCGTGTCGGCCAAACCTTTACGCGCACCGTGTGTCGAGATGAAGTACTGCAACACATTCAGGCCTTCGCGGAAGTTCGCGGTGATAGGAGTTTCGATGATGGAGCCATCTGGCTTGGCCATCAAACCACGCATACCCGCCAACTGGCGAATTTGTGCGGCAGAGCCACGTGCACCCGAGTCGGCCATCATGTAGATGGAGTTGAAAGACTCTTGCTCGACTTCGTTGCCATGTCGGTCAATGGTTTTCTCTTTACGGAGTTGATCCATCATCACCTTGGACACGGCATCACCCGCCTTACCCCAGATGTCGACCACCTTGTTGTAACGCTCGCCAGAAGTCACCAGACCCGACACGTACTGCTGCTCAATGTCTTTGACTTCTTTTTCTGCGCTCTCAATGATGGCGTGCTTTTCTTGCGGCACTAACATGTCATCGATACAGATAGAAATACCAGCGCGTGTGGCTAATCGGAAACCGTTTTGCAGCAACTTGTCGGCAAACACCACAGTCTCTTTCAAACCGCATTTGCGGAAAGAAGTGTTGATGAGCTTGGAAATTTCTTTCTTTTTCAGTGCTTTGTTCAAATTGCTAAAAGGCAAGCCCTTGGGCAAAATTTCAGACAACAGCGCACGACCGACAGTGGTTTCGACCAAAGACACACTGCTGGTGAATTCGCCAGTTTCTTTGTCCTTGAGCCACTCTGTCATACGCACCGTGACTTTGGCGGTGAGTTCCACCACATCGGCGTCGAGTGCGCGTTGAACTTCACCAATGTCAGCAAACACCAAGCCTTCGCCTTTGCCGTTGATACGCTCGCGGGTGGTGTAGTAAAGACCCAGCACCACGTCTTGGGACGGAACGATTGAGGGTTCGCCGTTGGCGGGGAACAGCACGTTGTTAGAAGCCAGCATCAAAGTGCGGGCTTCCATTTGCGCTTCTACCGACAAAGGAATGTGCACCGCCATTTGGTCGCCGTCAAAGTCGGCGTTAAAGGCTGAACACACCAAGGGGTGCAATTGAATGGCCTTGCCTTCGATCAAGATAGGCTCAAACGCTTGAATACCCAAGCGGTGCAAAGTAGGTGCACGGTTGAGTAACACGGGATGCTCTTTGATGACCTCTTCCAAGATGTCCCACACCACAGGGGTGCCGGCTTCAACTTCCTTCTTGGCTGCCTTGATGGTGGTGGCAATGCCCATCAACTCCAGCTTGCTGAAGATGAAAGGCTTGAAGAGTTCAAGCGCCATCAACTTGGGCAAGCCGCACTGATGCAACTTGAGGGTTGGGCCCACGGTGATGACTGAACGGCCTGAGTAATCCAC
>Ga0114981_10002862_pt1 | contig 11033 bp, 8 predicted proteins | sample S_140806_MF_Meta_FD_87028 | JGI IMG/M metagenome (GOLD analysis project Ga0114981, IMG submission 87028) | Freshwater microbial communities from Lake Simoncouche, Canada to study carbon cycling - S_140806_MF_MetaG | ecosystem: Environmental > Aquatic > Freshwater > Lake | place: Lake...
GCACCGCCATTGTGCCGGTCGTGCCCAACCGGGGTCTCATCTTGGACCGCGATGGCGTGGTGCTGGCCACCAACTACTCGGCCTACACGCTGGAGGTCACGCCCTCCAAAGTCACCAACCTTGAGCAAACCATCGACCAACTGGCCCAAGTCGTGGACATCACCGCGCGGGACCGGCGGCGCTTTCGCAAGCTCCTCGAGGAGTCCCGGGGGTTTGAGTCGCTGCCCCTGCGCACCCGGCTCAACGACCAGGAGGTCGCCCGTTTTGCCGCGCAGCGCTACCGCTTTCCGGGCGTGGACATCAAGGCCCGGCTGTTCCGCAGCTACCCCTATGGCGAACTCGCCAGCCACGTGATCGGCTACATCGGCCGCATCAATGCCAGCGAAAAGGAGAAGCTCGAAGAGTCGGACGACCCGGCCAACTACCGCGGCACCGAGTACATCGGTAAGCTCGGTGTGGAACAGAGCTTCGAGGCCGAACTGCACGGCATCACTGGCGTTGACTCGGTTGAAACTTCGGCCGGGGGCCGGGCCACGCGCAAGCTGGCCAGCCAGCCGGCCACGCCGGGCAATACGGTGCAGCTGTCCATTGACATCAAGCTGCAGCAACTGGTGGAGGAGCTGTTCGGGCAGCGCCGTGGTGCGCTGGTGGCGCTTGACCCAAAGACCGGTGAAATCCTGGCCTTCGTGAGCAAACCCACCTTTGACCCCAACCTGTTCGTGGAAGGCATTGACAGCGACAGCTGGCAAGCCCTCAATGAATCTCCCGACAAACCGCTGCTCAACCGGGCCCTGCGCGGGACCTACCCGCCGGGGTCCACCTACAAGCCCTTCATGGCGCTGGCGGCGCTGGAAACCGGTGCGCGCCGGCCCGAGCAGTCGATCGCCGACCCCGGGTTTTTCCTGTTCGGCGGCCACAGTTTTCGCGACGACAAAGAGGGCGGGCACGGCACGGTCAACATGTACCGCTCCATCGTCCAATCCTGCGACACCTACTACTACGTCCTGGCCAACGACATGGGCGTGGATGCCATCCACGACCAGATGCAGCGTTTCGGTTTTGGCGAGCTCACTGGCATTGACATCTTCGGCGAGGTGCGCGGCCTGCTGCCCTCCACCGACTGGAAACGCCGGACCTACAAGCGGCCTGACCAGCAAAAATGGTATGCCGGCGAAACCATTTCGCTCGGCATCGGCCAGGGCTACAACAACTTCACCATGCTGCAACTGGCCTCTGCCACGGCCACGCTGGCCAACAAAGGCGTGCGCATGAAGCCCCATTTGATGCGCCAGGTGGTGGATGTCATCACGCGTGAGCCGCGCCCGACCTCCCAAAGCGCACTCGGCCCGCCGATTGCCAGGCCAGAGAACATCGCGGTCATCCGTGACGCGCTGGTCGGGGTCAACCTGGAGGGCACCTCGGCGTCCAGCTTCGTCGGCGCGCCGTATTCCAGCGCCGGCAAGACCGGCACGGCGCAGGTGGTGCAGATCAAGCAGGGCGAAAAATACGTGGCCTCCAAGATGGATGAGCGCCTGCGGGACCACGCCTTGTACATGGCTTACGCCCCGGCTGAAGACCCGAAAATCGCGCTGGCCATGGTGGTGGAAAATGCCGGCTTCGGGGCCCAGAATGCCGCGCCGATTGCGCGCCGGGTGTTCGATTTCTGGCTGCAGGGGCAGTACCCGAGCGCGGAGGACATTCTGGCCGTGCAAAAGGCGCAGGCCACAAGACCGATTGGCACGCCGCGCAAGGTGAGCGACCTGGCTTGGCCCGCCGCCGTCGCAGATGCAGGCCGACCCCTCAGTAGCCGCTGATGCGGTCGCGGCCCGCCATTTTGGACTGGTACAGGGCGCGATCCGCGCGTTCGATGAAGCTCTTGGCATCGTCCCCGGTCCGGATGGCCGCCAACCCACCCGAGATGGTGATGGCAATACCCTCACCGGCCGCCCGGCGGTCCCGGATTTTGATGCCCTTGACCCGCTGCCTGACCAATTCGGCCACCTGGGTGGCCACGGCGATGGAGGCGTGAGGCAATAAAACGGCAAACTCCTCGCCCCCGTAACGGGCCACCGAATGGGACGGAACGTGCGTTAACCGGGTATTCAACAGATCACCCACCGCCTGAATGACGCGGTCGCCCATGACATGGCCAAAGGTGTCGTTGACCCGCTTGAACAGGTCGATGTCCAGCAGCACCAGGCAATGGGCTTCGCCCGCACGGGCTGGCACCTTGAACATATCGTCGAGCTTCTGGTCAAAGCCCTTGCGGTTGAGAATGCCCGTCAGAGGGTCAATCAGGGCCTCGTCCAGGGCACGGACAAGCTCGGTTGAGAGCCGGTCGATTTCCAGCCGGCATTGGGCGACTTCGCTGGAGAGTTCGCGCGCACTGTCGCCCATGTCGCTGGTGCCTTGCAAAATGCGCTTCAACAGGGACTGAGCGGCTACTGGCGAGCCATTCCTGATGTCGCGCACCAGTTGGTTGAGCTGCCCCTCGTACACACCCGCTTGCTCCCCGGTGCGGTCAGCGGAGCCCTGGACACCGCTGATCACCCGTTGCAGCTGCTGGCTGACCTGCTGCAAGGCCAGCGCATCGGGCTCCAGCATGTGCGTCTGGTGCAGGTGGAAGAGGGTGGCGTCGGACAAGCGCGGCTCAGTGCGCAGGGCCTCTTCCAGGGCTGCAGACAGGCGGCTGTTGACACCTGCCACATGCTCATACCAAACCGCATAGTTGAGCGGGTTGAAGGCGGCATCGTGCCTGGCCATCAGGCCCAGCACTTGCCGCATGACCTCAGAGCTTTGCTCCCTGGATTCTTGGTACTTGGTCAGCCCGCTTGTCATGACAAATATTATGCCTCGGTATCCTGGCCAGACGCATGCACTCAGCGCCGCACTTGAACGAAAAAAACACCGGGGTTGCCGGTGTTTTTTTGAGCGCGCTGGCATTAACGCCAAAGTGCGCCGGATCGGTACACGTTGGCTTGTCTCCTGGGCCTCTCGCCTTGGTACGGCCTCCTGGCCGCCGGTGAGTCAGTGCACTGTACGAGACCGGCATCCGCGCGGCATCGGGACTTACCCTCTGCGGATTTACCCTGCCTGGCCCCGGACGGCGTCCTCAAAAATCCACTGCGCCGCTTTCTCGGCCACCATCAGCGTGGGGGAGTTGGTGTTCCCGCTGGTGATGACCGGCATCACGCCGGCGTCCACCACGCGCAGGCCGGCAATCAGGCCGCCGGGGCCGCGTACGCGCAGCCGGGCATCCACCACCGCCATCGGGTCATCATCCCGCCCCATTTTGGTGGTGCCAACGGGGTGAAAGATGGTGGTGGCGATGTCGCCGGCCAGACGAGCCAGGTCGGCATCGGTCTGGAACTGCACGCCGGGCTTGAACTCCTGCGGTGCGAAGCGGGCCAGCGCGGGCTGTGCCACGATGCGGCGTGTGACCCGCAGCGAGTCAGCTGCCACCTGCCGGTCGGCGTCGGTGCTCAGGTAGTTGGGCGAAATCAGCGGCGCTTCGTCAAAACGCGGGCTTTTGATCTGCACGGTGCCGCGGCTGGTGGGGTTGAGGTTGCACACACTGGCGGTGAAGGCATTGAAGCGGTGCAGCGGCTCGCCAAAGGCATCCAGGCTCAAGGGCTGCACGTGGTACTGGATGTTAGGCCAGGGTTGCGCCGGGTCGCTGCGGGTGAAGGCGCCGAGCTGCGATGGCGCCATGCTCATCGGACCGGTACGCTTGAGCGCGTATTCCAGCCCGATCATGGCCTTGCCCCAGAGCGAATTGGCCTGGACGTTGAGGGTCTTGACGCCGCTGACCTTGAACACGGTCCGGATCTGCAGGTGGTCTTGCAGGTTGGCGCCCACGCCCGGGGCGTCGTGCCTCACGGCAATGCCATGCTGCTGCAACAGGGCGCCCGGACCGATGCCGGACAGCTGCAGCAACTGCGGCGAGCCAATGCTGCCGGCGCTCAGGATCACCTCGGCGCGCGCCGTGGCTGTGACCATCTCGTCGCCGCCGTGTACCGTGACCCCGCTGCAGCGCAGGCGGCCGTCGGGCAGCGTCTCCAGCACCAGAGACGCGACCTGAGCCGAGGTCCACATCTCAAAATTGGGTCGGGCATAGCAGGTGGGGCGTAAAAAAGCCTTGGCGGTGTTCCAGCGCCAGCCCGATTTCTGGTTGACCTCAAAGTAGGACACGCCCTCGTTGTCGCCCCGGTTGAAATCACTGGTAGAGGGCACGCCGGCCTGTTGCGCCGCCTGGGCAAAAGCGTCCAGGATGTCCCAGCGCACCCGCGGCTGCTCGATGCGCCACTCGCCGCCAGCGTTGCGCCCGCGCAGCAGTTTGCGGTAGGGCGTGCTGGCGTCCTGCATCAGCTCGGGCGCCGTGCCGCGCGCGCCGTGCAGGGCCGTGGCGCCGGCGTGGTGGTCTTCATGCAGCTTGAAATAGGGCAGCGAAGAGGCCCAGCCCCAGCTGGGGTCGCCGGTGAGCGCGGCCCAATGGTCGTAATCACGGGACTGGCCGCGCATGTAGATCATGCCGTTGATGCTGCTGCAGCCGCCCAGGGTTTTGCCGCGCGGGTAACGCAGCGCGCGGCCATTGAGACCCGGTTCGGGCTCGGTCTGGTACAGCCAGTCGGTGCGGGGGTTGCCGATGCAGTACAGGTAGCCCACAGGGATGTGGATCCAGTGGTAATCGTCGCGGCGGCCGGCCTCGATGAGCAGCACGCGCTTGCTGGCATCGGCGGACAGGCGGTTGGCCAGCAGGCAGCCCGCCGTGCCGGCGCCCACGATGATGTAGTCGAATTCGGTGCTCATTGGCCGCCCCAGTTTGGCTGGCGTTTTTGCTGGAAGGCCTGCTGGCCTTCGCGGGCATCGGCGGTCATGGCGAACAGCGCAATCTGGCTTTCGGTGAAGGACATGCTTTCCTCGAAGGCCATGGCCTCGATTTTTTTCATGGTGTACAGGCCACGGCGCAGCGCCACCGGTGATTTGTCCATCAGCCGTTGCAGCAGCCACTGCAGGCGGGCATCGACATCGTCGTCCACATAATTGACCAGCTCGTAGGCCAGCGCCTGCGCGCTGCTGATGGGCTCGCCGGTCAGGCACATCTCGGCCAGCCGCCGACGCGGGATCAGGTGTTGCAGCACACTGAGCACCTGCGCCGGAAACAGCCCCACCTTGACTTCGGGCAGCCCGAACACAGCGTGGCTGGCGGCCACCGCCAGGTCGCACATGGCCAGCAGGCCGATGCCACCGGCCATGCAGGCGCCATTGACCCGGGCCACCAAGGGCAGGGTGCTGGCACGCGCGACCCGCAGCAGCTGCGCCAGGTGACCGTGCGGCTCGGCGTCGTCAGTGCTGAAGGCCTGAGCCACCTGCAGGTCAGCTCCGGCGCAGAACGCCTTGCTGCCAGCGCCGGTGATGACGATGGCGCGGATGTCGCGCCGGCCCTGCGCAGCGCTGATGGCCTGCGCCATGCCGGCCAGCACGCCGTGGCTCATGGCGTTGCGGCGCGCCTCCCGGGTGATGGTCAGCCACAGCACCGGGCCGCGCTGCTCGATGCCCAACTCGTCCGATGCGGCAGATAGGGGGTTAGTCATGAAATCTCCTCCAGGGCGATTTTGCCGCATGGGCGAGAGCACCTGAAACCAGGATCGGCGGTTACGATGTGGCAGCCTGCCCATCGGGGCGTTTTCACAAAGGATCCGGCCCACCATGCCCGAAGCCAGTCCGCAGCTGACGCGCCAGCCCACGGCGGAGGGCACCCGGGTGCTGCTGAGTGGCAGCTGGAGCGCGGCCCAACTGGCCGAGCCAACGGCCTGGCGCCGGCTGGCGTTGGCACTGCAAGCCTGCGCGACCGGGCCGTCATTGAGCTGGGACTTGCACGGCTTGCAGCGGCTCGACCATACCGGCGCGCAGGTGTTGTGGAACGCCTGGGGCCGGAACTGGCCGGCGCAGCTGCAGGCCTCTGAGGCACAACGCAGCATGCTGGCCCGGGTGGCCCAGTACACCGTGCCAGCGCCTGAGCCGGTTCGTCGCAGCGCGGCGCAGCGCTTCCTGCATTTGGGCGCCGCCCTGTGGCAGCTGTTTGACCACGTCCGCGACTTGCTGGCCTTGCTGGGGCAATTGCTGCTGGACACCCTGCGCCTGCTGCGCGCCCCGGGCAAGGGCCCCTGGCGCGATCTGTCGGGCTGCCTGTACCAGGTGGGTGCCACCGCGTTGCCCATCACCGCCTTGGTTGGCTTTTTGATTGGCGTGGTCCTGGCCTACCTGATGTCGCAGCAGCTGCGCCAGTTTGGTGCCGATGTCTATATTGTCAACATCCTGGGGCTTGCGCTCATCCGTGAACTCGGCCCCATGCTGGCGGCGGTTCTGATCGCGGGCCGCTCGGGCTCGGCAATCACGGCCCAGATTGGCGTGATGCGGGTGACCGAGGAGCTCGACGCCATGCAGGTCATGGGCATTGCGCGCGGCTTCCGGCTGGTGTTACCCCGCGCCTTGGCCCTGGGGCTGGCCATGCCGCTGATCAGCGTCTGGACGACGTTGGCCGCCCTGGCCGGCGGCATGCTGGCAGCCGAAATGACCATGGGCATCACACCCGGTTACTTCCTGACGTCGCTGCCGCGCGTGGTGCAGGTCGCCAACCTGTGGCTGGCGTTGGGCAAGACCGTGTTGTTCGGTATTCTGATCGCCGTCATCGGCTGCCACTTTGGGCTGCGCGTGCAGCCCAACACCGAGAGCCTGGGGCGGGGCACGACCGCCTCGGTGGTGGCCGCCATCACCCTGGTGATTCTGGTCGACGCCCTGTTTGCCATCGTCTTCAAGGAGGTCGGGCTGTGAGCATGACGCATGCAGCCGGGGTGGCGCCTGCCGTGCTTATCGACGGCCTGTGGTCGGTGTTTCGCAGTGCCGGCCGCGACGCTGTCGTCCACCAGGACCTGAGCCTGCGCATTGAGGCCGGCGAGTTCCTGACCATCGTCGGCGGTTCGGGCAGCGGCAAGTCGGTGCTGCTGCGGCAGATGCTGGGCTTGGAAGAGCCGGCACGTGGCCAGGTCACGGTGTTGGGTGCGCCAGCCGCACAGCTGGGCCGGGCGGGCGCGGCAAGCCGGGTCGGCATGCTGTTCCAGCACGGCGCGCTGTTCTCGGCCTTTACCGTCTTGGAGAACATCGCCTTTTCATTGCGCGAGCTCGGCAACCTGCCGCGCGCGCTGGTGCGGGACGCGGCCATGGTGAAGCTGCAAATGGTGGGCCTCGACCCGGCGCAGGCGCACAAGATGCCGGCCGACCTGTCGGGCGGCATGGTCAAGCGGGTGGCACTGGCGCGGGCGCTGATGATGGACCCGCCCCTGCTGCTGCTCGACGAGCCCACCGCCGGGCTGGACCCGGACAGCGCCGACGCCTTCTGCACCCTGCTGCGCTCGTTGCACCGCGAGCTCGGCCTGACTGTGGTGATGGTCACGCACGACCTGGACACGCTGTTCGAGCTCAGCACGCGCATTGCTGTGGTGGCCGAGCGACGCGTGGTCGCCTGCGACACCCCAGCGCGGGTGATGGCCGTGCCGCACCCCTTCATCCAGGACTTCTTTCTGGGGCCGCGCGGCCGCCGCGCCAGTGCAAACCCGGTGGCCGCCCACTGAAAGGACCGCAACACGATGGAAAACAAATCTCACGCCCTGGCCGCCGGCGCCTTTGTGCTGCTGGTGAGTGCGCTGATGCTGGCACTGGCCCTCTGGCTCACGCGCGACTCGCGCGAAAAAATCATTTACGAGCTCACCACCAGCAGCGCCGTGACCGGCCTGCAACCGCAGGCGAGCGTGCGCCTCAAGGGGGTGGAAGTGGGCAAAGTGCTTGCCGTGGATTTTGACCCACAGGTCAGCGGCCAGGTGCTGGTCCGCATCGCCATCGACAGGCAAGCGCCTGTGACGCGCGCGACCTTCGGCACACTGGGCTTTCAGGGCGTGACCGGGCTGGCCTACATTGCGCTGGACGACCAGGGCAGCAGCACCGAGCGACTGAGTGCCGCCGGCGACGCCCCGGCACGCATCCCGATGCGGCAAAGCTCGCTGGCACGCCTGTCCGACCAGGGTGGCAAGCTGCTGACCCAGGTGGAAGAACTGAGCCAGCGCGTCAACCAGCTGCTCGGCGCTGACAATCAGCAGCAGGTGATGGGCGCCGTGGACAGCCTGACACGGGCTGCCGGCAGCGTCGACCGGTTGGCCAGCCGGGCCGAGCGCGTGCTGAGCACGCAACTGGGGCCCGACTTGCGCCTGCCACAACTCTCGCAGGACGCCAGCGTCAGCTTGCGCACGCTGCAGACCAGCGCTGAACGGCTCGGTGAAAGCGCCCAAGAGGCGCGCGAGCTGGCGCGCAGCCTGAAGCAGCTGGCGGAACGGTTGGAGGCGAAAGGGGGTGTGCTGGACCGGCTCGGGCAGGGTGTGGACGAGTTCAGCGCCAGCAACCAGACCTTGCAAACCGGCACGCTGCCGCGTGTCAACCGCGCCGCCGATGAGGCCGCCCGCAGCGCCCGCGCCATCGGACAGGCTGCGGGCTTGCTGGTCGAGCAGCCACAAGTCCTGCTCTTCGGCACCCTGCCGCCGGTACCCGGCCCGGGCGAGCCCGGTTTTTCTTCTCGCCTGGCCAAACCCTGAGGAGCGCTATTTTTATGATAGCTATAAACCCAATAAAGACGTGGCTTTTCGTCATCTTTTTGCCATTGATCCTGGCTTTGGTGGGTTGCGCCCTGCCCGACAAGGCAGCGCGGCCGGCGAGCTATGACTTCGGCCCTGGGCCACTGGCCGTGGCGGCGAGCGACCGGCGCGCACCGCTGCCCGCGCTGACACTGGCGGAGGTTCAGGCCAGCCCGGCCCTGAGCAGCCCGGCCATGCTGTACCGCCTGCTCTACGCCGATGCGCAGCACCTGCAGGCCTACGCACTGTCCCGCTGGAGCATGACGCCAGCCGAACTGCTGCGCCAACGCTTGGCCGATACGCTGGGTCAACGCCGCGCCTTGCTCAGTCCTGAGGGGGGCGCGCCCGCCGGCACGGCCACGCTGCGCCTGTCACTGGAAGAATTCAGCCAGTTGTTTGACAGCCCGCAGCAGAGCCGCGGCCTGCTGCGCCTGCGCGCCACGCTCAGCCAGAGCGGACCGGCTGGCGACAGGGTGTTGGCACAGCGCAGCATCATCGTGCAGAGGCCGGCGCCCAGCGCAGACGCGCCAGGTGGCGTACGCGCCCTGAGCGCCGCCACCGACGCTGCCGCCGAGGAACTGCTGGGCTGGCTGGCGCAGAACGGCTACTGAAGGCCGCCGCGCCAGGCGGCACTGACTCAGCCTTTGGCGGCTGCCAGCTTGTCCTGGGTGCGGGTGTCAAAGTCGCTGGCGTCGTGGCGCTCATGCAACTGGCTGGCCGGGTCACCCATCACCCGGTTGACCATGCGGCCGCGCCGCACCGCAGGCCGGGCCAGGATCTGGTCGGCCCAGCGGTTCAGGTGCCGGTAGCTCTGCACCTGTAAAAATTCGCCAGCCTCGTACATCAGTCCCTTGGCCAGCGCGCCATACCAGGGCCAGATCGCCATGTCGGCAATCGAGTAGTCAATGCCGGCCATGAACTCATGCTCAGCCAAGTGCCGGTCCAGCACGTCCATCTGGCGCTTGGTCTCCATGGTGAAGCGGTCGATCGCGTACTCGATGCGGGTCGGGGCGTAGGCGTAAAAATGACCAAAGCCACCGCCCAAGTAGGGCGCCGAGCCCATCTGCCAAAACAGCCAGTTCAGGGTTTCGGCGCGCACATCAGGGTCATGCGACAAAAAGGCGTCAAACTTTTCAGCCAGGTACAGCAGGATGGCGCCAGACTCGAACACCCGGCGCGGCTTGGCGGCGCTGTGGTCCATCAGGGCAGGGATCTTGGAGTTGGGGTTGGCCTCGACAAACCCGCTGCCAAACTGGTGGCCTTCGTGGATGCGGATCAGCCAGGCGTCGTACTCTGCGCCGCTGTGGCCCAGCGCCAGCAGCTCTTCCAGCATCACGGTCACCTTCACGCCATTGGGCGTACCCAGCGAGTACAACTGCAGCGGGTGGCGGCCGACGGGAAGCACCCGCTCGTGCGTGGCGCCCGCCACCGGGCGGTTGATGTTGGCAAAACGCCCGCCATTGGCTTGCTGCCATTGCCAGATGGCCGGGGGGGTGTAGCTAGCGGGATCGGACATATTGGTCTCGGGTCAGAGTGGCCAGACCGCCACCCTGAGGGTGACAGCGGGATAGGGGTAGCCCGATTATTGACGCAATCCCATGCCCTGCCTGCGGCGGCTCACCAGGCATCCACCATCAACAGCATCCACGCAGGCCGCTTCGGACCAAATGGCATCAAACAAGGCGCACGCTTTCAGCACTTGCGCAAATTTGCGGTCCAGCACAGCGTGGGCTCCCTGCCGTACCAGTGGCGTGGTGAGCAGCCAATCGCGCTGGTGACACGCCATCACTATGGCACCACACAAACCAGAAAACACGGTGGTGGACAGCCAAACATGGGTATCCAAAAATAACGGGCGGGTTTCTTCGCCACTCCTAAAAATCCAGCTTTCGCGCGCCGGGGTTGGTTCTGCTGGCCTGCTCTCTCTCAACCGAGATGCTTGGCCGGAGGTCGTTGGCTTTGCTTCATGGCGATGCCTGCCAAGGGTTGATGACGTTCACCCCAACAGCTTCAAAAGGGCTGGTGTCGCGGGTGGCGACGGCGAAGCCGTTGGCAAGGGCGACGGCTGCAATGAAGGCATCGGCCGTTTCGACCGCCAAGCCGGCAGCGCGGCACTTGGCCAGCAGCTCAGCATAGGCTTTTGTGCAAGCCATATCGAACGACAGCACCCGATTGGCGAACATCGGCAGCAGGCGTTTCTCCAAGTTGTCATGCAGGCTGTCCCGGCGTTGCGGCTCCGAAATCACGTTCGTATCGAGAAGGATCATTCGAAACTCACTGCACGAGCCGCAGACTTGATGCGCACGCTCTCAAACAAGGCGTGTTCTTCATCGGTCAGGCCGCCAGCCTCGC
>Ga0114981_10002866_pt1 | contig 11026 bp, 8 predicted proteins | sample S_140806_MF_Meta_FD_87028 | JGI IMG/M metagenome (GOLD analysis project Ga0114981, IMG submission 87028) | Freshwater microbial communities from Lake Simoncouche, Canada to study carbon cycling - S_140806_MF_MetaG | ecosystem: Environmental > Aquatic > Freshwater > Lake | place: Lake...
ACGGAATACCTTGAGGCCTGCAATTGCATCCTCGCGGGCGGTGAGACGGCTGAAATGCCCGGCATGGTGCCCGAAGGCATGGTCGAGCTCAGCGGCTTCGCCATCGGTGCCTGCGAAAAAGAAGACCTGCTCGATCCCGGTACCATCGCCGCCGGGGATGTGCTCATCGGCTGGAAGAGCGCCGGTTTCCACGCGAACGGCTTCAGCCTCGTGCGCCGCATCATCGAGAAGGAAAACCTCACCTTCAGCGAGGACGAGATGCGCTTGCTGCTGAGCCCGACGCTGCTTTATCACGAGCAGCCCGCCGCACTCAAGGCCGCTGGCATCAAGCCAAAGGCCATGGCGCATATCACGGGTGGTGGCTTGCCGGAAAACCTGGGTCGCATGTTCCTGAAGCGCGGCCTCGGAGCGAAGCTGAGCATTCCGTTCTGGGAAAACGACGTCGTCCAGAAAGTGCTGCGTCACGCCGATAAGTCGGACGCCATTGATACCTTCAACATGGGTCTCGGCTGGGTGGCCATCGTGTCCCCCGATCAGGTGGACAAAGCCCTCGCCAGCAGCCCCGGTGCGAAAGTCATCGGCGAGATGGACAGCTCCACGCAGGTGAGCGTGGAGATTGTTTGAGATCGCTGAGGCGTGGCTGGAAACCATGCACAGGTTTTCGTGAGCAGGCGGAATGCTCGCCGTTCATGAACTGTTGAGATGGTCGCGCGCCCAGCTCATCTCGCGGAGCGAGATGGCAACTTTGCTTCGCCAGATCGCTGCGTTAAGTGAGCACTTTGGCCCATTCGGCTTCTTGGAAGCCGACGAGGTGGATGTCAGCCTTCGCATCGACGAGGAGCGGACGCTTCACGAGATTGCCGTGCTTGGAAAGCAAGGTGAGGGCGTCATCGACTGATATGGACGGGAGCTTGGATTTGATGTCCATGGCTCGGTAATCCAGGCCGGAGGTGTTGAAGAGGGCGCGGAGATCGCCTCCGCGTGCCTGGAGAGTGGCTCGAAGCTCGGAGACGCTGGGTGGCGTCTCGCGGATGGGCAGCACTTCAGCCTCGATGCCATGGCTTTTGAGCCAAGTGAGGGCTTTGCGGCAGGTGGAGCAGCCTTGGTAGGCGTAAACCTTCATCGGGTTCAGGCGACGAGCGTTTGCTCACGAGCAGGGCCGATGCCGAGGAGGCTGATGCGGGCACCGGTAAGTTCTTCCACGCGCTTGAGGTAGCTCTTCGCGAGCGGGGGAAGGTCGGCGAAGTTTTTGATCTGGCTGAGATCGGTCTTCCAGCCGGGGTGGCTTTCATACACGGGCACGCAGGCTTCGATGTCCTCGATGGTGCTGGGCGGGTAGGTGAGCGTTTGGCCACGCAGCGTGTAGGAAGTGCAGATTTGCACTTCATCGAGACCGTCGAGGCCGTCGAGATTGGTGATGGCGAGTTCATCCGCGCCATTGACCATGACGGCGTAACGCAGAAGCACGGCATCAAGCCAGCCGCAGCGGCGGGCGCGGCCGGTGGTGGCTCCGAATTCGCGGCCCATGTTGTGGAGCATGTCGCCGATGGCGTCATTCTCGGTGACGAAGGGACCGCTGCCGACACGGGTGGTGTAGGCCTTGCAGACGGCAACGACCTTATCGATCATGCGCGGGGGCACGCCAGAGCCGGTGCAAGCACCGCCGGAGGTGGTGTTCGAGCTGGTGACGAAGGGGTAGGTGCCGTGGTCGATATCGAGGTAGGTACCCTGAGCACCTTCAAAGAGGAGGTTTTTGCCAGCCTGGATGGCTTCGTGGCAGGCGACGACGGTGTTCGTGATGTGCGGGGCGAGCGTGGCGGCGGCGGCGAGGACTTTCTCCACGGTTTCTTCGACCGGCACGGCTTCAATGCCAGCGGCGACGATGAATTCGTTGTTGCTGATGATGCGCTCGCGGAGTTCGATGGCGAGTTTTTCAGGCTGGGTGAGCAGGATGGCACGGAGGCCGTTGCGCTCGATTTTGTCGGCGTAGGCCGGGCCGATGCCGCGTCCGGTGGTGCCGATGGCTTTGGCTCCGCGTTTAGCTTCGCGAGCACGGTCGAGCGCCTTGTGGTAAGGCATGACGAGGTGGGCGGTTTCGCTGATGAGCAGATTTTTGGCGCTGATCTTCACGCCCTGGCTGCGCAGCTTGGCCATTTCTTCGAGAAGGCCGAAGGGATCAATGACGACGCCATTGCCGATGATGCAGAGCTTGTCCTCCCAAAGGATGCCGCTGGGGATGAGATGCAGGATGTATTTCTGGCCGTTGCTGATGACGGTGTGGCCTGCATTGCTGCCGCCTGCGGCACGCACGACGACGTCGGTCTTTTCGGTGAGGAAATCGACGATCTTGCCTTTTCCTTCATCGCCCCACTGGGCGCCGACTACGATGGTATTGGACATGGTTTTTTTGGGGGGGAAGAGAAATGAGAGGGGGAACAGACTGGAGGCGAAGGCGTGGGGACGCGTGGGCGCTATGGCACACGCCATTCCTCATCGCTGATCCGTCATCGCATGATGCTTTAAGCGAGCTGCGAGGCGAAGTAGAAGGCCGCGCCGGAGGCCAGGAGGCCGAGGAAGCCAAGGGCGATCAAGCCAGCTGAGCTGGAGCCTTTGACGACTTTCTTGGGGCCAAAGCCGGTGCGGAGACTGCGATCATAGGCGGTGGCGGCATAGCCTCCGCTGGAGACGGTGCGGGAGGCTGCACGGGCCGGTGCGGCGGCAGGGGCCTCTTCATCACCGATGAAGACGCACTCGACATCGCCAAGCGTGAAGGAGCCACCGTGTTCGAGCTGGAGGGCCTCGACGCGAGCGCCGTTGATCTTGGTGCCATTGGTGGAGCCGAGATCGGAGAAAATCCAGGCGGCACCATCGAAGGAGACCTCTCCATGATGGCTGGAGACGGAGTCATCGGTGAGGACGAGCTGGTTGTCATCGGCGCGGCCGAGGGACATGCGCTCGGCGCTGATTTCGAGAAGGCCGGAGGAGCCGCTGGGGGTGGTGAACTGGATGCTAGGCATGGCAGGTGGGCTTTTTAGCAAGGAGAGAGGTGCAAGGCAAGGTGCAATCTGGGGCGGCGTCAGAGCGCAGTGATCTTGGCCGTGATGGGCAGATGATCGCTGGAGCCGGTGAGCTTTTAGCGGTCGAAGGTGAAGGGTCGGTCGCGAAAGTCTGCCACAGGCGGTTTTGATCTCAGGCATGCCGCCAGGGAATGATAGCGGTCGCGAATGGGGAAGGGTAAAAAGATCGTCGTTCGGCCTTGAGGCCGCGAATGGAAGGCCCCGGACGGGCTGAAGCCCGAACTACAAACGACGAACTCAGGGCTGGGCGGGGGTGACGCCGAGGCCGGGAGGGCTGGGGTTGTGGGAGATGTCGTCGGGGGTGAAGAGTTGTTTGTCCGGGCCGGCGCTGCGGATTTCGAGCTGGCCGGGGCCGTTGGCGTGGAACCAAAAGGGCGTGCCCCAGCGATCGACGAGCTGGCCGCCGCGGAGGGCGTTGTGCTGGCGGGGGAAGAGATGGCCCTTTTGCCCGGCGTATTGCGTGCCGGTGAGGGCGGCGGTGATGTCGGCATTGTCGCCGAAGGAGGCATTGAGGCCCGCTTTGTGGATCAGATCGACGAACTCAGCGACGATCTGGAGGTCTTCCTGGATGGATTGGCCGGGAGAGTTGAGCTGACTGGCTTTGTGGTGGTTGGCGGCGTCGATCTCAGGCTTCTGGCCGGGCTGAAGAGCGGTGTAGAAGAGGTCGGCGGGCTTGCCGAGGTCGCTGACTTGGGCGGCGGGAGGTGGAGCAGGGGGCGCGGTGGTTTTGTTTGGTTCCGGGAGCCGCGAAGGCCAAAAAACGATGGAGGCGGCGATGGCGAGCGCGAGGAAAACGAGGATGGAATGCGGGCGGCGCATGGCGGGACGGGTTCAAGGACGGACCTGGAGGGTGAAGGGGACTTGAAGGAGTTTTCCGTCGATTCGGAGGAGGGCGTGGAGACGGAGGGGGCCGGGCTGGGGGGAATGGATTTTGAAGGAGAGCGTGGGGCCGCCGTGAATGTCGTCGCGGAGGATGTCGCCACCGGTGGGGTGGAGCTGGAGAAGGGTTTCGGAGCCTTCGTAAAAGGCGTGGAGATGGGCGAAGGCTTGCAAGAACGGTTCCACGCGGGTGACGGGCTGCCCGGCGGCGTCTGTGACGGTGAGCTGAAGCATCTGGAGCTGGCCGCTGCGCAGGAGCAGGCCTTTGTCACCGGCGACGCTGAGCTTGAAGCGAAAGCCATCGATCTGACTGCTCATGCCGGGTGGGGAGGACTGGGCGACTCCGGTGACATTGCCCGCGACCTGGAGATCGACGGCGGGATACTCAGGGAGGCCGGTGCTGGCGGGCGTGAGGCCGGCGCGGACGCGGTAGGCGCCGCTGAGGGTAGGGGTGAAGGTGGCGGTGTAGCTGCCGGGTGTGGCAGCGGGCTTGGCGGTGAGGTGATGGAAGTCTTCGAGGCGTGGGCCGGTGATGAGGAACTGCACGCTTTGCGTGTGCATGAGCCAGAGCTGGTTTTCGAGAACGGGCTGGCCGTCGAGGGTTTCGAGTTTGGCGCTGAGGGTGAGTTCTTTGCCGGCCTCGGCAGGTGATTGGGGGCTGATGCTGAGGCGGATGGTGGGCTTTTCAGATCGGGCGTGGACGAAGCTGTAGGGAATGCGGCGCAGCAGGAGTGGCTGCTGGCATTGCGGGCAGTTGTCGCCGGGTTTGCCAAGGCACTCGCTGTGGGTGAGGCAGTGGTGGATCTCGGCTTTGACGACAGCTGGGTCGAAGCCGCTGGCGATGTCGTCGAGCGCAGTGCGGAGTTTTTCAAAGGCCGGCGGAAGGGCGTCGATGTTTTCGGAGAGGCTGTTTTGGGCGATGAGATTGACGAGTTGGAAGGCCTGGGTGCTTTGTCTCTCGACGAGGGCTTCGGTGCCGGGTTTGACGGTCTGGCGGGCGAGCGTGCGCAAGGCGGGGCTGAGCAGGGAAATTTGCGGCGTGACTTCGAACGGGCGTTTTTCTTGGATGAGCCGATCCACATTCGTGGCGGCGAGCCGGATGACATTCCAAGCCTCCTCAGCGGTGGCTGGCTCCAGCATGCGCGGCGGCACGGCGACATCTGCGAAGAGGGCCGTGGAGATCAGGAGGAAGGATAGAAGGCGCATGAGGATGGGAATAGACAATAGAGGATAATGCGCGGAACATGCGTGTGTGAACTGGTTTCTTCGGATGCTTCTGACACTCGCAGCAGCGGCCTCGTGCGAGGCGGCGGCGCTGCGGCTGGTCATGGATCATGAAGGGCTGCGGCTGAATGAATCGAAAATGACGGATGCGGCGGGGGAGACATGGTCGGTGACGCGGCTGAGTTATCTGGTGAGCGGGGTGGCTTTGAAGAAGAAGGATGGGACCTGGGTGGAGGTGACGGAATCGGTGGCGTGGATGAATCTGGCGACGAAGCGGGACGCGGCAGTGTTTTCAAAGGTGCCGGAGGGTGAGTATGCGGCGCTGCGTTTTTTTGTGGGCCTGGATGAGGTGGAGAATGGTCGTGATCCGGCGACGCGTGGGCCGGATCATGCGCTGAATCCTCGGGTGAATGGTCTGCACTGGAGCTGGCAGGGTGGTTACATCTTTTTGGCGCTGGAAGGCATGTGGAGCGATGCAGCGGGCAAGATGAGCGGCTACGCGTATCATTTGGGACGTGTGCCGTTTCGCACGGAGATCGTGTTGGAGGGGGGGGTGAAGGTGAGTGGGACCACGGAGGTGCGTGTAGGCATGGATGTGGCGTCGATTTTGAAGGGCGTGTGCTTTGCGAAGGATGGCACGGCGACGCATGCGCGTGAGGGTGATGCGCTGGCACTGAAGCTGAAGGCGAATTTGGCTCAGGCGTTTGTGTTGAAGGCCGTGGAGGCTGCTCAGGCGGTTTCGGAGTCGAAGATGGCTGCAAGCGAGAGCTTGCCGCTGAGCATTGGGAAGGGCTTTCCGCAGCCGAAACTGGCTGCAGACGTGATTTTGACAAAAAGCCGCGTGGAGCTTGGGAAGAGGCTATTCGGCGATGGACGGCTTTCACGCGATGGGACGATCTCGTGCGCTTCCTGCCATGATGCGAAGAAGGGGCTGAGTGATGCGCGGCGCTTTAGTGTGGGTATGGAGGGTCGCACGGGAGATCGGAATGCGATGCCGCTCTTCAATCTGGCGTGGAAGGAGTCGTTTTTCTGGGATGGGCGTGTGGCGAGTCTGCGGCAGCAGGCGCTGATGCCGATCGTGGATCATCGCGAGATGGATGAGAGCCTGGAGAATGTCGTATTGAAGCTGCGGGACCTGGAGAAGGACTTTGCGGAGGCTTTTGGATCGCCGGGCGTGACGGCGGAGCGGCTGGGGTTGGCGCTGGAGGCGTTTTTGCTGACGCTGACCTCGCATGAGTCGAAGTTTGACCGGTCGCAGCGTGGTGAGTTGAAGCTCACGGCGGATGAGCAGCGTGGCTTTGAGCTTTTCATGATGGAGCGTGAGCCGCGGCTGGGAACGATGGGAGCGGATTGCTTCCACTGCCACGGCGGGGCGCTTTTCGGCGACCATGCGTTTCGGAGCAATGGCTTGGCGATTGGCGAAGACACGGGAAGGCATCGCGTGACGGGCGCGGCGCTCGATAAGGGCACCTTTGCGACGCCGAGCCTGCGAAACATTGCTCTGACGGCTCCTTACATGCACGACGGCCGTTTTGCGACGCTGGAAGCCGTGTTGGATCACTACAGCGAGGGCGTACAACGCACGGAGACGCTGGACCCGAATCTCGCGAAGCACCCGGATGGCGGCCTAAAGCTCACGGCGGAGGAGAAACGATGTGTGGTGGCGTTTTTGAAGACGCTGACGGATGAGGGGCTGGCGAAGAGAATGACGAATGACGAATGACGAATGTCACTTCGTGACGATGTCGTCGGCGTTGTGGAGGATCTTGTCGGGGCCGGCGGAGCGGATTTCCATCTCGGTGGCGGAGTTGGCGTGGAAGAAGTAGGGGGTGCCCCAGGTGTCGAGGAGTTCGCCAGCGTCGTTCATGCGGCGGGAAGAGGGGAGGTAGTTGGCAGCGGCGTTGTTGCCACCGTTGAGGGCCTTGGTGATTTCGGCGTTGGTGCCGACGGGATTTCCACCGAAGCGCTGGCTGAAGTTGCGGAGGTTGAGCGCGACTTCTTCTCCCTCTAGGCGTGCGGGTGCGGCTTCGGTGGGCGGGTCTTGGTAGCCACCGGGGATTTTCACTGGAGGTGGCTGGGGGGCTTCGATTCGCTTGAAAGTGCCGGCTTGGGTAGGCGTGAGGGCGGCCTGGACCTGCGCGGGGCTGGTGATGGGTGCTGGCGCTGCGGGGGCGGTGACTGTGGCGGCTTTTTGCGGTGTTTTAGCGGCCTGCGGGGCACTGGGAGGTGCTTCGGGCGTTTCGGGGGTGCCAGGTGCTGACGGGCGGGCGAACCAGTAGATGGCTGCGGTGAGGCCGAAGAGCAGGAGCAGCTTCCAGAGGGAGGTTTTCATGGTGGAGGCTTGGATTCAAACTCGAACTCGGCATTCGCATGTTTGCGCATCGTCCATCAAGCGATGTGTGTCGTGGTGACGTGAGACGCGAGGATGGATCACTCGATTGTTGAGCAGCCGATGGTTGATGGTTGAGGTTTTTGAACCCCAAGCTAGGCCGCCGCAGGTCACGCGGGTTTCATGAAGCCGATAAACTTGGTGGCGAAGGAGGTGTTGAAGCGGCTGAGATTGGGGAGAAGGCCGGTGACTTCGTTGGAGTCGAGGCCATACCACTGGGCGAGGGTGGCGGTGTGTTCGTCCACGGAGAGGCCGGGGATCCAGCGGCCGGTGCCGGTGTCGTCGGGGCCGTTGATGGCGAAGGTAGGGAGCTTGCCGAACATTTTGCCGCCATCGACGGAGCCGCCAACGATGATGTGGTGACTACCCCAGCCGTGGTCGCTGCCCTGGCTGTTGGAGGGGAAGGTGCGGGAGAAGTCCGAGGCGGTGAAGGCGGTGACGCCCGTGGAGTAGGGCTTGGCGGGGTTGCCTCCATCGAGCTGCTCCATGGCTCGTTGAAAGGCGAACATGGCTTCGCTGACCTGGCGGAGAAGGCCGTAGTGGGTGCCGGCGGTGTTGGTGGGCTGATTGGTGAAGTTTGGACCATCCACCTGAGCGGTGTGCGTGTCCCAGCCGCCAGCGGTGACGTAGAAAATCTGGCGTTTCATGTCGAAACCGGTCGGGCCGTTGGCGGCGATGAGGCGGGCGACCATCTTGAGCTGAGTGCCCAGCGAGGTGTTAGGGAAGCCGCCGAGGCCGTCGGTGAAGCCGGTCAAAGCTGGGTTGTAGAGGCCGGTAAGTCCGGTCTGCCATTTGAAGGTTTGACCGCCATTGAAGGCAGTGACCTGAAGAGGATTGGTGTAACCTCCTAGGGGGCTGTCGGTAGGATCGGCCTTGGCGGTGATGTTGCTGTTGAGGAGATCGCCGACTTTGATCGCACTGTCGAGTACGCTGGCGTAGGCTTGGCGCTGGAGGTTGGAGTTGCTGAGGGCCATGATGTCTTTCATGGCTTTGACGCGTGCTCCGGTGCCGCTCATCATGGCTCCGCCACTGAGGGTGACGGCTCCCGTGGTGGCGACGTGGTATTGGGAGACGAGATTGCCGATTTCGAGGGTGTTGGCTCCTGCGATGGAGACGTTCATGGAAATCTTGCCGGAGGGATTGGCGACCGAGTTGTAGATGTCTGCGACGCGACCGCCCCAGCCGGTGGTCGGTGGCTGATCGGGGATGGAGGTCTGCCACTGGGTAACCTGATCGCTGTGGGAGAAAAGTTGAGGTGGACGGTAGGCGGCGAGGCCGGAGTTGTAGTTCGCCTTGGTGGTGGGGCGGACGAGGGTTCCGACGTTCTGCACGATGGCGAGCTTCTTTTCTCCAAAGAGGGTTTGGAGTTGAGGGCAAGCCGGGTGGAAGCCGTAGGTGCGGCCTTGGTAAGAGTAAGCGGGATCGGTGCCGAGAGGGCCGGTCCGCAAGGGCAGGAGAGAACTCTGCGGGAGAACGAGGTTCCCACGGGCGGCGGCGTATTCGCCGTAGGTGGTGTTATCGGTGGGGACGATCCAGTTGTTGGAATCGTTACCACCACCGAGGAAGACGCAGACGAGGGCTTTGTAGGGGCCGCTGGGATTTGGATTCTGCGCGGCCATGAGGGAATTCATGAGCCGGAAGTCGCGAATGGTGCCAGCGCAGGCACCCGCGCTGCCGAGCACGGCGGCTCGGCGGAGAAAACTACGACGGGTGAGGATGTTGGGAGTATTCATGGGATGAATTAGCGCTGGATGGTGAAGTCTGGGCTGGTGAGGATGAGGTGCAGGATGGCGCGGAAGCGATCTCGGCGCTCGGAGGCGCTAGGATTGGCATTGCCTTGGTCATAGATGACCTGAGAGGCATGGGCGTTGGTGAGATTCGCGGCACTTGGGGCAGCGGTGCAGTTTACGCCGGTCATCGTGAAGGTGTCTGCGTCTACCACGGTGATAACGCGGGCGGTGGAGTTGCTATTGACCGAAGGAGAGAAGGTGCCCCCAGCGACGCCGCTGATGCAGACGCTTTGTCCAGTGGTATAGCCGTGTGGGCCATTGGTATTGACCGTGCAGGGATTGCCAGTGGTGATGGAGGCGATGGGCTGGCTGACGAAGTTCCGAATGCGGCTCTTGGTGCTGGTGGAGAGCTGATCGGAGGTAAGGAGCACACTCATGTGATTGATGAGCGTGGTGAGGTTCTGATTGTGCGTCCAAGGCACGGTGTTGTTCGTGGCGGCACCGAGGCCGAGGCTGGCGGTGGCATTGCCCGTGATCCAATTTGAGTAGTCCATGCTGACGGAGTTGTTTCCGCTGGAAAAGCTGCTCCAGCCATTGGTGGTGCCGGGATTAAAGATGCCGTCGTAGAGGAAGTTGGCCTGGCGGACGGTGGTGGTTTCCGCCGTGAGTTGGAACTCGGGGGTGGTGATTCCCTGGGAGGCGAGAGAGCCGGGGAATTTGTAGTCTGGCAAGAAGTAGTTGAACACGGTGTCTGGATTGACGGGGGACTGCTCGAGTGTGCCATCGGTATTGCCGAGTTGGTAGGTGCTGGAACGAGACTGGATGGTGCCGCTGCGAGTGAGGGGCTGAGAGAGCAGCGGGAACTGATAGACGCTGTTGTTGCCCTGGGTGTTGCTCCAGCCGGTCGTCGCACTCGAAATGAGGAAGGTGTAGGTCTTGAGATCGACGACGGTGTCCACGGTGGCGATGACGTCGATGGGAGCTGGTGTAGCTTGGGTGCCATAAACATTGAGCTGCACCTGGTTGCTTACGACGAGATGGTGATCCTCTTCCGTTCGCATGGTGACACGGCGGTCATTCGGCGCGGCGAGGCCAGAGGCGGCGATGGTCATGCTACCAGGCCTGAAGCGTGGGATCATGCAGTTCCCCGTGCGGGCCGTGGCCGAGGTGCCGACGACAGGAATGGTGAAGGCGTTACCATTGTCTCCATTGCTGGCCGTTTCCGAGTGGGTGATGGTATAGACGAGGCTGTCAATCGCGGTGCCATCTGCCGGACCGCTGGTGAAGTCCATGAACACCTGATTGCCGCTCTGGAGCCAGTGATTGCCCATGGAGACCGTGCATACGGTGGAGTTCGCCGGGATGCTGTAGGTGCCGGCGGCGTGGTTCGTGGCCTGGATGGTGAAGGTATCCGTGTCCACGCTGGTGATGCCGTAGGTGCCGGTCCATGGGGCGATGCCGGTGGTGGGCGTGAATTCGAGCAGGACGTTGTTTCCACTAGCCAGCTTATGGGCCCTGCCAGCGGGCGTGAGGTCGATGGTGATGGTGCGGGTGCCGGTCTGACTGTAGGTGCCCGCAAACGTGTCAGGGCGGAAGGCACGGCCTGCGGCGGCCACACGCATCAAAGGCTCACGTTGTTTGCCAAAGGCGGGTTTGGTGATTTCGCCTGCATGGCGAGCCTCGTAGTCAAGCAGGACGGCCTTGATGACGGCCTGCATGTCTCCACG
>Ga0114981_10002873_pt1 | contig 11013 bp, 6 predicted proteins | sample S_140806_MF_Meta_FD_87028 | JGI IMG/M metagenome (GOLD analysis project Ga0114981, IMG submission 87028) | Freshwater microbial communities from Lake Simoncouche, Canada to study carbon cycling - S_140806_MF_MetaG | ecosystem: Environmental > Aquatic > Freshwater > Lake | place: Lake...
AGAATGCCAATCCGCAGGTTTGCCTGATCAATCTGATTCATCCATCAAAATTAAGACTGATTTCCCTATTGAATTTGTTATTTTTACCCTAATGAAGGGCATTGTATTTTTTGCATTTCTCCTTGCTGGTTGCATGTCAACCAAAAATGGTGGGAAATCCGAACCTGAAACTACAAATTCGGGTAAAAAGGTTTGTCCTGAAGCCTGGTATATTAACCAAATGCCCGGACCAAATGCTAAACTGGATGAGTACTTTATTTACGAAGGTGAACGAAGAGATTCCTTATTTTTTGACATGAGCTGGGTTCGAAAAAACTGTAAAATTACTCCTAAAATTGTGCAGTAATTACAGTTTAAAGGTCATAGTTCCAGGCATGATAAATAAAATATTACTTATCTTAAAATGCTTGAATTTCACAATATTTTCATCTAAACCAAGAATCTCCTCAGGATTTAACTTGTCTTGGCAAACAGCCTGCATTTGATTTATGTAAGCTAAGGACCCCAGTCTGAAAATATTAAAAATATACAAGTAAAGCTTGATATGTTTTTTCTTCAAACCTGATTCCAAAAAAGCCGAAACAGTATCCTTGTAGTATCTGTTTACCTCTTTTTTTATTCCAGAATAGGAGCCGGTTACCAGAGCTGACGTTTGGGTATTGGAACGTAAATCCCAGAGAATATCAAACAAATCATCCATAACCTGAGTAAAAGCACCGCATTGAAACAATGCCTTTTCTTCTGGCTTAGTTAATGGTATTGGAATTAGTGCTCTGTATATCAACAAACTAACACCTCCCTTTTCGTGAATAATTCTATTTACTTCTTCTGGAGGTAACTTAGGACCTTTTAGTTTTCGACTATTTTTTTCTGCCTCAAAACCAGTAAAAAGTGCCTGAAGATATTTCTCCTTTATGTCCATAGGCAGCATTTTGAGTAACTCCGTATAGATTTCAAGGAAAAGTTCATCCATTGCATTTTGAGGAACTTCCATTTCGGGAAAGCGAAGCTTTTGCTCCATTTGTTCAATCGTAATACTAGTGTCATCACAAAAGACATCGCCTAATGCAAGAATAGCACCGCAAAAGGCCATTGCCTTTCGCTCCTGGGGTTTGAGTTTATAACCGTGAAGAGAAGCCAGCATTATCCCTGCCACAAGGCCTTCAAATGGATAATCTCTTAACTTAAAATATATACCCTTGGTAAGGGAGCCATCCTGTGTATTTTTTGATTTTTGAATAAAGGGCTCCAGATAGGAAACAGTTTCTTTGAGCAGATTTTTCTTAGCATTTCTAAGAAAATAATTTGCTTTTAATAACAAAAAAACATTTTCTGGCAAATTCATTGTAGCAGGTCAGCCTTCACGGTACCAGTGCAAAATTATATTAAATATTAACTGTTTTTGAATCCCTGATAAATTAGGAAACCCGCTTTTGAACAGGGGTTCCCCGCAAAGGCTCGCTTACAGGTAAAGTAAAAGAAAAAATACTACCTCGTCCCGGTTCACTTTCGATTTTTAATTTTCCACCGTTTTTATCTAAAAATTCCTGACACAATAATAAACCAAGACCTGTCCCTTTTTCATTTGCTGTACCTGTGGTGGAATACAGGTCACTGCTCATTAATCTTTTTAGATTTTCTCCTGAAATACCAATTCCAGTATCTCTGATAAAGCCATACATTTCTTTTGGAGAAGCCTGTGCATAAATAGTTATTTTTCCGCCCTGACCAGTATACTTTATGGCATTGGTCACGAGATTTCTCAATACTATTCTTATCATATGCACATCTGCAAAAGCCAGAATTTCTGGTGAAATATCTTTTTCTATCTTAACTCCTTTAATTTTTGCTTGGGCTGTAACCAGAGCAATAACTTCATCTGCAAGTTGATCGAAAGCAAAATACTCGGGATGAATTCTGATTCCGTTCATTTGACTACCTGCCCAGTTCAGAAGGTTTTCCAAAAGCTCAAGCGTGTTGTCAATACTTTCATTAATCCCGGAAGTCAACTCAGAAATATCCTCAGGAGTAAGATATCCTTCCCGAATCATATTTAACGTGCTTTTGAGGGTAGCCATAGGGCCTCTTAAATCATGGGAAATAACAGAAATTAATTTATCCTTCACACTTAACAATTGTTCCAGATTTTCTTTTTGTTCCTGAAGTTTTTCCTTTTTATTCCTTATTTCATTATTCAAGTCTAATAGATGAGCATTGTATTTTTCAATTTCCTTTTTCTGCCGTCTGAGTGTCTCGTTGGTACGCTTTCTTTTAACATTTGATTGTAGTACATACACCAACAATACAGCACATAAAATAAGCGCAATGATAAATACCAGTACAATAATTTGTTGTTGTCTGATAATTTTTTTATCTCTTTTATTTATTGCCTCTAACTTTTCACTATTCTCTACCTGTTGTAATGACTTATAAAATTCTTCAAGGTGATTTAAACGAAATTCATTTTCGGCATTCTGGATTGAATCTTTCAATGCAGCATACCTTGTACTGTAAGCATATGCAGATTTATAATCTTTTGTTTTACTATATAATTCAGCCAGATTTTTGGAATTTTCCATTTCCATAGGCAACATCTCTGCTTTAATAGAAAGTGACAATGCTTTTTGTCTAAGTGCTATGGCTTCGTTAAGATTTCCACTTTGTTCTTTAAGTTTGGAAAGGTTGGTATAAACCTTCTCCATTCCTGTGATATCCACTATTTTTTGCTTTAAATCTAATGCCTGCTTAAGATAATTTTCTGAGGCAGTGAAATTCTTTTTTATAAAATACAATTCTCCTAAATTATTTAAACACATAGAATAACCCTTTTTATCCCCATTTTTTTTATATGATTCAGAAGATCGTATAAAGAAATATTCCGCAGAATCCAGCATATTTAATCCTAAATAAGAATTTCCTATATTATTTAATGTCAAACTATAGGTTCTATTATCTTTTAACTCTTCCCTTATCTTCAGGCTTACAAAATGATAATTTAAGGACTTACGGTAATCTTTAATACTGTTGTAAAAAAGCCCTAACCCTCCATAAGCGGTAGCCAACCCTTTTTTATCGCCAATTAAGCTTTTTAATTCAAGAGCAGTATTGTAATAATGTAATGCCTGAGATAGATTACCCATTTTCTCAGAAACAAAGCCCAGGTTGGATAAGGTACTGCTTTTAAGTCGTAAATCATTTACTTTATCTGCAAATTCAATTGACTTTTTATATTCCAAAATTGCATTTTTATAATACCCACGATTTACATTCACCAATCCCAACAGATTATAAGCTTTGGCATAAATCATTGGAAAATCATTTGCATTCACCAGTTGCAATGCCTGTTTAACTTTTATTACTGTAGAATCATATTTGGCAAGATTTTTAAAAATCGTTGCCTCATTTAGATAAATCTCTGATAAAATAGATTTTAACCCTAAGCGAGAAGCTATTTCCTTGCTTTTTTCTAAATAAAGAGTGGCTTCCGAACCTCTGCCAGTATTTAAATATCCAAACGCCAGAAGATTAAATGCCGAAGCAAGCAAAGGTTCATTGTGGTTTTTTTGAGCCTCAGCAATAATTTCATTAACCAATTTAAACCCGGAGTCAGGCTCAACGTAAAAAAATGCTTCCGCAATTTTTAGATTAACATCCAGCTTTCTATCTGATTCTGAAACCGTTTTGCTTAAAGTCTTGAGACTATCCAATACTCTTTCCTGAGCAATACCCGCTTTAGCCGATACGCCGGTTACGGTTATAATGACAACCGCCAGAAAAAAATAAAAAAGATACCTCAACAGAAATTAGTTTTCTTTTTGCTTCCAAACCCCTAAACTTACATAAAAATACGGAGATAAGTCAAGCGAAAAAGATTTTTTTGATGAAAAAATGTTTCAACGTGCAATTTTAGGAATAGTATTGCTTCTGACCAAAGTATACGGTCAAAATGCAGATGAAACACGGAAATTCAGAGTTTTTGCACAGGGTTCCTTCTGGATAAACGACTATGCTCTTGAAATCAAATCCGATAAAGAGGACAAAACACTTCAGAACAACCTGACTTTCTGGTCATTAGAAACAGGAGCAACTTATATTTTCTCTCCTAAAGGTGGCGTTGGGATTTACTTTGATTTTATCCCTCAGCAGTATGGAAAATCTTCCGATTTCTTAGTTAAAAGTCAATTTGAAACGGGTCTAAGAGTAACCTATTTTCCTGTAAAAACAGCTATACATGAAATTGCAGGTGGATTCGAAACTGGTTATTCAAGAACTGGAATGACCAAGGACTCCATTGATTTAACTCTGGCTGGGTTTCATTTTGGCGGTAACATTAAAGGAGTCAGATATTTATCTTCAAATCTTGGGTTTTTTATTCAATTGAATCTGCGACTTAGATTTATGGACTTAGTTTCTCCTGTTTCCCTTGATGGAGAACCATTTGATGCCCGTTTTTCTTTACATGGCACAGGACTTTGTGCAGGTCTACAATTCAGATTATAGCTATTTTTAAAGCCTGTTTCAAAAAGTAACTGCATATGTCCTTTTGGTGATACTGATCTTTTGGTCAGGAACAGGGCATTTACTTTCTGTATACCTGGTGAATATGCATAAATCCGAGTTTAGAACTTGGATTTCAGGCAATATTCAATACCTGCAACCGGTTGAAATCTGCAAAACAACACCTGGTTTAGAAATTGTAGAGCAAAAAAATGATCTGGCAAAAGAAATAAAACTGAATGATCAGATATATGATGTTGTTCAAGTAAACCAAAATAATTATTCCTCCAACGTTTATATCTGTATTCCGGATTTTAAGGAACAAAATCTTAAACAGCTTTTTTCTGAAAGCTGTTCAAACCAAAAAAATCATCCTGCTGCCGACCTTTTGCTGAAATGGAAGAAAACTACATTTGCTGATTTACCCAAGTTATTCTCTTATATAGTTGATATACCTTTCTTTTTCACAACTTTTGTTAATTATAGCTTTAGTATTATTTATTTATTTACAGATTCTCCCCCTCCTGAAACTGTTGGATTATACTCATAATACCAACTGATCAACAAGCGGAGACCCACCCTGCCTTAAGTGGGTGGATAATACTTTATTTCAAAACAGTGAAAAAATTTCTTTTAACAGTAATTCTGGTATTAACCGGAATATTTGGCTATAGCCAGACGGTAATAGTGCTTGACGCACAAACTCAAAGTCCTATAAGTGAAGTAACTATTTACCTTAAAAAAGGTAAGAAAATCGGTTCAACTGATATCAAGGGAAAATCAGAAAGTCTATCTTTTAGTAGTAAGGATTCCTTAGTTTTTGTAAAAGAAGAATATAGGCAGCTATTGATTTCAGCTGAAGACCTCGGAAATAGAAAATATCTTGTTTATATGAATAAACAAGATATAACACTAAACAATGTAATCATATCAGCATCAAAATTTGAAGAAAAACAGCGTGACCTTCCAAGACAGGTTCAAGTTATTTCGCGCCAGGATGTAGCTTTTATGAATCAACCTACTACAGCCGAAATGCTATCATCCCAAGGACAGATTTTTGTACAGAAAAGTCAGCTTGGTGGCGGGAGTCCTGTATTACGTGGATTTGAAGCAAACAAAGTTCTAATGGTAGTGGATGGTATTCGTTTGAATAATGCTATTTATAGAGCAGGCCATCTACAAAATGTGTTAACTATGGATCAAAACAATCTTGAAAAAACCGAAGTTATTTTTGGACCGGGTTCCGTTATTTATGGAAGTGATGCCTTAGGCGGAGTGATGCATTTTCATACCCGAAATCCTGATTTGGCAAAAGAGGGTACAACCTTAGTAAAATCAGGTGCTTTCTTTAGATATGGAAGTGCTGCTCATGAAGTTACAGGACATGCGGACGTTATGATTTCCGGATCAAAATTAGGCTCCTTCACTTCTTTTACTGCAAGTACATTTGACGATCTAAGAGCTGGAAACAATAAAAATCTATTTTATGGAGATTTTGGAAAAAGGTTGTGGTATGCCGAAAGAATCAATGGCAAGGATTCTATGATTGTAAACAGTGATCCTAATAAACAGGTAGGGTCAGCTTATAATCAATTTGATTTTCTTGAAAAATTGCTGTATAAGCAAAATGAGCATATCAGCCATACACTAAATTTTCAATTCTCCAATACCAACGACATTCCAAGGTATGACCGTCTGACTGAAATGAGCAACGGGAAACCAAGATTTGCTGAATGGTATTATGGCCCTCAAAAAAGAATTCTTGCTGCTTATGCATTTAATTATTCAGGTGAAACCAAACTGTTTGATCAAAACAAAACCACCATTTCTTTTCAGAATATTGGTGAATCCAGGGTAAACAGAAGATTCAATAGCTTGGATAAAACAACCAATACCGAAAATGTAAATGTTTTCGGTATAAATACTGATTTCACAAAAGAAGTTGGACGCAATGAAATCAGGTACGGAGCTGAATTTTATTACAATGATGTAAAATCAACAGCTGAAACTAAAAATATTAATACTGAAGTCGCAACTCCTGCAACTACCAGGTATCCTGATGGTGGCAATAAAATGATCAATACTGCTGCATACATTAATCACACCATGGAAATCAAACCTTGGTTAATAATGAACGATGGAATTAGGTTTAACTATATTTCATTACAATCCGAATTCAAGGATAAAACGTTCTTTCCGTTTCCTTATTCAAGCATAAATCAAAATTATCCTGCTGTGAATGGCTCTTTAGGTTTTGTCTTTTTGCCTGATTCCACTTGGAAAATTTCTGTTAATGGTTCGTCTGGTTTCCGTGCTCCAAATTTGGATGACATGACCAAAGTATTTGCATCCGTTCCAGGAAGTCTGGTAGTGCCTAATCCTGAGATTAAACCAGAATATGTTTACAGTGTTGAAGCAAGTATTGCTAAAGTTAAAGAAGGCAAATACAAAATTGAAGCAACAGGTTGGTACAGCTGGTATCAGAATGCTTTGACGCTAGATAATAGTACTTTCATGGGTAACGACTCAGTTTATTATGATGGTCAAATGAGTAATGTACTTTCCCTTGTTAATAAGGCAAGCGCCTATGTTACAGGATTTTCTGTTCAGGGTAAAGTAAATCTCAATCCATATGTTAGCCTCACTTCCGGCATTACCTACACTTACGGAAGAATCCAAACCGATACAACCCCCTATCCATTGGATCATATTCCACCTGTATATGGAAGAACAGGAATTATGTATGAAAACAACAAGTTAACCGCAGAAGTTTTCTCCTTGTATAACGGTTGGAAAAACTTAAAAGATTACAATATTATTGGGGAAGATAATTTCGCTTATGCAACAATTCACGGCATGCCAGGCTGGGCAACATTAAACGCCCGTGCCGCATATAAAATCCGGAAAGAAGTGCAGATTCAAATGAGTTTAGAAAATATTCTGGATAGTCATTATCGTACTTTTTCTTCTGGAATAAGTGCTCCTGGCAGGAATTTCTTGGTTACTCTAAGAACACAGTTCTAGATTTTTTGATTTCCGCGGGAGTAGGGCGCATCGATAAGTCGGTCTGCCCTACCCTGCCGGAAATTATAAGCAGCAGCACAGGCAATCATAGCTGCATTGTCCGTACAATATTGAAAATCAGGAATGTATGCCTTCCAATTTCTTTTTTCGCACAGTTCCTGAACCGCAAGCCTGAGCCCTGAATTGGCAGAAACACCTCCCGCAAGAGCAATATTTGTTATTCCCAAATCCAGAGCCGCTTTTTCTAATTTTTGTAAAACTATTTTAATGATTGTATTCTGAACCGAAAGGCAAATATCAGCCATGTTGTTTTCTCTGAAATCTTTTTCCTTTAAAACATTTTCTTGCAAAAAATAAAGAATAGCTGTTTTAAGTCCTGAAAAACTAAAATTATAACCAGGAACTGAAGGAATAGGAAATGCATATTTAGCCCGGGTACCTTTACTTGCCCACTGATCCACCAAAGGTCCTCCGGGATAATCAAGTCCCATCATTTTTGCTGTTTTGTCAAATGCCTCACCTGCTGCATCATCCAGTGTGGTTCCAATAACATTTAACTCCAAAGGACTTACACAATGGTATAAACTCGTGTGCCCGCCCGAAACCACCAAACATAGAAAAGGAAAATCAGGTTTTGGCTCCTCTATAAAATGAGCCAAAATATGCGCCTGAATATGGTCAACACCAATCAAAGGAATATCTAAAGCAAGTGAAAGTCCTTTCGCAAAATTGTACCCGACAAGAAGAGCCCCCATCAATCCCGGACCACGGGTACAAGCAATGGCAGTTAACATATTCATTTGAATACCAGCTTTTTCTAATGCCAAATCCACTATAGGAACTATATTTTGCTGGTGCAATCTCGAAGCCAATTCCGGTATTACGCCGCCATATTTAGCATGGTCAGCAGCCTGTGAACTGACAATATTGGACAAGACCTTTCCGTTCTTCCAAACAGCCGCAGATGTTTCGTCACAGGACGTTTCAATTGCAAGAATTATCTCTTCTTTCGGTAATTGGTTGTTCAGGATGGTATATTTGGGTTCGCAAAATTCGTGAATTTACTTAAGAAAGCACTCCTTATTTTGACAGGAATCCTGCTCGGAATTATTTTCCTGCTGGGAGGCTTTATACTTTCACTCAAATTACCAATTGTTCAGAACTTTTTCTTACCCTATGTAAATGAATTGGTGTCTGATGCAGTACAATCTAAGGTTGAAATAAAATATATTGATATTGAGCTATGGAATAAAATAGTACTGGAAGATGTTACTTTTTTTGATCAGAAAGGACAGAAAATGATTGGCGCCAAAGAACTAAAAATAGGTGTATTAAAATCCAATGTTAGAAAATGGATTTCTGGAAAGGCTAAAGCATACGTTGTTAAAGTTGGCTCTGTAAGTCTGGAAGATGGATATCTCAATCTGTATATCAGCAGAAAAGATTCTCTTTTAAACTTGGATTTTCTTACTGGTGGAGAAGACACAAGTTCAAGTTCCACACCTATAAATATTGAAGTAGGCTCTGTGAAAATGAACAATTTCAGATTCATATATAGAGATTCTACAGTATCAGATGCAATTTTAAGTCAAAAATCTAAGTTTAATTATTCCAATATTAATCTGGATAAAGTTTCACTAGATGCTTCTTTTAGCTTATTTAAAAATGGGAATATGGATGCCAGCATTAAACATCTTTCCCTGCACGATATCCAATCTGGATTTATTCTGGATTCTTTCCGAACCAAGTTTTCTACTTATCAAACTTATACACAAACCACCGAAGTATTGGAGTGGCCAGGAACCGATAGTTTGTATGTAAACGAATGTTATACGACTACGGACTTCATTTCTTTAAAGGATTTAGTTGTTCAAACAATGGGTTCAAAAATTCATCTGGACTTTCTTGCTGAAAATGCCACGTTCGCTACTTTGGCAGACTCTATAATACAGGAAGAAGTCACAGTTAATTTCAAAACCTCGGCTGTGGATGTGAAAACTGCAAATTTTTTCTTATCAGAAAATTTACCAATTAAGGGTAAAGTATTTTTAAATGGCATTATTTCTGGAGATGAGAAAAAAATAAAATCCGACAAATTTCAGGTTGCTATTCCTGGCAGTTCAGTTATTAATCTGTCCTTTAGGTTAAACGATTACCTCTCAGGAGAAGACCTTTTTCTGCATTCGGAAATTACAAGTAGCTCAGTTTACATGCCCGATTTGGTGCGTTTATTTGAGAAAAATATTATTCCTCAGGAAGTTAAAAACCTTAATAGAGTAAATCTTACCGGAGATTTCACAGGATTTTTCGATGATTTTGTTGCCAGGCTGGTTTGTGTAACTCCTGCAGGAAAAGTAAATACAGAATTTCATCTTGAAGAAAACAAAGGAAATTACACTTATTCAGGCGCCCTTGTAACAGATAAATTAAATCTGGATAAAATACTCGGAATGGAGGGAATAGCCTCTGAGTTAAATCTTACAGGTAAAATTGAAGGTAATGAATTCGATTTCCAACATATGAAAACGAAACTCGTTTTTTCAACGCATAATGGATCTATTGCTGGTTACGAAATTGACAGCATAGGTGGTGATATTTTGTTGGATAAGCAAACCATTAGCGGGCCATTAGGGATAAAAGATCAATATGGAAATCTGGATGCCTACTTTAATTTGGATTTATCAGATACAATTAAAAAATATGGCCTTAAAGGAGATTTTAAAGATCTGGATTTAAAACACTATGGACTTGTTTCAGAACCTATATACCTGACAACCATTCTTGATTTACAATTAGAAGGTGATAGCCTGGATGGCTTAAATGGAAAAATTAAACTTTTTGAAACCTACCTGGAAAATAAATCGATTAATAAAACACTTCAGGTACCGAAAGTTCTGATTTCTACAACTAACAACACAAGCACTTCAAAAAACGTAATTATTTCCTCTACACTGGGCAAAATGAATATTCATGGCAATTTTTCAATTGCCAATGCTACTAGAAATGCAGAGCGACTTGCGAAGGAAATCACCCTTTATATTGCAAATAATACTCAGGAAAGTGAGACCTATTACAAAACTAAAATTCAGAATGAGGAAGAACTGAAAATTAATATTTCCGCAATTACAGGTAATCCAAATGAATTATTAGGTTTCTTAGGAATACCCATTTTTATAGCTGATTCAACGGAATTGAAAATGGATTTCACAACAGGTTCTGTGGACATTCTGAATGTCAGTCTTGAAAGCAGGGAAATCATGTATGACAGCATCCGCTTTCAGAATTTAGATATAAAAGCCAACATTAATAAAGAAGCTAATTCTAATACCATTCTTGCTCAAACCGACATTGATATTCGAAATTTAGAAGTAAATAAGAATTTAAACTTTCAGGATGTAGTACTTGAACCCATTATCCAGGACAACCTTATTGAGTTTACCTTTAAGGCAAAACAAAAAGAATATAACAATGAGTTGAGGTTTACAGGTAAAA
>Ga0114981_10002877_pt1 | contig 11003 bp, 11 predicted proteins | sample S_140806_MF_Meta_FD_87028 | JGI IMG/M metagenome (GOLD analysis project Ga0114981, IMG submission 87028) | Freshwater microbial communities from Lake Simoncouche, Canada to study carbon cycling - S_140806_MF_MetaG | ecosystem: Environmental > Aquatic > Freshwater > Lake | place: Lake...
AGAAATGCTAGAAGGTAGAAAAATGCAATTTGTTGAAGAATTAATATTGCAAGGCGCTTCGAAAGCAACTGCTGAAAAAGAAGTTCGACAAGCCATCGATAGATGCGTATATTATTCTGGATGGTGCGATAAATACCAACAATTATTCGGCTCTGTAAATCCAGTAGCAAGTTCGCATTTCAATTTTTCTGTGCCCGAGCCTACTGGTGTAGTCAGTGTGATTGCTGATGAAAATTCTTCTTTGCTAGGATTCATTTCGGTAGTCATGCCAATCATAGCAGGTGGAAATACATGTGTCATTTTAGCTTCCGAAACGAAACCTTTGTGTAGCATCTCATTTGCTGAAGTGTTAGCCACATCAGATTTGCCAGGAGGTGTTGTCAATATTTTAACGGGGAATAGTAAAGAATTGCATTCTCATTTTGCATCGCATATGGATGTAAATGCAGTGGTTTATTGCAGAGAAAATGTGGAGGAAGCAAAAGCAATAGCAGCACTTTCTTCATTAAATGTAAAACGTAGTTTTATGTGGCAAAAAGACTGGTCTAAAGCGGAACAAGAAAATCCTTATTTAATTATGGATCTACAAGAAATAAAAACAACTTGGCATCCAATTGAAAACATTGGAGTAACGGGAGCAAAATATTAAATGATTACTGAATACACATAAAAATTAGATCATTCGATTAAAAAAATAAATTATGGAATATAGAAGATTAGGAAAATCAGGATTACAAGTAAGTGCACTTTCTTTCGGAAGTTGGGTTACATTTAGCAAACAAATAAATGACAAGCGTGCCGATGAATTAATGGGAATTGCTTATGACAATGGGATTAATTTTTTTGATAATGCAGAAGTTTATGCTTTGGGAGAAAGTGAAAACATGATGGGCCGTGTATTAAAAAAGAAAAAGTGGGATAGAACGAGTATTGTATTAAGCAGTAAAGTATTTTTTGGTTGGAGAGGTGTAAATAATAAACCAAATCAAACAGGTTTAAGTAGAAAACATGTAATTGAAGCATGTGATGAAGCCTTGAAAAGAATGCAAACGGATTATTTAGATTTATATTTTTGTCATCGTGCCGATAAAAATACGCCGATTGAAGAAACGGTATTGGCAATGAATACCTTGATACAACAAGGGAAAATTTTATATTGGGGAACCAGTGAATGGAGTGCAGTAGAAATTATGGAAGCCCATCGCGTTGCTGAAAAATATAGATTGATTGGGCCTACCATGGAGCAGCCTCAATATAATTTATTTGAACGCCAAAAAGTTGAATTGGATTTTGCAGACATTTATTCGAATGTAGGTTTGGGAACAACTATTTGGAGCCCTTTAGCTACTGGTTTATTAACAGGTAAATACAATGATGGCGTTCCTAAAGGTGCTCGATTGGGTTTACAAGGTTTCGATTGGTTGGCTGACAGATGGTTAGAAAAAGAGAAAATAGATAAGGTGAAAAAACTAGCATCAGTAGCTAAAGAATTAAACTGTACATTAGCTCAAATGAGCATTGCATGGTGTGCCATGAATCCCAATGTGTCAACCGTAATTTTAGGCGCTACAAAAAAAGAGCAGTTAAATGATAATTTAAAATCACTAGATATTGTTCCAAAATTAACAACCAATATCATTGAAAAAATTGAAAAAATAATGAAGAATAAACCTAAAAAAGCCTCTTTTTAATGCAATATTTCATGTAGTATGTCTAAGCTATTAAATGTTGGCATTGCAGGAATATGAATTTTTAAATAATGTAATAAATCATTCAATATTTCTTTTCGTTGAGATTGATTAAGAGGAATATCTTGAACATCAGTATAGGCAAATTGGTTTAATAATAATAACCAATTTGCTTTTTTATTATCCAGATAGTTGATGTGGTTTATTTTTTCTAAATCAATAAATTGACCATTCACTAAATCAAAAATTGGGTTTTTAATTTCTTCATTGGATTGAAATCCAAAACCTAATTGATGACACATTTGGATAGTAAAAAATAAAGGATAATTGCCTAATTTCGTTTCCTCTTCATGATCGATATATAAAAAGGTCTCCTCAAAAAAATGGTATAAATCAGCATTTGTTTCTTGCTCTGAAATTGATTTTGAAATTAATTCAGTAATAAAAATAGCAATGCTGTTTTTGACCATCGAAAAATTGAGTGATTGATAAAGATGCAATAATTTCACTTCTTTAATTCGTTGTAAATTTTTATTCGGTTGATGATATACAATTAAATCGAGTAGGGTAGTGGGTTGATAAATATTTGCTTTAGAAACTGATTTTCGCTCTGTTCTCACACCATTTACCATATAGCTTTGCATGCCAAATAATTCGGTATAAATAGTGACAATTAAACTTGTATCACTATATTTTACGGAGCGTAAAACAATTCCTTTTGTTTGATGAAGCATTCATGCAAAAGTCAGTTTTTATTTTTGTTAATCAATTTTATATCATTAAATTTATATTTTAAAAAACATCTATGCAAACGAACATAAAAACCTTACTCATTATTTCAATTGTTATTTTCTCTATTTCTGGTGCGGTTATACTATTAGGTGCTTTAAGTAAACTACAACATTGGTCGTTTGCCGGTCCTTTATTAATTATTGGATTATCCCTACAAATGGTTAGTTATTTATTTGGAGCGTTTACATTAATTAAATATATTCGTACTAACCAAAACCTACTATTTTGTCTTTATTTAAAGAATATTTTTCGTTTACGAAAGGTCAGCGCATTGCCATTCTTTCGTTGTTGAGTTTAATCGTCATTTTATCTGTTGTAAATTTTTTGATGCCTTTTTTTATTCATCCAAAAGCAGAAATGCCTACAGACGAATTAAAGCAATTGATGACAAAAATAAAAATGGATTCTAGTCAAAATAATGATTCATTCAATGAAAAATATGTTCCAGTCAAACTGACTCCTTTTCATTTTAATCCAAATGAATTGGATTCTAATGGGTTTATTCGGTTAGGGCTTCGACCTAAATTGGCACACACTATATTAAATTATAGAAACAAAGGAGGTCATTTTTACAATCGAGCAGGGTTCAAAAAGATGTATGGATTACATGAAGAAGAATATAAACAATTGGAAGCATATATTTCTATTCCAGCATCTAATCAATTTCAATATAAATCTAAAGAAGTTGTTTCGATAGAATTAAATAGTGCTGATACTATGCAATTGAATAAACTCAGAGGAATTGGAAATAAATTATCAATGAATATTGTAAAATACAGAACAGAATTAGGCGGTTTTGCCAGAGTTGAACAATTAAAAGAGGTTTGGGGTATTTCTATTGAAACTTATGATATGATAAAAAGTAATTGTTATGTTAATAGTAAAGCAATCAAAAAAATAAATTTAAATGAAGCCACTTTTGCAGAAATGAATACGCATCCGTATCTGAAAGGAGAAATAGCAAAATCTTTAGTTAATTATCGTAAAGAACATCATTATAAAATTGATAATTTATTACAAATCAAAGAAATTGAATTGATTAATGACGAATTATTTCGTAAAATTGCGCCATATTTAAGTTTATAATTAAATAAAAACGGTTTTATGAATTTCGCACCCACAGAATTGCAATCGCAAATTGCAGACATGATTAAAGATTTTGCAGATAAAAATATTCGCCCAAAAATGATGGAATGGGATGAAACCCAAGAATTTCCTGTAGAAGTATTTAAAAAATTAGGCGATTTAGGTTTGATGGGTATATTAATTCCTACGGAATATGGTGGCTCAGGAATGACGTACATGGAATACATTACCGCAGTGAGTGAAATCGCAAAAGTATGTGGATCTATAGGATTATCTGTAGCGGCACATAATTCACTTTGTACAAATCATATTTATAAATTTGCAAGCGAAGAGCTAAAGAAAAAATACATACCTAAATTAGCAACTGGTGAATGGATCGGTGCATGGGGCTTAACTGAAGCCAATACAGGTTCTGATGCTGGCAATATGCAATGCGTAGCAAAAAAAGACGGAGATGATTGGGTTATTTCGGGCACCAAAAACTGGATTACTCATGGTAAAACGGGTGATGTTGCTGTGGTGCTTTGTAGAACAGGTGAACCTCGCGCAAAAAATAATGTAACCGCTTTTGCCATTGAAAAAGGAACCCCTGGTTTTACTGCAGGTAAAAAAGAAAATAAGTTGGGCATGCGTGCTTCTGAAACAACAGAATTAGTTTTTGACAATTGTAGAATTTCAGATGCGCAACGTCTAGGTAATATTGGCGAAGGATTTAAACAAGCTATGATTATTTTAGATGGCGGACGAATTTCAATTGCTGCTTTAGCTTTAGGTATTGCAAAAGGAGCCTATGAAGCTTCTATAAAATATTCAAAAGAGCGTTTTCAATTTGATCAACCTATTTCAAATTTCCAAGCGATTCAATGGAAATTGGCAGATATGGCTACGCAAATTGAAGGTGCAGAATTGTTAATTTATCAAGCAGCCGATAAATTAATGAGAGGCGAAAAAATGACCAAAGAAAGTGCTATGGCAAAATATTATGCATCTGAAGTATCGGTTAGAGTAGCTACCGAAGCAGTGCAAATTTTTGGTGGTTATGGTTACACGAAAGACTTTCCGGTAGAAAAATACTATCGTGACAGTAAGCTTTGTACCATTGGCGAAGGGACTTCGGAAATTCAAAAATTAGTTATTTCAAGAGATATCTTAACACAGTAAATAAAAAATAAGGTAGAATTTTTCTACCTTATTTTTTTAAATTATCATAAATGTGAACTATATTTACTTTAAAATATAAAAATCATGAAATCAAAAAAATTACTTTTTTCTACTCTTCTAATGTTAGGCGGTATTGCTACTTACATTACGATGTCTTCTAATTCAGGTGGTAAACTGGGCGTTGCAGCAACAGGTTGTGGTGGCTGTCACGGATCTATGAATACAAACACAACTATGCTATTACAAGGAAATGGAAATATGTTGACAAATCAATATACTCCTGGAACATTGTATAACATAACTGTTGTTATGGGTAGTACTTCTGCAAAACCAAAGTTTGGCTTCGATATTGAAGCAAGCGCAGGTACAATTTCTACACCAGCACCTGCAAACACAATGGTGGTAATGGGGAATGAAATACACCACACGACTCCATTTACTGCTGTGGTTGGTACAGCTTCAGGTACTGCTTTAACGTTTAGTTGGACTGCACCAGCAGCAGCTTCAGCGCCAGCTTCTATAACTTTTGATGTATCTACTAATGCTATCAATGACAATGGAACTACTGCCGGTGACGAATGGAATAAAGCAACATTTACATTCACAAAAGCAACACCCGCATCAGTATCAAATGTTGAGTCAACTCAATTCAATTTATATCCTAACCCGGTAGCAGAAAATGTAACGCTTAAAACCAATGCTACCATACAATCTGTAAAAGCAATTTCTTTGACAGGAAGTATGATTCAATTAGCTTACAGCAAAAAAAATAATGAAGAATATAATATCGATACAAAATCATTAGCAACAGGTGCTTATATTTTGTTAATCAATGATGGTAAAAGCACAAGTCATAAAAAATTCATCAAACAATAATTATCGAAAGTTAGATTTTAAATGGCTATCAGGAATGGTAGCCATTTTTTATTTTTAAGATAATCTTAATAAAAAATGAAGTAAGTTTACACTTGTAAATACTCTAAAAAATGTCAGAATTAAAACCCGTTTTACAACTTACGAATGCACAAATTTACCAAGGCTCATCACTCATTTTAGCCGATGTGAATTTATCAATTTATAAAGGTGAATTTGTTTACTTAATTGGTAAAACAGGAACTGGGAAATCAAGCTTATTGAAAACATTATACGGAAATATTCCGTTGCGCAATGGCATTGGAGATGTGTGTGGGTTTAATTTGACTGATTTAACTTGGAAAAACGTTCCCTTTCTTCGTAGAAATTTAGGAATTGTATTCCAAGATTTTCAATTATTGACTGATAGAAATGTAAATGACAATTTATTATTTGTTTTAAAAGCAACAGGTTGGACAGATAAAAATTTGATGGAAGAGAAAGTCAATAATGTGTTGGCAAAAGTAGGATTGAAAGGTAAAGGAGGGAAAATGACTTATGAAATGAGTGGTGGTGAACAACAACGGGTGGATATTGCTCGAGCATTGCTCAATAATCCTAAATTGATTTTAGCTGATGAACCTACTGGGAATCTTGATCCTGATACAGCTGATGAAATCATGAATTTATTGCATTCAATTTGTGCTGATTACGGTACGGCAATTTTAATGGCAACACACGATTACAGCATCATTCAAAAGTTTCGTTCAAGAATTATAAGAACCGAAGGGGGCCATGTGTATGATCATGCAAGTGTCGTTTATTAAATAGTTATTGGTTGCAGGTTATTAGTTTACCGGCTTATAAAACTTGTAAATTTTACAAATTGAAAATCATAATTATTTGCTTTGCATTTTCTTCATTATTAAATTTTACTAAAGCACTTTTTCGTTCTTCAATCATGTCACTTGTAAAGGACTGTGACATTAATTCATTAATTTTTTGCTTGAATGCTGCTGGTGAATCGGCAATATGTATTGAATTTTGTAAATCGCTTCCAGCTAACATTGCATCATTTACCAGACAAAATCGTCCATTAAAAAGCGCATGAAGTAGTTTTAATTTGATTCCAGAAACTTGCATACTAGGTAAAATATGAATATGTGCATGTTGAATTAGTTTATTCAATTCTTCTGTTGTAGGATTTTTAATTATTTCACAATTCGTAATTTTTAATTCGTAATTGCATTTGCCTGCTATTATTAATTTGATGTTTGAATTTACAAATACTTCGTTCACCAAAAAATCAATGGCTTGTTTGTTTTCAGCCACATCTAAATTACCATGGTACAAACAATAATCTCCAATACCTTCTAAAATATTCACTACTTCATTTCCATGAAATGCAGATATCCATAGCGTTTGAATACTCGGATATTTTTTTGAAAAATAAGCCGCATCCAATTTTGAAATACTGAGAATTGCATTCGCATTATGCAATTTATTTTCATAAGAAATCAAACGCATACTTTCCCAAGTGTAATATAGTTTTTTAAAAAAACTTTTTTCATTCGTGGCTAAATGTTGATAGTATTCACTTTCGATATTATGTGTACGAATAATTTTTTGTCTGTTTTTTAATAAAGGATGATTCAGTAAAAACGTGGTATGAATCCCTTCAAATAAAATAGGCGAGTTATCAACTAATAAATTTTTTAATAGTTCTCTGTTATTTCTAGATGAAACAATATAAGGCAAAGTTGCATCTAATCCCCAAAATCCAGTTTTTCGTTTGTAATAGAAAACTTGTTTACAATATTTATTTAATTCTACAGTAGGTTTTTTATTGCCATATTCAAAACAATGTAAAGTGATTTCTACATCAAGTGCTGATAGCGATTTTAGTTTGTAAAAAATATCAATTGCACCACCATAATTGGTAGGAAATGGAATATCCAAACTAATGATATGGAGCTTAGTTCTCAAATAAATTTTTGTAAACGTTAATTAATCTTTTTTCTTCTTCTTGCCAACAATAGACCTCTCTGGCTTTTAAACAATTTTGTTTCATACGAGTATGCAGTGCTACATTTTCTAACATTTCATTTAAAGCCGACGAAATCGTATTTATTTTACAATCAGCCACTAAATATGCGATTTCAAATTGTTCATTTGCTTTTTGATATTCAGGATAATTGACACACAATTGAGGTACGCACGAGTGCATGTAGTCGAAAAAACGATTGGCCATCGAGTAATAATTACTCTTTCCTTGATTGGTAAATAGCGTGATTCCTATGTAGGCTTTTTTAGTATATTCTTTTAATGTTTGAGGCTCTACATACCCTTTAAATATAATTTTATCTTGTAAATTTAATTGCCTGCATAATGCAATTGCGTCTTTATAAAAATTGCCTTCACCACAAATGATTAATTTGCCATGTACGAATTGCATAGCGGGAATCAATGTTTCAAAACTTCGCCCTTCATTGACTGCCCCCTGATATAATATGTATTTTTCTTCATGAATGTTTTGTGCAAATGGCATTAAAACAGTGGCATTGCGAACGATTTGATAATTTACACCGTACATTTTTTTAAACTGCTCTGCATAACAATCACCAATGGTATACCCAATTGAAAATTGCGGAACAGCATATTGTTCAATTTTTTTCCATGCTTTATAAATCAAAGGACGAGCAACAATTTCTTCCATTTCACAAAACAATTCATGCGCATCATACACTCGTTTTTTGTTTCTAATTTTTGACATAAAAAGGCAAGGCAATATAGTATCTAAATCAATTGCGCAAATCACATCACATTTTATAAACAATAAAAAAATAAATAATCGAATATTGTATTCAGCATAAAATAATTTTCCTTTGTCAAAAAAACAATTCAATCTTTTTTGTTGAAATGGTTTTTCATTTAATGGGGTAGATGTCGGTCTATTTCTTCCTATCAACGTTACATCATAACCTGCATTTGCCAACGAAGAACAAATACGATTCATTCGTTGATCAAAATTTAAATCGTTGGTAACGGTACAAACTATTTTTTTTCGTTCCATGTTGTAGAAAAATAAATTTTTTCATTACCAATCATTGCATAGGGTGGTTCAAAACCAGGCATGTATGTCGCTCGAATATGTCGCTCTATTTTTTCTTTGTCCCATGATAAATCAATTCGTTTAATATCATGAATTTCATTTCTGAAATGAATGGAAGTACCTCGTTCATTTTCAAAATCTTTTTGTGTTTGCAGTGTAAATTGATTGGATAGTATATTGGCAATGTTTTCTTGAAATAAACTTAAAGAGGCGCTGTAGGTTAAATCATATAATTCATTCACCCAACAATTTGTTGGAATAGGAAAACGTTTTTCGGCAATAATGTCGCCATGATCAATTCGGGCATCCATTTTGTGAATGGTGGTGCCAAATTCTTTTTTGCCATCTAAAATGGCAAATGAAAATTGATTACATCCTCTATATTCTGGTAAGGGTGCCATGTGTAAATTAATAGCCAATATTTTAGCTTTGTCAATATCCTGTTTTTTTAAAATTTCATGGTACTGAACTGATATGATAAAATCACTTTCAGGCATTTCATTTAATGTATCAATCAGAAGAATATTATGTTCTTTAGCTAATTTTTTTAAACTCAAAGAACTATCAAACGTAGTATTGTCATTCGACAATAAGCCAATGATTTCTATATTGAATGCATCTTGATGTTGAATCAAATAATTCAAGCAATGGTAACCGATGGGCTTTGATCCCAAAAACAGAACCGACTGTTTACTCATGCAACAAATTTAATCACATTTTTGTCTTATTTTCGACCTTTCTAAAAATGTCTTTAAAAATATTAATATTAACACCTCGAATTCCGTTTCCTTTGAAAGATGGTGGCGCCATTGCGATGCATCAAACTATTGAAGGATATGTGCAACAAGGTTGTGAAGTAAGTCTTTTAGCGATGAATACATCAAGACATTGGGTAGATGAAAATACACTACCAGCGTTGTATTCAAAATTAGTCCACTTTAAGACTGTTTTTGTAAATAATTCTATTAATCCACTATCGGCCTTTTTTAATTTATTTACTGGAAAATCATACAATGTTTCTCGATTTATTAATAAAAATTTTGAAACAGCATTACTCGGATTAATTCAACAAGAAGCATTTGATATAATTCAATTTGAAAGTATTTATACGTCTCCTTATTTACAAATTGCACAAGAAAACTCAGAGGCAAAATGTTTTTGTAGAGTGCATAATATTGAACATTTAATTTGGCAACGATTAACTGAAAACGAGCCTAATTTTCTAAAGAAAAAATACTTGAAAATTTTAACGGATCGATTAAAAATTTATGAAATAGACATTCTTAAAAAGTTTGATTTGTTGTTGCCAATTTCTAGAACAGAAGAAAAATATTTTTCAGAAAATAAAATAAATGCCAGCTTTTATTTACCTTTTGGTATTGATATGAATAAACCAATTTTGAATGATATTGAACAAGATGTGTATTCAATTTATCATATAGGCAGCATGGACTGGGCGCCCAATGTAGAAGGGATCACTTGGTTTTTATCAACTGTTTGGAATGATTTTCAAATGGAATTAAAAGATGTAACATTATTTTTGGCCGGGAAAAATATGCCACAGTCATTAATGAAAAAAGGAAATAAGCAAACTGAAGTATTAGGAGAGATTGAAGATTTTGAAGCATTTAGTATGAGTAAAAATATTATGATTGTCCCTTTATTATCAGGTGCAGGTATTCGCATAAAAGTGCTTGAAGCGATGGCATTGGGCAAGGTGGTGATAGCTACAGAAATTGCTGTTGAAGGCATTGGATTAACACACCAAAAAAATGTTTTCATTGCCAATACTCCTGAAGATTTTAAAGAGCAATTGCAATATTGTTTTTCAAATTTGGAGAAAATACAATCGATTGGCGACCATGCCAAACAATTTGTTGAAGCCAATTATCGCAAAGAAAAAATTTATTTAGAAGTCGTAGAACAATTTCAACAATTAGCTAATTAATTTGTGTCAAGAAAAAAAATTGCCATAGTATTATCTCGTTTTCCTTACCCTTTAAATAAAGGAGACAAACTCCGTGCATTCCATCAAATTATTTTTTTAGCTAAGCAAAATGATATTTTTTTATATTGTTTAAGTGATGAAAAAGTACATGAAAATGATTTTAATGAAGTGAAAAAATACTGTGTTTCGGTAGATATTTTTGAATTAAAGAAGACAAGTATTGCTTGGAATTTAATGAATGCATTTTTTAAAAAATGGCCAGCACAAGTCGGTTATTTTTTAAATGCTGATATTCAAAAAAAAATAAAAACATCCATTTTGGAACTCAAGCCAGATGTAGTTTATGGACAATTAGCACGAACTG
>Ga0114981_10002880_pt1 | contig 10993 bp, 10 predicted proteins | sample S_140806_MF_Meta_FD_87028 | JGI IMG/M metagenome (GOLD analysis project Ga0114981, IMG submission 87028) | Freshwater microbial communities from Lake Simoncouche, Canada to study carbon cycling - S_140806_MF_MetaG | ecosystem: Environmental > Aquatic > Freshwater > Lake | place: Lake...
CAAGCACCCGGTGCGCTACAAGTTGTGGACAGAGGTCAGCAAGCTGAACGTGCATCACAAGAAGTTCGCCTGGATCACCCTTGGCATGCTGATGTTCACCGACTTCTACATCATGATGGTGGCAAGCGGTGCCATCTCCGACCTGAGATTGATTGGCTGACGAGGAAATTCCCCACTTCTAAAGCGAGGGCAAATGGTTGAAGTAGAACGGCACTCCTACGACGTCGTCGTGATCGGCGCCGGCGGTTCAGGACTTCGTGCGGTCATCGAGGCGCGGCAGCGGGGCTTGAAGGTCGCCGTGGTCAGCAAGTCGTTGTTCGGCAAGGCACACACGGTGATGGCCGAGGGCGGCTGCGCTGCGGCGATGGGCAATGCCAACTCCAAGGACAGCTGGCAGGTGCACTTCGCCGACACCATGCGTGGCGGCAAGTTCCTCAACAACTGGCGGATGGCCGAGTTGCACGCGCAGGAGTCCGCGGAACGGGTCTGGGAACTGGAGACCTATGGCGCACTGTTCGACCGGACCAAAGACGGCAGGATCAGCCAGCGCAACTTCGGTGGACACACCTACCCTCGACTGGCGCACGTGGGTGACCGCACCGGCCTGGAGATCATTCGGACACTGCAGCAGAAGATCGTCTCGCTGCAGCAGGAGGACAAGGCCGAACTCGGCGACTACGAGGCGCGCATCAAGGTGTTCGCCGAGTGCTCGATCACCGAGTTGATCCTGGACGAGACCGGCGGTGAAAAGAGGATCGCGGGTGCCTTCGGCTACTGGCGCGAGACCGGCGAGTTCATCCTGTTCGAAGCGCCTGCAGTGGTGCTCGCCACCGGCGGGATCGGCAAGTCGTTCAAGGTGTCGTCGAACTCCTGGGAGTACAGCGGAGACGGCCACGCACTGGCTCTGCGCGCAGGCTCGTCGCTGATCAATATGGAGTTCATCCAGTTCCACCCCACCGGGATGGTCTGGCCGCCATCGGTCAAGGGAATCCTCGTGACCGAGGGCGTGCGCGGCGACGGCGGGGTGCTGAAGAACTCCGAAGGCAAGCGCTTCATGTTCAACTACATCCCCCCGGTCTTCAAGGGTCAGTACGCCGAAACCGAGGCGGAAGCCGACCAGTGGCTCAAGGACAACGACTCGGCTCGGCGGACTCCCGATCTGCTGCCGCGCGACGAAGTCGCCAGGGCCATCAACTCTGAAGTCAAGGCCGGCCGCGGCAGCCCGCACGGCGGCGTCTACCTCGATATCGCCTCGCGTATGACGCCCGAGGAAATCAAGCGGCGGCTGCCGTCGATGTACCACCAGTTCCTGGAGTTGGCCGAGGTCGATATCACCAAGGATGCGATGGAGGTCGGGCCGACCTGCCACTACGTTATGGGCGGGATCGAGGTCGATCCGGACACCGGTGCGGCTGCCACACGCGGACTCTTCGCAGCCGGCGAATGCTCCGGCGGCATGCACGGCTCCAACCGCCTCGGCGGTAACTCACTGTCCGATCTACTGGTGTTCGGTCGCCGGGCGGGCCTCGGTGCTTCGGATTACGTCCGCGCACTGTCGAAACGGCCGTCGGTGTCCGAGGATGCACTCGAGAGCGCAGCCAAGCTCGCCCTGGAACCCTTCGACGGACCGCAGGGAACGGCCAAGCCGGAGAATCCCTACGCCCTGCATGCCGAGTTGCAGCAGACCATGAACGATCTGGTGGGCATCATCCGCAACGACAACGAGATTCGCGAGGCGATGACGAAGTTGGAGGAATACAAGGTTCGCTTCCGCAACATCGAGTCCCAGGGCGGACGCGCATTCAATCCAGGCTGGCACCTCGCCCTCGATATGCGGAACATGTTGCTGGTCAGCGAATGCGTGGCCAAAGCCTCACTGGCCCGTACCGAAAGCCGCGGCGGCCACACCCGCGACGACCACCCGAAGATGGACTCCGAATGGCGCCGCACCCTGCTGGCGTGTCGCACGGAAGGCAATGACCCCGTCGTTCCTGATGTCACCGTGACCAAGGAGCGTCAGCCACCGATGCGCGAGGATCTGCTTGCGCAGTTCGAATTAGAGGAACTGGGCAAGTACTACACCGACGAGGAACTCGCGGCGCATCCGGGACGGACGGAGGAACGGTCATGACCTACGAGGCGAAGCTGAGAGTGTGGCGCGGCGACGACGACGGTGGCGATCTGCGTGACTTCGCCGTCGACGTCAACGACGGTGAAGTGGTCCTCGACGTCATTCACCGCCTGCAGGCCGAGCAGGCGCCTGACTTGGCGGTGCGGTGGAACTGCAAGGCGGGCAAGTGCGGATCGTGTTCGGCGGAGATCAACGGCCGGCCGCGGCTGATGTGCATGACCCGGATGTCGACCTACGACGAGGCCGAGACGATCACCGTCACGCCGTTGCGTGCCTTCCCGGTGATCCGGGATCTGGTCACCGATGTGTCCTTCAACTACGAGAAGGCGCGCGAGATCCCGTCTTTCGCTCCGCCCAAGGATCTGCAGCCCGGCGAATACCGGATGGAGCAGATCGACGTGGAGCGCTCCCAGGAGTTCCGCAAGTGCATCGAATGCTTCCTGTGCCAGGACGTCTGCCACGTGGTCCGCGACCACGAGGAGAACAAGAAGGCTTTCGCCGGTCCGCGCTTCCTGATGCGCACCGCCGAGTTGGACATGCATCCCCTGGACACCCTGGACCGCAAGGATATGGCCCAGGAGGACTTGGGCCTCGGATACTGCAACATCACCAAGTGCTGCACCGAGGTGTGCCCCGAGCACATCAAGATCACCGACAACGCGATCATCCCGATGAAGGAGCGCGTGGCCGACCGCAAGTACGACCCGGTCGTCTGGCTCGGCAACATCCTCTTCAACCGCACGAAGTAAGCCGCTAGGTACCTAGTCGCCGAAAGACGCTGCGGTGGTAGACGATCGGTGCCACATCGCCGTGAATCTGGATACTGCGGATCCGCATGATGACAATGGTGTGGTCACCGGCCGGGACAAGTTGTTCGATCGCGCTCTCCAGCCACATGCAGGTGCCCTTGACGAAGACGGCTCCGGCATCGGTGGACACCGTGTCCAGGCCGGCGAAGCGGTCGCCGGTCTTGGCCGCCAACGCGCGTACCGCTTCATCGTGGCCCTCGCCGAGCACACTGATACCCAGGGCCGGCAACTTCGCCAACTTGGGCCAGGTCTCCGAAGTGTTCTGCACGCAGAACGACACCAGTGGCGGATCCAGCGAGACCGGCACGAACGTGCTGGCAGCGATGCCGACCCGTTCTCCCGCGAGTTCGGCGGCGATAGCGACGACGCCGGTCGGAAAGTGGCCGAATGCCTCCCGCAGGGCGGCCGGCAGAAGCTTCGCTGTCGTCATGACCCCACTATCTTCACATCACGGCCGTGGACGCACGACATGTACCTCGGGCCTGCCCCGGCACAAGGTAATCAGCGTCACAATTTACTGCTCGAGAATTCGGTCACAGTTGGTTTGCACTCAACTTACCGAGCGGTATAGTTGGGCTATTACTGGTGGGTAACTTAGACCTGAGTACCCAACCCGAAAGTGGCGTTCTCACCAAGGAGGAATAGTGGGCCACTACAAGAGCAACGTCCGTGATCAGGTGTTCAACCTGTTCGAGGTGTACGGCCTGGATAAGGCCTTCGGCGCGGGCGACTACGCCGACCTCGACATCGACACCGCAACCGAGATGCTCGGCGAAATGGCCAGGCTGTCGGAGGGCCCCCTCGCTGATTCCTTTGTCGAGGGAGACCGCAACCCGCCGGTGTTCGATCCGGCCACCCACACCGTGGCACTGCCCGAGGCGTTCAAGGATTCAGTCCGGGCATTCATCGACAACGGCTGGGACAAGGTCGGGGTGATCGAGTTGCTCGGCGGAGTACCGGTTCCCAAGGCGCTGCTGTGGGCGCTGCACGAGCATGTCCTCGGCGCCAACCCGGCCATCTGGATGTACGGCGGCGGCGCCGGCTTCGCTCAGATCATGTACCACCTGGGCACCGACGAGCAGAAGAAGTGGGCCGTGAACGCCGCTGAGCGCGGCTGGGGTTCCACCATGGTGCTGACCGAGCCGGACGCCGGTTCCGACGTCGGCGCCGGCCGCACCAAGGCCGTCAAGCAGGACGACGGCTCGTGGCACATCGACGGTGTGAAGCGATTCATCACCTCGGCGGACTCCGATGACCTCTTCGAGAACATCATGCACCTGGTACTGGCCCGCCCTGAGGGCGCCGGGCCGGGCACCAAGGGGCTGTCGTTGTTCATGGTGCCGAAGTTCCTCTTCGACTTCGAAACCGGCGAGCCCGGCGAACGCAACGGCGCCTTCGTCACCAATGTCGAGCACAAGATGGGCCTGAAGGTTTCGGCCACCTGCGAGCTCACCTTCGGCCAGCACGGCGTGCCCGCCAAAGGCTGGTTGGTCGGCGAGGTCCACGACGGTATCGCGCAGATGTTCGATGTGATCGAGCAGGCCCGAATGATGGTGGGCACCAAGGCAATCGCCACGCTGTCGACCGGCTACCTCAACGCACTCGAATACGCCAAGAACCGCGTGCAGGGTGCTGATCTGACCCAGATGACCGACAAGGCCGCACCGCGGGTGACCATCACCCACCACCCGGACGTGCGTCGCAGCCTGATGACACAGAAGGCCTACGCCGAGGGTCTGCGGGCGCTGTACCTCTACACCGCGACATTCCAGGACGCGGCCGTGGCCAAGGCGGTTCAGGGTGTCGAGCCCGATTTGGCGGCGAAGGTCAACGACCTGATGCTGCCAATCGTCAAGGGCGTCGGCTCCGAGCAGGCCTACGCCAAGCTCACCGAGAGTCTGCAGACCTTCGGCGGTTCGGGCTTCCTGCAGGACTATCCGGTCGAGCAGTACATCCGCGACGCCAAGATCGACTCGCTGTATGAGGGCACCACCGCAATCCAGGCGCAGGACTTCTTCTTCCGGAAGATCATCCGGGACAAGGGTGTGGCGCTGGGCTACGTGGCCGGCCAGATCGAGGAGTTCGTCAAGAACGAATCCGGTAACGGCCGCCTCAAGACCGAGCGCGCACTGCTGGCCAAGGCACTGGAAGACGTCCAGGGCATGGCCGCGGCGCTGACCGGTTATCTGATGGCTGCGCAGGAGGACGCCAAGAGCATCTACAAGGTGGGCCTCGGATCGGTCCGCTTCTTGATGAGCGTCGGCGATCTCGTCATCGGTTGGCTGCTGCTGCGGCAGGCGGCGACGGCCATCGCGGCACTCGACGCCGGCGATGCCTCGGCGGCGGACGTCTCCTTCTACGAGGGCAAGATCGCGGTCGGTTCGTTCTTCGCCAAGAACTTCCTGCCCCTGCTCACCGCTACGCGCCAGGTGGTCGAGTCGGTGGACAACGAGGTCATGGAATTGGCCGAAGCGGCCTTCTAAAACAGCACCACCACGGCGGCTCCGGGACTTCGGTCTCGGGGCCGCCGGCTTTTCGGGGGTGATTTGCTACGGTCGTCGACGTGACAATGCCCGAAGGCAAGAAGTCGGGCAACCGCAACCCGTTGGGCGCCATCGTGAGCCCTTTCACCAAGGCGGGCTCGTACTACGCGCGGTCCTGGGGCGCCTACCTCGGCCGCTCCCCGACCGAAATTCCCAAGGCCCGTCCCACCCTGGCACTGGCCAGCCACGCGCTACGCGACGAACTCGTGCTCGCCGGCCTACTCCTGCGCCGCCAACTCAGTGATCCGGCGAGCTACGAGCTGATGAATGCCGAGGTCTGCGACGCGATCAGCTTCTACCGCAAGCGCGGTTGGCTGAAGAAACCCGCGGGCTTCTTTGCCGCGCCGCCCGCCCCGCGCGACGTATCGATCCGCTCATTCGGGAAGGGCAGCCGCGCCCACGAGCGGATGTCCTTCGACAGTGGTTACGCACCGCACCCGGGTGAGCCCGGGGCCGAGCGCTGGATGAGCTATGCCGCCAACAACCGCGAACACGCAATGATGTTGCGCCACTCCGAACCCCGGCCGTGGCTGGTGTGTGTGCACGGAACCGAGATGGGCCGCGGCGGACTGGACCTGACCATATTCCGTGCCTGGCATCTACATGCGAACCTCGGCCTGAACGTGATCCTGCCGGTACTGCCCCTGCACGGGCCGCGGGCGAAGGACCTGCCCAAGGGCGCGGTGTTCCCCGGCGAGAACTTCCTCGATGACATTCACGGCACCGCGCAGGCGGTGTGGGATGTCCGCCGGGTCATCGCATGGATCCGGACGCAGCAACCCGACGCCAAGATCGGGCTCAACTCCATCTCGCTGGGCGCCTATGTGGCCGCACTCGTCGCCAGCCTCGATGACGACCTGACCTGTGCGATCCTCGGGGTGCCGCCGGCGGATCTGGTCGCACTGCTCGGGCGCCACTCGGGTCTGGCCAAGGACGATCCTCGTCGCGCGACTCTCGAACTGGCCGAACCGATCGGCCGGATGGTCTCACCGCTATCGATGGAACCCAAGGTGCCGCCGCGGGGTCGGTTCATCTACGCCGGTGTCGCCGACCGCATCGTCCATCCGCGCCACCAGGTGATGCAACTGTGGGAGCACTGGGGCAAGCCGGAGATCGGTTGGTACCGCGGCGGGCACACCGGGTTCTATGAAGCGCGGCCGGTGGCCCGCTACGTCGAGGCCGCGCTGGTTCAATCCGGTCTCGTCGAAGGCAGCTAAGCCGCTCACGCCTCCAGGATGGCCGTCACGCCCTGTCCACCGGCGGCGCAGATCGAGATCAGCCCGCGCACCGGCTGTGACGTCTGCGCCTTCTTCTCCGCGAGTTGTTTGGCCAACTGAGCCACGATCCTCGCCCCGGTTGCCGCGAACGGGTGACCCGCGGCCAGCGACGAGCCGTTGACGTTCAGCTTGGTCCGGTCGATGGTGCCCAATGCGGAATCCAGACGAAGGCGTTCGCGGCAGTATTGCGGCGACTCCCAGGCCTGCAGATGGGCCAGCACCACCGAGGCGAAGGCCTCATGAATCTCGTAGAAGTCGAAGTCCCCCAACCCAAGTCCGTTGCGGGCAAGCAGCCGAGGCACCGCGTAGGTGGGCGCCATCAGCAACCCGTCGTCGCCGTTGACGTAGTCCACGGCCGCGGTCTCGGAGTCGACGAAGTAGGCCAGCGGGGTCAGCGCGTGCTCGCGCGCCCAGTCCTCGCTGGACAGCAACGCCACCGAGGCCCCGTCGGTCAGCGGGGTGGAGTTACCGGCGGTCATCGTCGCGTCGCCGGCCTTCACCCCGAACACCGGGCGGAGCTTGGCCAATTTCTCCGCGGTGGAATCGGCTCGCAGGGTGTCGTCGCGGTACAGACCGAGGAACCCGGTGACGAGGTCATCGAAAAAACCTCGGTCGTAGGCGGCGGCCATATTGCGGTGGCTGGCCGCGGCAAGCTCATCTTGATCGACCCGTTTGATGCCCATCTGCTTGGCGGTGATTGCGGCGTGCTCACCCATGGACAGACCGGTGCGCGGCTCACCATTGGTCGGGATGTCGATACCGAGGGCGGCCGGCACGCGGCCGGCCAACTTCACCCGGTCGATCGCCGACCGTGACCGGCGAACCGCCAGCAGCGATCGGCGCAGAGTGTCGCCGAGTGCGATGGGCGCATCGGAGGTGGTGTCCACCCCACCCGCGGCGGCCACCTCGTAGCGGCCGGCCGCGATCCCGTCGGCGGCGGCGATCGCGGCCTGCAGACCGGTCCCGCAGGCCTGCTGCAGGTCGAATGCCGGCGTGTGGGGCGACAGCGGACTGCCCAGAACGCATTCGCGCATCAGGTTGAAGTCGCGGCTGTGTTTGAGGACCGCCCCGCCGATCACCGCGTCGAGTCGCTGACCGTCGAGTCCGAAACGGTCGGCCAGACCGGACAGCACAGCGGTGAACATGTCCTGGTTCGACGCCTGCGCATAGGCCCCGTCCGAACGCGCGAACGGAATGCGGTTACCGCCCAGGACGGCGACCCTGCGACGGTTGGATGTGGCCACGTTCGGGAAGACTAGACCCGTCGTGTGCCGACCGCACTCTGGCGTACGTTATCGAACGTGGCTTCCGACTTCGTATCCCAGGTGATCACGTCCGCGCCGGGGTCGTTCCTGGCCAAGCAGTTCGGCGTGCCTGCACCGGTGAACCTGCGGCGCTTTCGCGCCAGCGAACCGGCGCTGGCCGGGTCACTGCTGATCGGCGGCGACGGCAGAATAGCCGAACCGTTGCGCATCGCGCTGGCCGATGACTACGACATCGTAGGCAACAACCTGGGTGGACGGTGGGCCGACACCTTCGGCGGTCTGGTCTTCGACGCGACCGGAATCACCGATCCGGCCGGTCTGCGCGGGTTGTTCGAGTTCTTCACGCCACTGCTGCGCAACCTCGGGCCGTCGGCCCGGGTCGTCGTGCTGGGCAGCACCCCGGATGAGGTCAGCGACATCGGCGAGCACATCGCCCAACGATCACTCGAGGGCTTCACCCGCTCGCTCGCCAAGGAGTTGCGCGACGGGGCCACCGCCGCACTGGTCTACGTCTCCCCCGCCACAGCGTCGGGCGCAACGGGGTGCGAATCGACGATGCGATTCATTCTGTCCGCCAAGTCCGCCTACGTCGACGGACAGGTGTTCCGGGTCGGTGCCACCGACGCCACCGCGCTCACCGACTGGGACACCGTCGACTGGAACCGACCACTGGCCGGCAAGGTGGGCATCGTCACCGGCGCGGCCCGCGGGATCGGGGCCACCATCGCCGAGGTGTTCGCCCGCGACGGCGCACACGTGGTCGCCATCGATGTCGAAGATTCCGCGCAGGCCCTCGATCAGACCGCAGCGCGGGTCGGCGGGACGGCGCTGGCGCTGGATGTCACCGCGCCCGATGCCGTCGAGAAGATCACCGCCCACCTCCGCGAGCACCACGGTGGCCGAGCCGACATCCTGGTCAACAATGCCGGTATCACCCGGGACAAGCTGCTGATCAATATGGATGACGCCCGATGGGACTCGGTGATCGCGGTGAATCTCCTTGCCCCGCTTCGACTTACCGAGGGCCTGGTGGCCAACGGCTGTATCGGCACCGGCGGTCGGGTGATCGGGCTGTCGTCAATGGCCGGAATCGCCGGAAATCGCGGGCAGACCAACTACGCCACCACCAAGGCGGGGATGATCGGCATCACCGAGGCCCTGGCGCCGTCGCTGGCCGAGAAGGGCATCACGATCAATGCGGTTGCCCCCGGCTTCATCGAGACCGCGATGACCGCGACGATCCCGTTGGCCACCCGCGAGGTCGGCCGTCGGCTCAACTCGCTGTATCAGGGCGGCCAGCCCATTGACGTCGCCGAGACCATCGCCTACTTCGCCAGCCCGGCCTCACATGCGGTCACCGGCAATGTGATTCGGGTGTGCGGCCAATCGATGCTGGGGGCCTGATGGCGCTGAATAATCTTGTGCGCGCAGCCATCGGTTCGCTACCGCTGATACCCCGCGGGGATCGGCTGCCCGACAGAACACTGTCCGTCGACGATGTCGCTATCGACCGCGCCAACGTCGCCGCATATGCCGCGATCACCGGCCTGCGCTACGGCGACACCGTGCCGCTGACGTATCCGTTCGTCCTGACCTATCCGGCGGTGATGGAGTTGGTCACTGGTTTCGACTTCCCGTTCGCGGCCATCGGAGCGGTCCACATGCAGAACCGGATCACCCAGCACCGGCCGATCGCGGTGACCGACACGGTCGGCATCTCTGCACGTGCCGAGAACCTCCGCGAACATCGCAAGGGTCTGCTGGTCGATGTCGTGAGCCGGGTATCGGTAGGAAACGAGCCGGCCTGGGAGCAGGTCACGACCTTCCTGCATCAGCAGCGCACCCCTCTGTCCGGGGAGCCGAAGCCGGAGCCGCCACAAACACCGAAGTTGCCGCCGCCAGGCGCCATCCTGCGGATCACGTCGCGGCAGATCCGCCGCTACGCCTCGATAGGCGCCGACCACAATCCGATCCACACCAGCCGACTGGGGGCAAAGGTTCTCGGATTCCCACGACCGATTGCCCATGGGATGTTCAGTGCCGCCGCGGTTCTGGCCAACATCGAAGGACAGCTTCCTGATGCCGTGAGCTACGCGGTCACGTTCGGCAAGCCGGTATTCCTACCGGCGAATCTCGGCGTCTACATCGACCGGGTAGATCAGGGTTGGGATATCGCCCTGCGCGATATGGCCAAGGGTTATCTGCACCTCACCGGGTCGGTGCGGGCGCGCCCTTGAGCCCCCGCCAGAACAGGTTGATCAATAGTTCGGCGGCTTCGTCGACATCGGCGTCGCCGACGCTGACGCGGGTGGCGACTGCCTCGCCGGCGCCCACCAGCGCCACCGCCATCATGTGAAAATCATTATCCGGTGCGGGGTTTCGGGTGCCTGTCTCCAGCAGTCGGGCCACCAGATCGATGATCTTCTCCCGGCCGTCGCGAATGGTGTGCGCGAACGCCTGAACTGGTGGCCTGGGTGTAGAGCACGATCCACGAAGCCCGGTTGGCGTCGATGTAGTGCAACACCGACAAAATGGTGCGGCGCAGCAACTCGTGCGGACTTTGTTTGAGATCGATGTCAGCGCGGATGGTCTCGACGAAGCGGGTCAGTTCCCGGCCCAGGCAGGCGGCGAACAACTCCTCTTTGGAGCCGTAGTACAGGTAGAGCATCGGCTTGGAGATGTCAGCCTGGGCGGCAATGGCATCCATTGACGTCTCGTGGTAGCCGTTCGCCGAGAACATCTGCACGGCGGCGTCGAGCATCTGCTGCTCGCGCACCGCACGCGGCAGTCGCTTGGTGCCGCCGGCGCCACCGGCCATGGCTAGCCGCCGCAGCGTGCGCTGGAACCCTTGATGCCGGCCATCCGCAGCACCGAGCCCTCAACGGCGCCCATATTCAGTTCGCCTGCGGTGGCGGCCTTTTCCAGCCGATCGAGCACGGCAGGAACCTCGGCGGTGGTGATCCACAGC
>Ga0114981_10002883_pt1 | contig 10984 bp, 11 predicted proteins | sample S_140806_MF_Meta_FD_87028 | JGI IMG/M metagenome (GOLD analysis project Ga0114981, IMG submission 87028) | Freshwater microbial communities from Lake Simoncouche, Canada to study carbon cycling - S_140806_MF_MetaG | ecosystem: Environmental > Aquatic > Freshwater > Lake | place: Lake...
AAAACAAAATGGTGCGGCGTGAAAGTGTGGGGCGGAGCCACGGCGTCAGTCTGCGCATCATGCGCGGCGTCAGTTACCGCATCGGCGGCTCCAAAGGGCAATCAATGCCGATTTACGAGGATGTGGCTGTGGCCCAAGGGCAGTTGATTTTTACCAATCAGCGCGTGGTGTTTAAAGGTGATCGGCGCACAATGATGATTATGCTCAGAGAGGTAATCGGTGCTGACCCCTATACCAACGCCATTGTGATTCATACCAACACATCAAAGCAACCGCTTAACTTCCACTATGTGCGCCCTGAATCAGCCGAGTTGGTCGCCCAGATTTTGACGCAACTCTTGGCGTAGAGCATGCGTCGCGGGATTGGCGACATCAGCGAGGCTGGTATGATCAAGGATGTCGCTAATCGCGTTGCGCACATTGCCCATCACGGCGCGTAATTGACACGTTGCTTCGTCGGGGCAATTACACGGCTCATACGCCATTTGTGATACACAGCCAATCGGGGCCAGTGGACCATCGAGGATGCGCACGATTTTGCCGAGGGTGATTTCTTGGGCAGGCTTGGCCAAATAGTAGCCACCACCAATCCCTTTTTTGCTGTGCAATAAGCCGGCGTTTTTGAGTGAAAGCATGATTTGTTCGAGGAATTTAATCGGAATATGTTCTGTCTCCGCAATTCCTTTGATTTGCATCATTGGTGATTTGGCCGGAGCACTCGCCAACAAAATCATTGCCCGTAACCCGTATTCTCCGCGCTTCGAGAGTCGCATAGCATATTCCCACTATTAATCAAAACTCTACCGACATTGTATACTATTTTGTTTGGGCACAATCGGGCAACAAAAAACCACCCACGGGCAGTATACCCATGGGTGGTAGGGGTGTTTTTTAGAGTTTGATGGCGTGACCTGCAGCGGCACTCCGATAAATCGCGTCGACGATATCGGTGACTTGTAAGGCCTGCTCGGCCAGCACATTGGGAGTGCCGCCGTTTTTGATGGCATTAACAAAGTCGGCTGCCTGGCCGATGCCCGGCTCTTCGTTTTCTTTTTCCATCCAGTCTGGCACCCAATGCGTCAACATGCCGTGTTGGGCTTTGTTGACTTTGAGCGGGAAGACGTCGAGGCCGGCTTCGGTGCCCGACAACGAAATCGTCTCTTTGGATTCTGGTACATTCAGCGCCCACGAACATTCGAGCAGCATCGATGCGCCGTTTTCGAAGCGCACAAAGGCCGCCACTTGGTCTTCGACGGTGAATTCTTGGTAATTCCATTGGCCCCACGGATTGACATTGGGCTTGGTGCCGAGGTGTTGTGACAAGGTGGCACTGACTTCGATAGGCTTGGGGTTGCCCAGCAAATACAACGCCGTATCGAGGGTATGCACACCAAAGTCGATCATGGCGCCGCCCCCTTGGATGTGCTTGTGTACAAATGAACCCCATGATGGGATGCCGCGGCGGCGCAAGGCGTTGACCCGCACCATGTAGACATGCCCCAATTCGCCGCTGTCGATGATTTGTTTGGCAGCTTTGACGGGGGTGCGATGGCGATAGTGGAAGCCTACGGTCAAGATTTTGTGGTTGGCCTCGGCGGCGGCAATCATGGCTCGCCCTTCGGCAGGATCCAGCGCCATCGGTTTTTCGCACAGCACATTGATGCCCTTGTTGAGGGCCGAAATCGTTGCCGGGGCATGATATTTGTTGGGGGTACAGATGACCACACCGTCGAGTTGTTCTTTGGCGAACATTTCTTCGTAGTCGCTATACAGCCCGGCAATCCCAAATTGACTGCCTACTTCGGCCAACGACGCCGCCACTGGATCAGAGGCTGCCACCAAATCAACATCAGGGTTGGCTTTGAAGCTGGGGATGTGCCGGTTGCGGGCAATGCCGCCGGTACCGACGATCCCGATACGTACTTTGCTCATCTGTATTCCCTTTACTTGCGTAATCTGCGTGCCTGCCAAATCATAGTGCCAAACATGCGACTCGTCAACAGCCTACCCCGTCGCCACGATACGATGTATGAGCACTGCCGTCACCACTAACCCAAAAAACCAAAACCGCGCCCGTTGGCTGATAGGCAGCCCCCGCTGTAGATACCACAGTACCAGTGGCGGCCCAAACACCAACCCGCCATACAAAATATGTAACCCTGAGAGATTCGGTGCTTGCTGTGCCACCAATACCCCAATGATGCCATTACTCAAGAGCAATAACCACATGATGGCCATGCTGCCAATACTGATTTGACTGAGGTCACGTCGGCGCCACCAATCGATGGCCACACTGGCTAGGGCGATAAACAACACAGTCACACTGGTAATCAGGAGCCGGTGATGCAAACCGATGAGTTGATTCATATGACTCCTTTATATTGGCGACGCAAGTGTTCCTTGCGCACTCGGGCATTGTTGCATGAGTGGGCACTTGCTACATTGCGGGCTACGGGCATGACAAATCAAGCGCCCGAGTTGAATAAAGTGCATATGAAAGGCATACTTACGCTCGGCGGGCACGAGGTGTTCCAACAATTGTTGGGCTTTGACGGGGTTTTGGGTTGCCACAAGCCCCAGCCGGTAGGCCACCCGGCCGATGTGGGTATCGACGGGCACTACCGGCATGCCAAAGGCAAACAACAATACACAGGCGGCTGTTTTGGGGCCAATCCCGGGGTGGGCAGTCAGCCAGGTTTGGGCATCGCTGGGTGGCATTTGGGCCAAGAAATCCAACGAAAATACGCCGTAATCCGTGGCTAAATGCTGGAGTACCGTCTGGATACGCGGCGCCTTGTAGTGCGCGAGGCCTGCGACCCGAATCACTTGTGCCAATTCAGCTTCAGAGGCGTCACAGACCTCTTGCCACGTGCGGTAGGTGTGTTTGAGCTCGCGGAAGGCTCGGCCGCTATTGCGGTCGGTGGTATTTTGCGACAAAATCGTCAGCACCAATTCGTCGAGCGCATCACGCCCCGGCCGCCACTGCCGGGCGCCATAGAAATCGTCGAGAATGTCAAGGGATTGTGAGAGCAAATCATGCATTTTTGTTTACCATAGTGAAATCCACGTTATAATTGTATATCCACATCAATCTACTGAGGCATCACGTGACTGAACGCGACAAGCGTATTCTATTTGATTTTGTTGACGCGTGTAGTATGCCGCGTTGCCCCATCTGTACGCTGGTGCAACGAGCCGAACAGCGCACCCTTGCGGTCTATTGCGCCGAAGGTGCCGGTGATCAACAACGGCGTGCCGATGTGCGCGCTGCCCGCGGCTTGTGTGCCACCCATGGCGCCCAGCTCCGCGATGCCAAAGACGCTATGGCTGCTGCGGTCACTGCCTATGATGTCCTCACCAACCTACAACGTGATTTAGTCGCGTTGCGGAGCAATCCGCGCAAGTGGGGCCGGCGGGGCATCGCACGCCCCCAACCCTGCCCGGTATGTGTCGACATGCAACGCTACAATCGTGCCGTTTGTGCTGGGATTGTGGCCTGGAGCACCGATCGCTCCCTGCAACAAGCCTTGGCGAATTCACACGGGATTTGTGGCCCTCATTTGCGTACCATCAGTCGTCAGGCTGGTGTGGCCGACGAGTTTTGGGGGGCGCAGTCGAATGCCTGGCAACGCCTGCACGACGAACTGGGGGAATTTATCCGCAAACGCGACGACCGCTTCCGCCACGAGCGCCAAGCCAGCGAAGCTGATGCCTGGAAGCGCGCTTGGCACCAGATTTCCGGTGATGTATTGAATGACATAACGAAGGAGTAGTGTTCATGAGCAATGTTGCCCTCCGCCTACCCACCAAACGCGAAAGCTGGCTCTATGCCATCGCCAACCTTGGGAGCTCGATTCCCTACCAAGCCTTTTCTGCTGTCGTATTGTTTTTTTATACGGACGTCAAGCATTTAGCCCCTACCACCGCCGCCCTGATCATGACCATTTATGCTATCTGGAATGCCGCCAATAACCCGATCATCGGGCATTTGTCAGACCGCACCCGCTCGCGCTGGGGGCGACGCATTCCCTTTATCCGCTTTGGAGGCATCCCCTACGCCATCGCCTTTGCCGCTATCTGGTTTGCACCGTTTGACGGCCAACTTCAGCCTACTGAGCTGGCTATCTGGTTCTTGGTTACCATTGTGGTCTTTGAAGGGTTCGGTACAGCGGTGACGGTAGCCGGCTATCAAGCCTTGCTGGCCGAAATGTTCCCCACCTATGCGTCGCGTGTCGAGGTGGCTGTGCGCATGAATTGGCTCCAAACCGCCGGGCTGTTTATCGGGGCTGCCTTGCCACCGGTGTTGGCTACCATCCTCGGCTATCCCTTGATGGGCGTTCTGTTTGCGGTTGTCGCCTGTACGGCCTATTTCATCGGTTTGCGGGGCATGTACGAGCAACCCAGTTATGTGCCCACCGAGATGCCTTTTTTAGAGGCAGTCAAAAACACCTTGGTTAACCGTAGTTTTGTCAGCGTGATGCTGGCCCAGATGATGCGCTTTGTCTCCACCAATACCTTGACCGCGGGGATGTTTTTCTTGGTCAAATACAGCCTGCATGCGAACCCCGCCCAAACCACGTTGATTCTCGCCACCGCATTTGTGGCGGCCGGGTTGTTTTTGCCCATCTGGAGCAAATTTATCGCCTTGCGCTTTGGACCACGCACAACGTTGATGATTGCCTATGCCAGCATTGGGATAGCCGTGATTCCCTTGATGTTTGCCCAGGACTTTACGCAGGCCTTGGTGGTCGCTTTCTTTTTGGGCTTCCCTGTGGCTGGTCTGATTATGATGGGTGATGTGGTGATGGCTGATGTCATCGACGACGACGAAGTTCGCACCGGCGAACGCCGCGAAGGGATGTTTTATGCCGTCAATGGTGCAGCCACGGCCTTGAGTAGCACCATCGTGTCGGTAGGGTTTGGGATTATTTCGACCATGTATGGCTATAATCCTGTCAACGAAATCCAGCCTGCGAGTGTCGACTTCGGCTTCCGGGTCTTCATGGTGGTGTTGCCGATTATGGGGGCGATTTGTGCCATGATGGCGCTCTATTTTTATCCATTGCACGGGCAACGCTTGGCTGATATGCGCGCCAAACTCGCCAAGTAACGCTTTTCTTTTTTGGAAAAAAACGTCGTGCTTCGGGGTGAAGCGGCCCCATCCGAGATTACTCGGATGGGGCAATTCATGGTCGCGGTTTCGTGGGGTTGATTGTGGTGCTTATGCGCCCCAGGTTTTGTTGAGGATGCGCATCCAATTATCAAAGCAGAGCTTGGCCAATTCGGCATCGCCGTAGCCCCGGGCCCGCATCGCATCTACCAAATTGGGCAGACCACTCGCATCACCGATGGCTTGGGGGATGGTCGCGCCGTCGAAGTCTGAGCCGAGCCCCACCCGATCGATGCCGATGCGCGTGACGAGGTAATCGATGTGGTCAACCATGACTGACAACGCGGTATCGGCGTTTTGACCGCCGTCTTCACGCAAGAACGCCACCGCAAAGTTGAGCCCTACCATGCCGTCCGAATCACGGATGGCGTCGAGCTGTTTGTCAGTCAGGTTGCGGGTCGACTGACTCAAGTTCCACACATTGGAATGGGTGGCGACGAGGGGGGCGGTGCTTAGTTTGGCCACATCCCAGAAGCCTTTTTCGTTCATGTGCGACAAATCAATCATGATTTTGAGGCGATTACAGGCCTTGATGAGCTCTTTGCCGACGTCGGTCAAGCCGGGGCCGGTATCGGGAGAATGATTGTGGCGGAAGGGTACTCCTTCGGCAAAAATCGTCGGCCGACTCCAGACCGGTCCAATCGAGCGCAAGCCCGCTTGGTAGAATACTTCGAGTGAATAGAGGTTTTCATCAATTGCTTCGGCGCCCTCAAAGTGCAAAATTCCACTCATAGCACCTGCCGCTTTGGCTGCCAAAATATCGGCCACACTGCGGACTACTTTGAAGTCGCCGTGTGATTCGCGTTCGATTTCGAACAATTTGGCCGTCATTTTCATGGCGTGATTGAGTGAGTATTCGAGGGGCAAGGCGGCCGGTAGGCTGTCACGATCGTTGACTTTGTCGGCAGTGGGGTCGGCAGGGATATACACCGCAAAAAAACCACCAGCCAAACCGCCCCGGCGGGCGCGGCTGAGGTCGATATGCCCGTGCGGGCTTTCGAAGAAGTTATCGCCTGGATTGCGATCGGCGGTCAGACGTAAAAGTGTGTCGTTGTGGCCGTCAAAGACCGGTATGGGTGCATTCATCAGCTTCTCCTTGGTGTGTGTCATGCATATGCTACGTGTCTGTCACGCTACTGTCAAATCAGGGTGTGGTAAAATACCACTCTAGTATGCATTTGTATGAGGAATGAACACATGGTTACACCGGCATTATTGGGGTTGCTCCGTTGTCCGAGTTGTGGATCACAACAACTCGATAATCAGACTGATGCGGTGGCGTGCCGCGTTTGCCACGTCCAATACCCCAAACACCCCGGCTATATCGACTTGATGCCACGGGGCGTTGATTTTGCCTATGTCTCCAAATATGTCAGCCAAGAAGAGCAACTCTCCGAAGAACTCGATTACCGCGATCTCGCCCCACCCGTCCTGGCTGCCGGCGTACGCAACCGCACCACGGTGCGCTTGCTCAACCTCAACAAAAACGACGTCTGCCTCGACAATGGTTGTGGCAATGGCCGTTTTGCAGTTTGGAACGCCAAATTGGTCAAAACTATGGTGGGCAACGACCCCGCCACTATGTTTGCCGATGCCGCTATTACCGACATCGAGCTGACCCAAGCCGATTCACGGGTATTGCCGTTTGCCGATAATGTTTTCGACAAGGCCTTCTCGCTCGACGTGCTCGAACACTTCCCCATCGATGTCATCGATGCCTATTTGCTCGAGCAAGCCCGGGTACTCAAGCCAGGTGGGCAGTTTTTGGCGATGTCTAACACCAAAGAAAAATCAAGCCTGCAACCACTCGTCAACATCAGCCGCTGGATTGGCCGCCAATTCGTCAAGGCCGGCGTGTATGACTTCGAACGCGAAAAACTGCGCAAATCAGACCACATCAAAGCCCTCGAAAACTGGGATGATGTCTTGGCTGCCTTCAAACGCGCCGGCCTCAAACCCGTCAAGGTCGTCTTTTGGAACAGCGTCTTTACCAGCTTTGTGGAACATGTGGTGATGAAACTGGGCGAAGCCTGGGCCGGGCGTGCCAAACCCGGTGATGCCAACGCCAAAAGTGCTGCTATCACCGATGGCACCGACCGCGAAATTCGCGCCCGCCGGCGCTTGCGCAAACAACTCAACCCTACCAGCCCTGTCTATTGGGTACTGCAATTCATTACCTGGATGATGGAACTCGACTTGTGGTTGTTTGGCTCACTGCATTCCGGGAGTTACTTCATCGTTGTCGAGAAGCCCCGCGTATGAGCCTGCGACCACTCTATGTATCACCCATTGGTCGTGGTGGGGTCGATATCGGCATCCAAAACATCCTGCGGGCTGTTAAACGCGCCGGTGTCGATGGCGCCGAGTTATTACGCATGCCCGAGCGCTACAACTTTGCGCCCATGTTGTTACCCAGCGCACTGCCTCGCGACTGGTGGCGTGACCGCGATATCATCCAAGCCCGCTCGCGCGTCGCATTTGCCCTCAAGCGTCCAGGGATTCCCTTGGTGACCACCGTTCACCACCTCACCACTGATCCGCGCTTGACGCCGGTGAGTAGCCTGGCGCAACGGATGTTTTATCGTTTGGTTGAATCACGCTACGACGGCTGGTCGGTGGCTAACGCCGATGCCGTGGTCTGTGTGTCACGCTATACCCAGCAAATGACCGAGGCCACCTACGGCCGGCGTGACACCCATTTGATATACGACGGCATCGATACCGACGTATTTACGCCGGCGCCACAACGCCAACGCCTCGATGCCTTGCCTCCCAGCGATGCCCGGGTGCGCTTGTTGTTTGTCGGTAACCGGACTCGCCGCAAAGGCTTCGATCTGTTGCCACGCATCATGGATTTGTTGCCGGCCGATTATGTGCTCTACTATACTGCTAGCTTTCAAGCAGGCGTCGACATTAACCCTCATCCCCGCATGATTCCGATTGGCACGCCCGACCGCGATGGACTGGTCGCCGCCTATCGTTCGTGTGACATCATGCTCTTCCCGTCGCGCCTCGAGGGTTTTGGCATCGCCCCCGCCGAAGCCTTGGCATGTGGTATCCCCGTCGTCACTACTAATGCTTCGGCGTTACCCGAAGTGGTAGACGACGGTGAGAGTGGTTATTTGGTTGAGCCCAATGATGTACCTGGGTATGTGATGCGGGTGCGCGAATTGGGCGAAGATGCTAAATTGCGCCAACGCTTTGGCGAATTTGGGCGTGACAAAGTGGTGCGCTCGTTTGGCTACGACATGTCGGGACCGCGCTTCCGCGACCTCTATTTGCAATTATTACAGCGTGATGTGCGCTGATTTTGGCAATACAAAGCCCCTCGATTGTCGTGAGACAATCGAGGGGCTTTTGCTAGACGTTTATTGATTGAACAAGTTCCCAATATTGGTGGAACTATTTGAAGATTGGGCTTGGGGCATATATTGGGCTATTGAACCCGCCAATACCATCATTGGCATGGTCTGCAACCACACACGGCCAGGACCCTTGAGGGTGGTCAAAAAGAGGCCTTCACCACCAAACAAGATGTTTTTGAAGCCGCCCACCATTTCGATGTCCATTGACACGGTGGGTTCCATCATAGCCACATAACCGGTATCTACTTTGAGGACTTGGCCGGCTTCGAGGGTGTATTCCACGATTTCACCGTCAAATGCCACAAACGCTACGCCGGGACCTTTGAGGCGCTCCATGATGAAACCTTCGCCGCCAAAGAAACCAGCACCGAGTTTGCGCTGAAAGAAAATATCAAACGTGACGCTTTTTTCGGCACACAAAAATGCTTGCTTTTGGGCAATCACTTCTTGGCCGGCAACGAGGTGAATCGGGACAATTTTGCCGGGGAAGTCTGAGGCAAATGAGATAATGCCTTTGCCGTTTGTGGCCGTGTATTCAGCCACAAACAGTGACTCGCCACTCACGACACGTCGGAGCAAACCACCAAGACCACCACTCATGTTGGTGTTCATGGCAATGTTGCCGCTCATCCAGGCCATACCGCCACTTTGGCTGACAATGGTTTCGCCGGGGTCTAACTCACAAATGACGGCTTGCATGGTGGTGCCGACGATGGTGTAGTCCATGCCACCGGTTCCCTTGCCTTTAGCGGCAATCGTTGGATCCGGCATGTCGATACGTTGTGGGGTTGTCATGGTAATGCTCCTTTGGTGAATAGCGAACAATATACTGACGGTTGAGTAACCTATTCGGTTGCACGATTTTTTCTGCCAATTTTGCTGGTCATTGTACCAATATTGTGCGGGCAACTTGGGCATCGGCGTTGATTTGCGCCACGAGCTCCGCAAAGCCTGCAAAGCGTTGTTCGGGGCGGATAAACGCCACGAGGGCCAGTTCCATCACCTGGTCATACATATCCATGGTCACATCGAGCAAATGGGCTTCGATACGGGGCTCGACCCCATTAAACGTCGGCCGTTGCCCGATATTGGTGACTGCCGGGTAGTACTGACCATTGAACGTGGCAATACAGGCATAGACCCCGTATTTGGGCAACATAATCCGACTATCGATGGCGAGATTGGCGGTGGGGAAGCCGATGGTGCGGCCGCGTTGATCACCTTTGACTACCACGCCACGGTAGCTGAATTGCCGTCCCAGCATGTGCGTGACCGCGGTAATTTCGCCGGCCTGTAATGCCTGTCGGATAGCCGATGAGCTGGGTGCCAGCGTATCGGCATGGATCCGTGCCACGGTATGCACGTCAAAGCCCAAGTGTGTACCGACTTGGGCGAGGCGCGCAGGGGTGCCTTCGCGACCGCGCCCGAGGGCGAAATCCCAGCCCACCCACAGCGACTGCATATGGGTGGCATTGGTCACCCACTGCATGAAATCAGCCGCAGACATTGCTTGTACATCGCTATTAAATGCCACACTAAATACGGCATCGATGCCACATGCTGACATCAACTGCATGCGCTCGGCCGGGGTAATCAGTAGCCCACTGGGGCGTTCGGGATGAACCACGCTATCGGGATGGGGATCAAATGTCACCACCACTGCCAACAGCTGCTGGGCATGGGCCTGTGCCACAAGTTGTTGCAAAAACTGTTGATGGCCGTGATGCATGCCATCAAACACCCCAATGGTGACAATACTTGGCCCTGACAGGGCATCGACAGGGAGTCCGCTGAATTGCTGCATAGGTTAGGCCTCACCCCATTGAAAAACTTTGCGTGGATGCCATTGTGCCGCGTGGTATTCGAGTACAGCAATGAGTTGACCGGTGCTACTGATTGCCACGGCGCGACTATGGTCAGCGCTCATCGCATCAATTGCCATGCCTCGTTGTAAGCGGGTCTGCTCATCATCACTCACCATCAACTGTAACCAATCGGCGACCGCTGTCTGAGTCGGTTGTAGATGTTGGCTAACACCATCGCTTTGTAATTGCGCCAGCGTGACGCTATTTGCGAGGGTAAAAGTGCCTACTTGGGTGCGGCGCAACGCATGTAAATGCCCGGCGCTGCCACACAGCTCGCCGATATCACGGGCCAGTGAACGGATGTAGGTGCCTTTGCCGCAGGTCACGTCAAATAACAGTTGTGGTGATTGCCAATCGGTGACGGTAAATGTGTGGATTTGTACGGGGCGGGCCGGCAGCTCAGGGGCCTCGCCCCGCCGTACCAAATCATACATCCGTTCGCCGTTGACATGTAATGCCGACACTTGGGGTGGTACTTGCATGATGGCACCACAAAACGTCGTTTCGATACGCGCAATATCTACTGGTGTCAGGTCGGGGATAGGCGCGGTACGGATGGGGTTGCCAGTGGCGTCATCGCTGTC
>Ga0114981_10002885_pt1 | contig 10981 bp, 10 predicted proteins | sample S_140806_MF_Meta_FD_87028 | JGI IMG/M metagenome (GOLD analysis project Ga0114981, IMG submission 87028) | Freshwater microbial communities from Lake Simoncouche, Canada to study carbon cycling - S_140806_MF_MetaG | ecosystem: Environmental > Aquatic > Freshwater > Lake | place: Lake...
AATTATCCGCTTGCTCTGGCAACCGGACTAGGACTAAACACCTTCGTTGCCGTTGGTATCGCATCCAAGATGACTTGGGCAGATGCCATGGGACTTGTGGTGTTAGAAGGTTTGATCATCACAGTATTAGTTCTCACCGGATTTAGAACTGCTGTCTTCAAGGCAGTACCTGCGCAATTAAAGATCGCTATCTCAGTTGGTATCGGACTATTTATTGCGCTAATTGGTTTGGTAGATGCCGGATTCGTCCGTAAGACACCTTCTGGCCCAGTGCCGGTGACGTTAGGCGATGGCGGAACGCTTGTCGGTTGGCCGATCATCATCTTCGCACTTGGTCTCTTTCTTACTATCGGTCTGATGGTAAAGAAGGTAAAGGGAGCAATTCTTATCGGAATCATCGTTGCGACGATAGCTGCGGTTATTGTCGAAACTTCTCTAAAAATTGGGCCTAACTTCAACGGCGCAACCGGTGAGGTAAATCCAAAGGGTTGGGGGCTAAATGTCCCGGCTATGCCTGAGAAGATCGTTGCGACTCCAGACTTTGGCCTCTTTGGCCAATTTAACCTCTTCGGTTCACTAGATCGCATCCCTGTAATCACAGTTGTGCTGATCGTCTTTACCTTATTGCTCTCTGACTTCTTCGACACAGTCGGAACAGTTACTGCAATCGGACACGAAGCAGGCCTTGTTGATAAAGATGGCAACATTCCAAATAATGATCGCATCCTCTTGGTTGACTCAATCGCTGCTGTTGCAGGTGGTGCTGGAAGCATCTCCTCTAACACTAGCTACATTGAATCAGCATCAGGTGTTGGAGAAGGCGCACGTACTGGTTTAGCTTCAGTTGTAACCGGTATCTGTTTCTTGCTAACAACATTCTTGGCGCCACTTGTGGCAATCATTCCTTACGAGGCAGCAACTCCAGCTTTGGTTATTGTCGGCTTCTTAATGATGACTCAGATTAAAGCGATCGATTGGGAAGATTATGGAATCGCAATTCCAGCTTTCTTAACGATCATCTTGATGCCATTTACCTACAACATCTCAGTTGGTATCGGCGCCGGCTTCGTAACTCACGTAGTCATCCGATACATCCAAGGTCGCGGCAAAGAAGTACATCCGCTACTTCTACTTGTCTCTGGCCTCTTTATGATCTACTTCCTGTCCTCACCTATTAATGCATGGGTTGGATAGTTAGTTAAAAGTCGCTAAAGAACGGCGCCCTGCGATTAATTTCGTAGGGCGCCGTTTCCTATATCGACCAATCGATAGGGGCTATCCCTGAAGCAAGTAGCGCCTCATTGGCTCGACTGAAAGGTTTCGATCCAAAGAAACCCCGATAGGCCGAGAGCGGACTTGGATGTGGCGACATAATTAACTTTCGTTCTGGGAAGTAGTTTCTTAACTCTTGGGCACCTGCTCCCCATAAAATTGCTACGCAACCAGATCCGGCAAGTGCGCTTACACATGCTTCAGAAAAGCGACTCCAGCCAATTTTGGAATGTGAATTACTCTCACCACTGCGACAAGTCAAAGTTCTATTTAGCAGAACTACTCCTTGCTCTGCCCAAGGTGATAAATCACCATGGTCGGGTAAACGAACACCGAGATCGGTATTTAGCTCCTTGAAGATATTCACTAAGCTCGGTGGAAGTTTCTTTTGATCTGGTGAAATCGAAAAGGCTAAACCAACTGGATCGCTCGGATTTGGATAGGGATCCTGCCCAAGAATCAGTACCTTTGCGCTATCGAAATCGGATGAGAGCGCCCGCATCACCAAGTCATGTTTCGGTAGATAGTTCTCGCTGGCAATCTTTGACTCGATCTCATCTAATAGATCTAGCTCACCGGCCAGTACCTTGCGCCATGAGGGATGAAGCTGGTCACGGAATTTCATCAGCTACGGGCGAAGAATCTTCCCTTATCCGTGGTTACAGAGATATTTAATCCAAATACTGCGCTCATGTGCTCTGTTGTAATCACATCCGCAATTGGACCTGAAACAGCGATAGCTCCATCTTTGATGATCAAAGCATGTGTTGTGCCAACTGGAATCTCTTCAATGTGGTGAGTTACGACAATACTGGCAGGTGCTAATGGGTCAGTTGAGAAACTGGCAAAGCGTCTTAGTAAATCTTCACGTCCGCCTAAATCTAGCCCAGCGGTCGGTTCATCTAGTAAGAGCAATTCTGGATCTGCCATCAGCGCACGAGCAATCTGAACTCGCTTCTTCTCACCATCGCTTAAGGTGTAATAACGGCGCTCTGCCATCTCACGAACGCCGAAGGTTGTAAGAAGTGCAACTGCGCGAGATTCATCCCATAGATCATAAACTTCATTCCAACGCCCCAAGACTGCGTAAGCTGCGGTTAATACAACGTCACGAACTAATTCATCATCAGGGATATCTTCTGCTAACAAACTGGCGCATATTCCAATGCGCGTACGAAGTTCAAAGAGATCTACTTTTCCCATCTCTTGGTCCAAGATTCTTACTGAGCCCGATGTTGGAAAGATGCGCGTTGCCAGGATATTTAAGAGCGTTGATTTACCAGCGCCATTAGGCCCAAGAATTACCCATCTCTCGCCGCTGCGAATTTGAAAATCGAGCGGTCCCAAAATCCGGCGTTGCCCACGGGTGACAGTTACACCCTGCATCGCCAGCACAATAAGATCGTTCTTATTTTCCATAGATGAAAAAGATAGCGGTAATCACTGGCGAATCTGGTTAAATCCCTGACTTATCGCCTGTGATTCACGCTAATCTTCTCCTCGTTATGGCAACTACCGATAAAAGCGAGCAATTTACTGGGTTAATTCTCCTTTCTGGAGTAGATGCGCCGGGTATAACCGAGACCCTCTTTGAAACTCTCGCTCCCTTTGCGGTGAACATTTTAGATATTGAACAGGTTGTTATTCGGGGCCGCGTTATTTTGACTGTACTAATCTCTTGCAGCCCCGCACATGCCAAAGCGATCGAAGCTGACTTAGATACCTGTGCGCAAACTCTGGGCGTTGATATTGCATCGGCCTTTGAAGTCAGTGCGATTACCGATATCGCCGCTAAAAAATCCTTGCTCCATGTAGTTGTATTGGCACAGACTTTGACTCCAAAGGCGATAAATGTAGTTGCAAGTACGATCGCGCTAAATAATGGAAATATTGAGCGAATCCATCGCACGGCAAGTTACCCAGTTACTGCGATTGAATTCACGGTCTCTGGCGCGCTAATAGGTAAGTTGCGTACCGAACTTGCTGCGATCGCTGCAGAGCACGCTATTGATGTGGCGATCTCCCCCGGTGGATTGATGCGCTGGGCGAAGAAGCTAGTCGTAATGGATGTCGATTCAACCCTTATTCAACAAGAGGTCATTGAGCTATTGGGCGCTAAAGCAAATAAGGGCGAGGAGATCGCAGCTATTACAGAATCTGCGATGCGCGGTGAATTAGATTTTGCGGAAAGCTTAAAAGCTCGTGTTTCGCTCTTGAGAGGTCTACCAGAATCCGTTCTTACGGATGTTCAAAAAGATATAACTCTTACACCTGGTGCCCGTACTTTAGTTCGCACCTTACATAAGCTTGGACATCATGTCGCACTCGTATCGGGTGGATTTGAACCAGTTATCGCACCTCTGGTGGCGGAGCTCGGCATTGAACATATGCGTGCCAATAATTTAGAGATCACCGATGGAAAGTTAACTGGAAAGCTAACTGGCCCGATTATCGATCGCGCCGGTAAGGCACAGGCCCTTCGTGATTTCGCCGCCGAGCACGCAATAGCGCTAGAACAAACAATCGCCATTGGTGATGGTGCCAACGATCTCGATATGATCGCAATTGCCGGTCTTGGTATCGCATTTAATGCAAAACCTGCCGTTATCGCAGCTGCCGATAGTTCAGTTTCTGCGCCGTATCTAGATTCAGTTCTGTACTTACTAGGAATTACTCGCGAAGAAGTGGAAGAGTCCGACTAGTTATAGTCGACAAGCGTGGATATCGGTTACCAAGATACCGCGCGCACCTAGCGCCCAAAGTTCATCCATTAAGCGGTTGGTATCTTTACGCAAAACCATCGCGCGAACTGCTACCCAATCTGCTTTCTGCAAGGGAGAAATCGTTGGCGATTCTAAGCCAGGTGTAATTGCGCAAGCTTTATCGATGCTTACCTTTGGAATGTCGTAATCAAGAAGTACATATTGGCGAGCCGTCACAACTCCCTGCAGGCGTCGCAAGATGATCTCCAGCTCTGCCGGTAAATTCTGGGCGCTACGTGAAATTAAAATTGCTTCACTCTGCAGTATTGGATCTCCAAAAATCGCCAGTCCGGCTTGTCGCAAAGTGTTTCCTGTGCTGACGACATCGGCAATTACATCTGCTACGCCCAAACGAACGCTACTTTCAACTGCGCCATCAAGGCGGACAACATCTGCCTTAATCTTATTCTTCTGAAGGAAATCCTCAACTAAACCTGGATATGCCGTAGCCACACGCTTACCTGCAATATCGCTTAACTTCCAATTAGTTCCAGCGGGACCGGCGAAACGAAAGGTGGATCCCCCAAAATCTAAGGCGAGAATCTCCACGGCAGATGCACCTGAATCGATCAATAAATCTCGTCCCGTAATTCCTGCTTCAAGCTCTCCGGAACCAACATACAACGCGATGTCGCGAGGCCGTAGATAGTAAAACTCAACGCTATTTTCAGGATCGGTTAAGACGAGATCACGTGAATCCACGCGTTGGCGATATCCCGCCTCTTTTAAGATAGCGATCGCAGCATCAGCTAGAGATCCCTTATTGGGAACGGCAATTTTTAACACTTGAATTCTCTTTTCTATAGGTAACGATAAATATCTGCGGGATTTAATCCCCGGGCCAACATCAAAGTCTGCAGGTGATAGATCAATTGACTGATCTCCTCCGCCAACTCTTCATTGCTTTGATGTTCAGCTGCCAACCAGACTTCACCGGCTTCTTCCAAGATCTTCTTACCGATCGTATGAACGCCCGCGTTAACCGCTACCACCGTGGCCGAATCAGTTGCACCGCTAGCTACTTTTTCCGCTAGCTCATCCCACAACTGATCAAATGATTTCATGGCTACAGTTTACTAGAGATCTCCTGCTGCATGACGGAGAGTTTCAACCATTACAGCCGGTTCAGGTGCGTTAAACACTGCAGATCCTGCTACGAAGGTATCGGCTCCTGCCTCACGAGCAATGGCGATCGTTTCAAGTGAAATTCCGCCATCGACCTGCAACCATATCGGTCGATCTCCAATCAACTTCTTTGATCGCCGCACCTTATCCATCATCTGCGCCAAAAATTTTTGACCGCCAAAACCTGGTTCAACCGTCATAATCAATAACATATCAATGTCACTCAATAGATCAGAATATTCTTCGATCTCGGTACCCGGCTTTAGCGCCAAGCCAGCGCGCGCCCCAATCTTTCGAATTCCCTGCAACGTAGCAGATGGTTTTTGCGATGCTTCAATATGGATCGTGACGCTTGCTGCCCCTGCGTGCGCATAGTCGAGTCCAATTCGATCTACCTCATTAACCATCAGATGAGCATCAATTGGCACTGGGCAAGCTTTGATAATTGCTTGAGCTTCTGAAAAATCCCATGATTTATTTGGAACAAAGAGATTATCCATAATATCTAAGTGGATCAGATCTGAAACATCTGCCACTTTGGCGATCTCCGCGTCTAAATGCGCGTGATCAGCATTTAAAATACTTGGGGTAATTCGGATCTCGGTAGACATATCTATATCCTAATTCTCACTCGTTAATTTCTTGCGGAAGATCGTTAGATACATCGCATCCGTCTCATGGCGATGCGTCCAGAGCGAGAGGGACTTATCGCGTAAGGCTCCTTCTAAGTGAACAGGCAGGTACGGTTTCAGGTCGACGATCTCTAGCTCTGGGTGTTTACGTAAAATATCACTGACTGCAATGCTGGTTTCAGCTAGATGCGGTGAACAAGTTGCATAACCAAAGAATCCACCATCCTTTAAGACAGAGATAGCGCCATCGGCTAGCTCACGTTGCAACTGCGTTAACTCACGCAGATCCGCAACAGTTCTACGCCAACGAACTTCTGGCCTGCGTCGCAGCGCCCCCAAACCTGTACATGGAACATCAGCCAAGATCGCACCGAACTCTTCTCCCAATGAAGATATCTCGCGGCCATCACTAACCAAAACTCGGGCTCCCCCAATTACTTGCTCCACTAACTTGGCGCGCACTTGAGAAACTTCATTGGCGCTAAATTTCTTACCGCTCTCCTTTGCAAGAGATGAGAGCAGGGCTGCTTTGCCGCCTGGACCTGCACATAGATCTAACCAATCATCAGTCTCTGCAACTACCTTCGCGAAAATCTCAGCGACTAATTGGGAGCCTTCATCTTGGATACCTGCGCGACGATGACGCACCGCCTCCAGTGATGCAGGAGTTCCCTCAAACTTGAAACCATGTGTGGAATAGCGGGTTGCAGTGGCGCCAAGTTCCATAAATTCTTCCGCGCTAGATCTACCTGGCCACCAGACGATCGTTGGAGTTGCCGCAACATTATTTGCCGCAAGTAAGGCTTCTACTTCGTCGAAATCGCGTAGCAAATCAAAGTAGGCCGAGACAATCCACTCTGGGTGTGAATAGATAATTGCTAAACGCTCGACCGGATCTTTGATCTGTTGAGCCGGTTCTAACCATTCTTCTAAACTTTTTGCGCTCATCTTGCGTAAAAGTGCATTTACAAATGAAGCTTTAGATTCACCAATCACTTTACGGGCAAGCTCCACCGTGGCCGATACCGCTGCGTGTGAAGGCACTCGCATTTCGAAGAGTTGGTGTGCGCCTAGACGAACTACATCGACAATTCCTTCATCGACTTCCGACCAAGGGCGATCTGAGACTTGGCTCGCGATGTAGTCATGGCGTCCTTGCATGCGCAAGGTTCCGTAAAGTAGTTCGGTCGCAAATCCTTTATCGCGCTGCTCAAAATTTGTAGCCGTTAAGGCCTGAGGTAGAAGTAAATTTGAGTAACCATCTGATCGGTTAACCTCGCGCAAAATGTCATAGACCAATAAGCGGACTGCATCTGGCTTGGGAGATTTGAAGGTGTTACGTCTTGCTTCAACCATGGCTAATTGAGCACATCAGTTGAGGTAATACGGGCACCATTGGCCCACGCCGAAGCTGCCAGAGTCGACTTACCAGAAGGTGTAACTTCGATTAGTTCTACCGCAGTCGTAGAAGTTCCAACAAATACACTTTTCTTAGTTGCTTCAATGGCACCAGGAGCAAGAGGCTGATCGGTCATGCGAACCTTATTAATCTTCAAATTCTGGCCACGAAATTGCGACCAGGCGCCGGGGTTGGGATTGAAGGCGTTTACTTTGCGTTGTATCGCTATCGCATCGCGGTTCCAGTCAATATGGCCTTCCTCTTTACTTAACTTCTCAGCTCGTGTGGCACCGACTTCACTCTGCACCTTTGGCTCTGTCCCAGCCATAATTAAATCTAACGTTTGCAAAACTGGACCCACACCAAGTTCGGCCAGAGTTAACAAGAGTTCTCCACTATTTGCATCTGGTGAAAGTGCAATCTCTTCCGTTGCATAAATTGGCCCAGTATCCATTCCCTTATCTAACTTAAAGACTGTTACCCCAGTGACGCTATCGCCAGATTCAATCGCGCGCTGCGCGGGTGCAGCCCCTCGCCATCGGGGCAACAATGAAAAATGTAGATTTATAAAACCATGGCGCGGCACTTGCAAGATGCTCTCGGGGAGAATAAATCCATACCCGATAGTTATCACTAGATCGAGATCTTTGACTAATTCGCTAATTAACGATGCGGATTCTGGCTTATACGTGAGCAAGTTCTGTGTCTTGGCCCATTGCGCAACTGGACTAGCTTGCAGCTCCCTTCCGCGACCGGCCGGAGCATCTGCTCGGGTAATTACGCTAACTAATTCGTGCTCACTTGCCAGAAGCGCATTGAGAGTCGGGATTGCAACATCTGGAGTTGCAGCCACTGCAATACGCACTAAATACCTTTACCAAATGGGCTATGCGGAGAGATCTTGACTGTCGGATTTACTCCTGCCGACAGTGATGAGTTAAACCACTCAGATTCGCGAATCTCTTTCATCGCTAACTTACGATCTTCCTTTGAAAGTCGATCGATAAAGACGATTCCATCTAAATGATCGGTCTCATGTTGCAGGCAGCGGGCTAAGAGTTCAGTTCCTTCTACCGTAATTGGCTCACCGTACATATTGAAACCTTTGGCAACTGCCTTAAAGGCCCGAGGTGTCTCATAACTCAACGCAGGGAAAGAGAGACATCCCTCCTCGCCATCTTGCATCTCCAGACTTAAATCTAACGTTGGATTTATCAAGTGGCCGAGCGCTTCGTCAACATCCCAAACAAATACCCGCAAGCCGACCCCAATTTGTGGCGCAGCCAATCCTGCGCCAGGCGCTTCTAACATCGTTTCAGTTAAATCCGCAACCAAAGTACGCAACTCTTTATCGAAATCCACGACAGCCAGAGCTGGGGTCGTTAGGACCGGATCGCCAAAGTAGCGAATAGGTTGGATTGGCATATCGCAAGTCTAGCCTAAGAGGCGAGAAAGATTGTCGTTAAGAAAGCGAGTATGGGTCCACGCGCAGCGTTATTGCTTTTTTCTTAGTTATTGCACGATGGCGAATATATTCCGAAAAGAATTTGAGCATTTTTTCGCCATCTTTTAATTGTGCGATCAATAAAATTCGTGAACTAGCTCCACTACGTTGTGCTGGACCCAAAACTTTTGTGCTTGCCGGCGCCCTTCCATCTAGTATCGCCTTCTTAAGCCCCGCTACTATCAGCGTTGCTTCACTATTTTCTACTTCCATGACTATCGATCTGGCAAATGGTGGAAAACCGATTTCACGCAATTCTGTTAGTTCGCGCGTCAGCATTACCTTCGGATTCCACTGTGCAAGCGCCGCAGTTATGGGGTTGGATGAGTTAACTACAGTTATTACCTCACCATTTGGTGCAACAAGTGCTGCCGCGGCAAAGCAATTTTCTCGGGCTCTCTCCTGCGCGCGTAGATCAGAATATGAGAAGAGAGAATCGCCATCTAATAGAACAACAGCGCTGTATCCACCAACGATGTAAGGCTCCATCCCGGGCGTTGCGATAACTAAGGCTGGATTTCTTGGCAGCTGAGTAATTGGTGACTCGGCATTTGAGAAATACGCCGGAAGCCCAGGAAATGCTCTACCGATTTCTTCGAGATGTCTCTCTCCACCACGACCGAGCAAGATCATTACATCTTGTTGGCACCATTTACATTTCAAAGAAGAGTAAAGCTTTGAGCACAGTACGCACTCGGGTACAGCGGCGGCGCTACGTCTAGAGAGCTTTCCGCCACATTCGCATTTAGCGATATTGCGACACTTCTTGCACATTAACGAACTGGCGTAACCTTTACGGGGAACGAGAAAGAGGACAGGGCCGGTCTTAAGTGCGCTACGAATAGGAGTAAAGATACGTCCCGGTAATAGTTCGCCGTTAGCCGATTCGTAATTACTTACCTTCAATCGATTTCCTTTGGTAAGTGCCTTGAGTTCGCCTGCTTCAGCTAGCGCCCCGGTCTCTATCGCAGGTGAATATCCAACGAAAAATAAATCACATCCACTTTCATCTGCCCGCATGATCGCTAGATCTCGAGTGTTCCATCCCGGAGATCTCGGTTCATAATGCGATTGCGCACCTTCGCGAAAGATAACTATCGTCTTTAAATCTGGAGGAAAGGCGAAGATAGCGCTACGGGTTCCGATCGTAATCTGGTTGGTAGAAGTGATACTCCTCAAATAACTGGCATAACGATCTGTTAGACTCAATGAGGCAGAGAGAACAATGGCTTTGTCATCCAACCGATCAGACAGTAATTGCAGCTCTCGCTCCTCTGGAGTAATGATTAAAACCGAACCATTTTTCACTTTTGATAAAGCAAATTCAGCGAGTTTAGCCATCGCATCTTCATGCGGTTGAATATGAATAAAGGTCTTTGCGGAACTACCTCTCCCCCGCTTTCCGTTCTCAAATACGAGTGACGCTATCGCTTTATCAACAGTGGCAACTCGCGGTGGAATGGCGCTACGTAGAAAGTCATATGGATGGGCCAACCAACGCGCGCAACCGGCAGCTATCAAATTTATCAACCCAGTCGGGGCGACCACGTTTGGAGAGAGAACTTTGGTGATGAATTTAAGACCAGCGACCGTGCCATCGTTGGTACGTGAAACAATCAGAGCTTCTACTTCTCGTCCGGCAAAATCGACGCTGATGCGAACGCCTACTTTAGCTTCAAGATCAAAACGTTCTGGAATTAGATAATCGAATAATCCATCTAGATGTTGAATCGAGTTATCAACCCAGACCTTGGCGATCGGGTTCTGCGCTGCCGCAACTTTCTCGGTGCGTTTTGCCGTCTCGGTCTTTAGGCGAAGCGGCCGCGCAGTCGACACGGCAAATTCCGTAAAGCTATTTAACAGCTGCGCGAAGTTGATCCACTCGCGATGTTGACTCCCAAGTGAAGTTAGGAAGTTCGCGACCGAAGTGGCCATAGGCAGCAGTTTGAGAGTAGATAGGGCGCAAGAGATTTAGATCGCGGATAATTGCAGCTGGGCGAAGATCAAATACAGTTGTCACGGCATCTTGAATCTTCTGCACTGGAACGGTTTCTGTGCCAAAAGTTTCGACAAAGACTCCCACTGGCTGCGCCTTGCCGATTGCGTAAGCTACTTGAACTTCGCAACGTCGCGCTAAGCCCGCTGCAACTACGTTCTTAGCAACCCAACGCATTGCATAGGCTGCAGAGCGATCAACCTTAGATGGATCCTTACCCGAGAAAGCTCCACCACCGTGGCGGGCCATTCCACCATATGTGTCGACAATAATCTTTCGCCCCGTTAAGCC
>Ga0114981_10002888_pt1 | contig 10978 bp, 7 predicted proteins | sample S_140806_MF_Meta_FD_87028 | JGI IMG/M metagenome (GOLD analysis project Ga0114981, IMG submission 87028) | Freshwater microbial communities from Lake Simoncouche, Canada to study carbon cycling - S_140806_MF_MetaG | ecosystem: Environmental > Aquatic > Freshwater > Lake | place: Lake...
TATTCCATTGGCTATGTTGTTCGCAGTAATCATGATGAACCTCTTTGGCGTAAGTGGCAACCTGATGAGTTTAGGCGCACTGGATTTTGGACTAATTGTTGATGGTGCCGTAATAATTGTGGAAGCCGTGTTAGCGAAGTTGCATGTTAATGGAGGCTTGCCTGGGTTTACTACCATTTCAAAGCCCGAAATGAATGAACGAGTTGAGCAAACGGCGGGTAAAATGATGAACAGCGCGGTGTTTGGACAAATCATCATTTTGGTGGTTTATCTGCCCATATTTACGCTGGAGGGCCTAGAGGGCAACATGTTTAAGCCTATGGCACAAACGGTTGCCTTTGCTTTGTTAGGAGCATTTCTACTCTCGCTAACCTATGTTCCCATGATGAGTTCTTTTTTTCTGAGTAGAAAAACCGGAACTCATAATAATTGGAGCAACCGAATGATTCATCAGTTGGAAATTATTTATCAACGCTCGCTAAAAAAAGTAATCGGTTACCCGAAAATGATATTAACCCTTGCATTGCTTTTTTTTGCAGGGGCTGTTTTGTTACTCTCCCGCTTAGGGGCTGAATTTATTCCGGCATTGGAAGAGGGAGATTTTGCGGTTGATACCCGGGTTTTAACTGGGAGCAGCCTGCCCACCACGATTGCATCAACTCAGCAGGCCGCAAATATATTGTTAACCCGTTTTCCGGAAGTAGAAAAAGTAGTTACCAAAATTGGAAGCGGAGAAGTGCCCACCGACCCAATGCCCATGGACGCAAGTGATATGATGGTGATTCTGAAACCAAAAAAACAGTGGACATCCGCTAAAACATTCAATGAGCTGAGCGAAAAGATGGGTAAATCATTGCAAGAAGTGCCTGGGATTACTGCCGGATTTCAATTTCCTGTTCAAATGCGTTTCAACGAACTGATGACGGGGGCACGACAGGATGTGGTGTGCAAAATTTTTGGGGAAAATCTAGATACCCTGGCTGCTTATGCACAGCAATTGGCAGGATTGGCAAATGGCATCTCTGGTGCGGTAAATTTGTATGTTGAACAGGTTTCGGGAATGCCACAAGTGCTAATTCATTATAACCGAGATGCCATTGCTCAATATAACCTATCTATTGGAGCCGTAAATCGGTTGGTGAATGCATCCTTTGCCGGGCAATCTGCAGGTATGTTATTCGAAGGGGAACGGCGATTTGATCTAGTAGTTCGTTTAGGAGCCGAACAGAAAAAAAGTTTACAAGATATTCGTCAGTTGCTAATTCCCACGCCTTCAGGCACTCAGGTTCCACTATATCTGCTGGCAAACGTTGAATTAAAAGATGGGCCCAACCAGATTCAGCGGGAAGATGCTAAACGGCGAATCGTAATTGGATTTAATGTGCGCAATCGAGATGTTCAAAGCATTGTGAATGAATTGCAGCAAAAAGTTTCTCAAAAAATAAAATTCCCGCCGGGCTACTATGTAACCTACGGTGGCTCATTTGAAAATTTAACGGCTGCCAAAAATCGACTGATGATTGCCGTTCCGGTTTCACTATTACTTATATTTTTCTTGTTGTACTTTGCTTTTCACTCGATTCGGCAGGCTTTATTAATTTATTCAGCAATTCCCTTGTCTGCTATTGGTGGAATACTTTTGCTTGCTTTAAGGGGTATGCCTTTTAGTATCAGTGCCGGGGTTGGATTTATTGCTTTATTTGGGGTAGCTGTTCTGAATGGGATTGTGCTGATAGCAGAATTTAACCAATTAAAAAGTGAGGGAGAAACCGACTTATCCGCAATTGTGTTGAAAGGAACTCAAGTAAGATTAAGACCGGTTTTGATGACGGCACTCGTTGCTTCATTGGGCTTTTTACCTATGGCTATCGGCAATGGCGCTGGCGCTGAAGTGCAACGGCCCTTAGCAACGGTGGTAATAGGCGGACTTTTACTTGCTACATTATTAACCCTGTACGTTTTACCAATTTTGTATATGCTTTTCGAAAGAAAATCTACCCCCAATTCTAGCAGTAACGGGATTACTGCCATTGTTGTTATGCTCATTTCTCTGAGTTTGTTCAGTGGGTCTGTTCAGGGGCAAAAAACAATCAGCTTATCTGCAGCCATGGATTCTGCCTTGCGCAACAATGCCCAATTAAAAAACGAAAAGCTGAAAGCCACCTACCAGCAAAAGCTGATTGAAACAGCCTCTCCCATTCCTCAAACACAGTTATCAGCTGAGTTTGGAAACTATAACAGCGCCTATTTCGATAATCGGATTTCTATTGGCCAGTCCATTCAATTTCCCACGGTGTATACCCGCCAAAAGCAACTGCTGGAGCAGGAGTGGAAACAAAAACTATTAACGGTAGCAGTTAAGGAAGCCTATTTGCGGCACGATGTATCTGCGTTGTATTACCAGCTTTTATATCACCAACAAAAAAGAGCCCTGCTGTTATATGCAGATAGCGTGTATAGTTTTTTTCTAGAAAAATCTAGTCGAAGGTTAACATCCGGCGAATCGGATATTTTAGAAAAAGCCAGTGCCCTAAATTTATTGGGGAATATTCGGCAGCAAATACAGCAACTACAATTGGATGAGGAATTAACATTGATACAATTTCAAGTTTTATTGAACACATCCGAACGTTACGCTCCTGTTTCTAATGAAAAGGGTTTATCCCTTTCGTTTACCTCTTTGGCAGATACCTCTATATTGGCTGCACATCCCGTAATTCAAAGCATTCGTCAGCAGCAGCAACTTGCTTTGGCATCCTACGACCTAGAGAAAAGCAAACGGTTACCTAATTTATCATTGAATTATAACTCAACTACCATCCGTGGTGTAGGGGCCGATAATAAGTTATATGATGGTTCTAACCGCTTTGGCTCAGTTCAACTGGGTATCGGCATTCCAGTTTTTGGAAAAGCTCAAAAGAATATGGTAGAAGCGTCTCGCTTTTCTAAACAAATTGCAGAAAGTAATTACCAAACTGGCCTGCAGGAAATTCAATCGAAGTATATGAGTGCTGTGTCTCAATACCTGAAACATCAAAAAGCCGCTCAGTATTACCAATCAGAAGCCCTTCCCAATGCACAACTAATTGCAGAAACCGCCTCTCGACAACTAATAGCAGGTAGTATTCATTATTTAGAATGGGTGCAGCTGATTAACCAGACTATCCAAATAAAAAGTGATTACCTGGAGGCTGAAAAAAAGCTCAATGAATCTATTATTCAATTACAATTTTTAATCGCACAATAAGTATCCATGTATGAAAATAAATAATCTCACTAATAAGCCTATTTACCCAATATTGGCAGCCTGTTTTTTTATAGCTGCTCTGGCCTGTAATCAACCGGCTAATAACGAGCCAGCCCCCCCAGAACCCGCACTGCATTCCGTAGTGCTTACACCCGCACAATTTAAAAATGCCAATCTAGTTGTGGGTTTACTTTCGCAAAAAGAAATTTCTGCACTAATACGCGTAAAAGGCAAGGTAGATGTGCCTCCCCAAAAATTGATGAGTGTAAGTGTTCCACTAGGCGGCTACCTGAAATCATCTAACCTCCTACCCGGCATGCGGGTTCAAAAGGGCGAAGTGATTGCTGTGGTGGAAGGGGAACAATATATTCAGCTGCAACAGGATTATCTGATGGCTAAAGAAAAATTGGTATGGCTCGAACAAGAATATAAGCGGCAACGAGAACTGTTGGCCACCCAATCGGCATCACAAAAATCTTTTCAAATGGCTTCAGCTGATTATTCCAGTCAGCAGGTATTGGTAAATGCCTTAGAACAAAAATTGAAGCTGGTAGGTATTCAACCGGAAAATGTAACCAAAGATAAAATTTCTGCCAGTATTTCGGTACGTTCAGGTTTGTCGGGTTACGTTGCCGCTGTTCATGTGAATGCCGGTAAATATTTAACCCCTTCCGATGTGTTATTCGAGATTATCAGTACCGATGATATTCACCTAGCATTGAAAGTTTTTGAAAAAGACATACCGATGCTCCAAATAGGACAGTCAGTAATGGCCTACACCAATCAACAACCGGAAAAAAAATATCCCTGCCGGATATTGCTCATGGGAAAAGAAATTGCTGCAGACCGCAGTATAGAAATTCATTGTCATTTTAACCAAAACAACCTATCCCTGCTTCCCGGAACCTTTATGAATGCCGAAATTGAAGTGAAAAATAAATCGGCAATGGTTTTACCAGATGAGGCATTGGTGCGCTTCGATAATCAGCAATTTGTTTTTGTACAAACCGATTCGCTGCAATTTGTTATGAAGGAAGTGCAGACCGGCATCTCAGAAAACGGGTATACCCAGGTGATTGATGGGGTAGATATGCGCAAAGACAAAATAGTAACCCGTGGCAGCTATACCTTACTGATGATGTTGAAAAACAAAGCTGAAGAATAATCAGATTATCACAGGTATCCCAAAATTTTAAGCATACTCTGCGCCGTTTGCTCTTTTGCATACACCCAGTCTACTAGTTTGCCGTTTTTATCTGCTTCAACTATCACGTGCTTTGGTGATGGTATTAGGCAATGTTTGATGCCACCATACCCGCTGATCTGATCTTGATAGGCACCCGTATGAAAGAAGCCAACATATAGGGGTTCTTTATTATCAACGTCATCGGGGTTGTTCGACTTGAGCTTTGGAAGGAACACTTCATTGATATGTTCCTCGGAGTCGTAATAATCATGACTGTCGCAGGTGATGCCTCCCAATACAACCCTGTGGTATTCATTATCCCATTTGTTGATGGGAAGCATTAGAAATTTTTCTCCAATACCCCAAGTGTCTGGTAAGGTGGTAATAAATGATGAGTCGATCATATACCAGCACTCGCGGTCGTTTTGAATTTTTTGGCCCACAACGCTATAAATATGCGCCATGCTTTCACCCACTGTAAAACTGCCGAACTCTGTATAAATATTGGGCATGGGCACTTTGGCTTTTTTACAGGCTTTTTTGATATTGCTTACAATTTCATTAATCATAAACTGATAATCATATTCAAAGCCCAGCGAGTGTTTAATGGGGAATCCTCCACCAATATTGATAGAGTCTAGTTCCGGACAAATCTTTTTGAGCTGGCAATACAGGTTGATGATCTTATTCAGTTCCGACCAGTAGTAGATATCGTCTTTGATGCCCTTATTCAGAAAAATATGCAGCATTTTCAACTGAAATTTATCTTCATAACCTTCAATATCATCTACATAAAACTCCAGAATATCTTTTGCACGAATACCCAAGCGGGAAGTGTAAAACGGGAAATTGGGTTCTTCTTCCGCAGCTACCCGAATACCTAGCCGGAAGGGTTGTTTTACAGATCGCTTATAGGCAGTTAATTCTTCAATATTATCCAGAATGGGAATTACATTTTTAAAACCAGAATTAATCAACTTAGCAATACGCGAGGTATAGTTTTTCTGTTTGTAACCATTACAGATGATATAGGTTTCTTTATTGATTTTTCTCCGTTGATAGAGGCGATTGATAATTTCAATATCGTAGGCATAGGAGGTTTCTAGGTGTACATTGTGTTTGAGGGCTTCTTCAACTATAAATGAAAAATGCGAACTCTTGGTACAATAGCAATAAAAATATTCCCCCTCGTATTTGTGTCTTTTAAATGCCTGTTCAAATAAAAGCTTGGCTTTATTAATTTGCATACCTATTTTGGGTAAATAAGTAAGTTTCAGCGGGGTTCCGTATTTATCAATTAATGATTTTAAATCTAACCCATTATATTCTAAATACCCTTCATCATTCTGGTCGAATCCTTCCTGAGGAAAGTGAAATGTTTGTTTAACCAGTGAGGTGTAAGTGTTGTTCATTTACAGGTATTTAGTGATTTGGGTGAAAGATTGCACAAAAATAGTTGTTTGTATGCTTTTTACGCATAAAAAAAAGCCGGACAGTGTTCGGCTTTTAACAAGGTAGTAATCAATTTAAAGAAATTTACTTTACAGAATCAATCAGGGCTTTGAAACTGGCTGGCTCATTCATCGCTAAATCGGCCATCACCTTGCGGTTCAGTTCAATTCCCTTTGTATTCAGTAAATGGATAAACTGGCTGTAAGTTAATCCCTCTGCGCGAACAGCCGCATTAATACGGGCAATCCACAACTGGCGGTATTCGCGTTTTTTCAGTTTTCGGCCTACATAACTGTAGGTTAATCCTTTCTCAACAATATTTTTGGCAACGGTATAAACGTTTTTACGCTTACCATAAAATCCTTTGGCTTGCTTCAACACTCTTTTTCTTCTGGCGCGGGAAGCAACTGCATTTTTTGAACGTGGCATATACTATAATTTTTTACCGGTAACACTCAAAATCCGGTAGTTGGGTAATGGGGTTATTTATCCTTTTAGTCTCAATAATCTCAGCACAAAATCTTTGTTGGTTGCTCCAACCAGTCCTTTCTTACGAAGAGAACGCTTGCGCTTTTTTGATTTTTTGGTAAGGATGTGTCTTTTGAATGCTTTTTGGAAGGTGATTTCACCTGTTCCAGTAACTTTAAAGCGTTTTTTGGCGCTCGAGTTGGTTTTAACCTTTGGCATAAATTAAATAATCTGTTACGATTACACCCTGCTGGCGGTATTGCACTGGCAATACACTTGTTGAGCCGTACGGGAAATTGGGCTGCAAAGGTAATGAATTGAATGGATTTACCCATTATTTTTCCACAAAAAAAAGGCATATTGTAAATATGCCTTTGATTATCAATTAAATAAGTGATTTACTTTTTCTTTCCACTTTTTGGTGTAAACAAGGCAAACATCCTTTTTCCCTCTAGTTTAGGCATACTCTCTAAGGCACCAGAATCTGCAAGACGCTCAGCGAACTTCAGCAACAACAATTGTCCACGGTCTTGAAACATAATCGCCCGTCCTTTAAATTGAACATAAGCTTTTACTTTATTCCCATCTTTCAAAAACTTTTCGGCATGCTTTGCTTTAAAGTCAAAATCATGGTCGTCTGTTCCAGGGGTAAATCGTATTTCCTTCACCTCACTCTGCTTAGAGTTGGCTTTCATTTCCTTTTCCTTCTTTTTCTTCTCGTACAGGAACTTTTTGTAATCGATTACTTTACATACGGGAGGATCTGCGGTTGGAGAAATTTCTACTAGGTCTAATTCCAGTTCCCGGGCGATTTTCAATGCATCGGTAACGCTGTATACGCCCACTGTTACGTTATCACCTACCAGTCTTACTTCTGGTACTCTAATTCTTTCATTGATGCGGTGTTCGGGTTCGGGTTGTCTGTTGAACCTGGGGTTAAACCGCCCCCCTCCTCTTGGTGGTAATGCCATTAAAACTTGTTTAGTGAATAATCTGCTGGCTTCTTTTTAGATACGAATTCAGAAGCTATGTAAAGATATAATTATTTTAGGTGGTTTAGTCGATTGATTGTCTATTTTCTATCTCCTGCTTAATTTGGGCTATCCACTCGGTTACGGCAAAACTTCCGGCATCCCCTTTTCCTTGTCTTCTAACCGAAACTACCTTTTCATTCACTTCTTTTTCTCCAACAATCAACATATATGGTATTTTCATCAATTCTGTATCCCGAATCTTTTTACCAATTTTTTCCTGCCGGTCATCAATTTCTACCCGAATACCCTGTTGTAACAGAGCCGTTTCAACCTCTTTGGCATAGTCTAAAAACTTATCACTAATGGGCAATACCTTCACCTGAACCGGTGCCAGCCAGGTAGGAAACTTACCAGCATAATGTTCTAACAAGAATCCTATAAACCGCTCATGGGTTCCCAATGGAGCTCGGTGTATAATTAAAGGAATTTCTGGTTCATTGTTTTTATTGGTAAAACTTAGTTTGAAACTTCTGGGCTGAGCAAAATCAACCTGGTTGGTTGCCAGAGTAAATTCTCGGCCAATGGTGCTCCAGATTTGTACATCAATTTTTGGTCCATAAAAAGCACCTTCCCCTTTTACTTCCACAAAGGGTACGCCGGTTTCTATCAGCACATTTCGCACCAATTCTTCGGTTTCTAACCAAAGTTCTGGTTCATTGATGTATTTCTGCCCCAACTTTTCCGGATCGTGAAGCGACAAGCGCATCACATATTTTTCAATGCCAAAAATTTTAAAATACTTGAGGTACATATCGTTAACTGCCTTGAACTCCTGCTTAAACTGCTCTTTTGAGCAATAAATATGGGCATCATTCATGTGCAAACAACGAACCCGCATGAGTCCAAATAACTCTCCACTTTGTTCGTATCGGTAACAGGTTCCATATTCTGCAATGCGGTAAGGCAATTCTCGGTAACTTTTTGGCTCTGCATCAAATATCTTGTGGTGATGCGGGCAGTTCATAGCTTTCAGGTAATAGGTTTCGCCATCCATTTGCATGGGCGGAAACATACTATCTGCATAATAAGGTAGGTGTCCGCTGGTGAGGTACAAATTTTCCTTGGCTATATGCGGAGTTACCACTCTTTTGTATCCGGCCGCGTTTTCTGTTTCTTTGGCCAACTTTTCCAGTTCTTCAATAATTACGGTTCCGTTGGGCATCCATAAAATCAAACCTGGACCAATATCTTCGTTCATGGTATAAATACCCAGCTCCTTACCCAGTTTACGGTGGTCGCGCTTTTTGGCTTCTTCCATCATTATCAGGTATTCATCCAGTTCTTTTTGCTGAGGAAAAGTGATGCCATAAATGCGAGTGAGCATTTTATTTTTTTCATCCCCCTTCCAATAAGCTCCTGCGATGCCTGATAAATGAATGGCTTTGATAAAACCCGTATCGGGGATATGGGGTCCACGGCAGAGATCGGTAAATGAACCCTGCGAATAAAAGGTGATGGAGCCATCTTGCAGGTTGCTCAGTAAGTCGAGTTTATATTCATCTCCTTTCTCCTGAAAATATTGAACTGCTTCAGTTTTGCTGATTTCTTTTCGGATGTATGGATTCGATTGGCGGGCCAATTCGTTCATTTTCTTTTCCAAACTTTTCACATCCTCTTCCGAAATTTTCCGGTCGCCCAAATCCATATCATAATAAAAGCCTCTTTCGATGGCCGGTCCAACCCAAAATTTAACACCAGGAAAAATTTGTTCAACTGCTTCCGCCAACAAATGTGCAGAAGAGTGCCAGAAAGTTTGCTTTCCGTCATCTTCATTCCAAGTAAGCAGCTGTAAGCTGGCATCCGTTAGTATTGGGCGAGTTGCATCCCAAACTTCTCCATTAATTTTTGCTGCCAGCACTTTTCTGGCTAATCCTTCACTGATTTGCTTGGCAATGGCCAAAGCCGAAGTTCCCGATTCGTACTGCCTTACTGCCCCATCGGGAAATTGAATATTAATCATAAATACTGCCTTGGGCGTTTATTTTCGGTGCAAAAGTAACGAATCAGGGGGAGAAATACCGTTTTCCTAGCCGGATGTGGGTAGCCAGCAGTTACCCACTTTTTAACCATACCTTAACCAGATGCTGATTAGATTTGTACAATGAGGTTGATTTTTACCCTTTTATGCTTATTGGGTTTTTCTGTATGGGTTCCGGCACAAAAGATGACCGGTATCTGGCGGGGGTATTTCAACTCCTCTACCTCGCTATTGGGAGACATGCCCGGAGATGTGAAGTATAAATTTGAAATTCAATTACTGCAAGAAAAAAATGCAATTAGGGGCGTAAGTTATTCTTATAAAACAACCGTATTTTATGGGAAAGCTGATATGGCCGGCATCTTTACGCCTGGTAACCGGAGCTTGCTGCTAAAGGAAACAAAACTGGTTGAGTTAAAAATAGCCGGAAAAAGTGAGGCTTGTTTAATGACTTGCTATCTCGATTATTCTTCTATAGGAAAAATGGAATTTTTAGATGGAACCTTTTTTTCATTGAACATCAAGGATAAGTCGGATTGTGGTTCTGGAAAAATTCACTTGGAAAAAGTTAAGCAGACTGATTTTGTTAGAGAAGATTTTTCAAAGCCTAAATCGTTACCGGTAAAACCCCCAACAACAAAAGAAATCACGGCATCACCCAAAACGCCGATTCCTAGCCCCGGTTCTGCTACTGCAGGCAATTCAACACCCAAATTATCAGCAACGGTACCCGCTGCTCCCCGCTCTATACCGGAGTCTACCAGCCAAACGCCCCGTGAAACTCAATCGAGTAATAAAGATTTGTTGGCCACAGAATCGAATAAGAAAGTTACGGAGCAGGTAATGCCCAGAGTGCCGGTTCCAAAGGTTTTATTAGAAAGGGAGAATACGCTGGTTAAAACCATTTTTACTGATCAGGAAGATATTCGAATCGATTTATACGATAATGGAACCATCGACAACGACACCATTACCGTATATCATAATAACGAATTGGTAACTGCCAATCAGCGGTTGAATTTTACACCGATAACTTTTCATATCAAGTGCAATAAAAACGAAAACTATCACGAGATAGTAGTAGTAGCCGAAAATTTAGGTGATATTCCTCCCAATACTGCTTTAATGGTAGTTACTTCTGGTGGAAAAAAGCGGCAAGAAATTTTTCTGGCTTCTAATGAGCAGAAAAATGCCAAAGTAATTATTGAATACAAACCGACTAAACAATAGCCCTCTATTGTACTTTTATCGAGTCTATCAACTCACAGGGTCGGGTGCCCGGTTTATTTTCATAGGGATTTTGACTGTTTCGTACAATATCCAGCCATTCGGCGCCTCTGCCATACAGGGAGTTTTCGTCTCGCAACTTATAAACGCTTACCCGGCGATATTCCACCCATTTGAGCAGTTGAAAAATTTCTAAACCGGTTAACTGAAATGCCATCCTAATTTCATGGGCATCTGTTTCGGCCTGCAGCCCCGTTAATTCATCGGAGATTGCCTGTGCAATGGAGGAAACACTATCCTGGAGTGGTTCTGGTAATTGTGCAGCGGCAGTATGTAAACTGTCTGTAAGCAAAATCATTTCACTGGCTAGCTGCCGAAGTGTAGCA
>Ga0114981_10002891_pt1 | contig 10972 bp, 8 predicted proteins | sample S_140806_MF_Meta_FD_87028 | JGI IMG/M metagenome (GOLD analysis project Ga0114981, IMG submission 87028) | Freshwater microbial communities from Lake Simoncouche, Canada to study carbon cycling - S_140806_MF_MetaG | ecosystem: Environmental > Aquatic > Freshwater > Lake | place: Lake...
CCCAACAATAAGACTATTCTTCATTAGATTTGAACCCGCTGGTTCTCATCACGAAACAATCCGTTTTAATATTTATTGCGGAGGGAGCGGGATTACTTCAAGCTCCAATTGTCGCTTTTCAGTGAGCTCCGCTTTGCTCCGGTTCGAACCCGCTGGTTCTCATCCCGAAACAATCCGTTTTAATATTTATTGCGGAGGGAGCGGGATTCGAACCCGCGGTACAGTTTCCCGTACGTCAGTTTAGCAAACTGGTGGTTTCAGCCACTCACCCATCCCTCCAATATTCAATGAACAGGGGGCAAAAATATAAATTTTATTCCTTTTATCAGTAGTTTTTTAGAAAAAGATTAGGAATTATAGCGGAATTCTCCCTTTTCACTTTTAATACTTACTTGTTTGCCGTCGAAAAATTCTACTTTGCCAATAACCTGAGCTGCAATTCCAAATGATTCTGAAATAGCAATAAGATCTGCAGCTATTTCAAAAGGAACATAAATCTCCATTCTGTGTCCCATGTTAAAAACTTTATACATTTCTTCCCAAGAGGTCCCTGATTCCTCTTGAATCATAAGAAACAAAGGTGGAATTGGAAAAAGATTATCTTTAATGATATGAAGGTTATTCACAAAATGTAAGACTTTGGTTTGCGCTCCACCAGAGCAATGAACCATTCCATGAATTTGAGGTCGAAACTGGTCTAAAATCTTTTTAATTACTGGAGCGTAAGTTCGTGTTGGCGATAAAACAAGTTTTCCAGCATCTAAAGGAAGGTTTGCAACTTCATCTTCCAATAATTTTCCGCCGCTATAAACAAGCTCATTCGGCACATTAGGATCAAAGCTTTCGGGAAATTCTTTTGCTAATTGATAGTTGAACACATCGTGTCGAGCACTTGTAAGCCCATTACTTCCCATTCCGCTGTTGTAGGTATTTTCATAGTTTGCCTGCCCAAAAGAAGCCAAACCAACAATGCAGTCTCCTGCTTGAATTTTATGATTTGAAATAACATCACTGCGCTTCATTCTTGCAATTACAGTAGAATCTACAATGATTGTTCTTACTAAATCGCCTACATCTGCAGTTTCTCCACCAGTGGAATAAATTTCAATGCCATGAGACCTTAAATCTTTCAAGAGTTCTTCTGTTCCGTTTATGATTTCAGAAATAACGCTACCAGGAATGAGGTTTTTATTACGGCCAATAGTTGAAGATAAAAGAATGGGGCCAGTTGCTCCTACACATAATAAATCATCAATATTCATTATCAATGCATCTTGTGCAATTCCTTTCCAAACTGAAATATCTCCAGTTTTTTTCCAATACATGTAGGCTAAAGATGTTTTTGTGCCAGCACCATCAGCATGCATTACAACACAATAATCATCATCTCCTGTTAAATAATCAGGAACTATTTTACAAAAAGCTTGAGGAAATAAACCTTTGTCCACATTTTTTATTGCATTGTGAACATCCTCTTTTCCTGCTGATACTCCTCTTGCTTGATAACGATTGTCTGACATATTTGTATTAAAAAGGTAAAGTTAGAAATTTGACTTATTCTTCTGCCTTGTCCTCCTCAAGTTCTTTGAGAATTTTCTGAACATCACCTTCAGTTGCACTTAATTTAGCCTTGCAAACTCGAATTAAAACAGTTGCACGTTTCACTTTTTCGGCTAATTCATCTACACTGATATTTCCATCTTCCATGTCACTGACAATTTCTTGTAATTCTTCAAATGCTTCTGTATATTTTTGCTCTGTCATTTTAGGTAATTTTCTTTACTTATGTTTAAAGATACAACAATAAAAACAATTTTGTAAAAGCATTAATTACTTAAATCCTCTTCGTTTTTTTATTGCTTCGTATGCATCTTGTATTTGCTGAAATTTTTCCTTTGCACCTTTTTGGTATTCTTCCCCCATTGTCGCAACTTTATCCGGGTGAAAGGAAATTGCCATTTTTCGATAGGCTTTTTTAACTTCTTCATCACTTACAGATGACTCAACACCTAAAATTTTATAATCTGAATCTACATTTCTATAGAACATATTTTTCACACTTTCAAATTCTACTGCAGAAACACCGAGCATTGTCGCAATTTTTTGAATAATATTCATTTCCGCTGGAGCAACATCGCCATCTGCTTTTGCAATACTAAACAAATAGTGAATTAATTGAACACGAACTTCAGAAGGCATTCTAGTGCGAATATCTGCGCAAATTTCTTGAAGCGGTATTTTATCGGAATCCAGGAAATTTTTAAGGATTTGAAGATGTTCACTAGTAAAACGATTGCCAAATTGAGCAGCAAAAAAACGTTTCACAAAGTCAAGTTCGATTTTTAAGACTTTCCCATCTGCTTTCATTACAGAGGCAGAAAGCGCCATGAGCATGGTTTGAATATCGTAGCGAGAAGATTGCTGTCTATAATATTCGAATGCATCTTGAAAACCAGCCTTTCGACCACCAGAAGAATTAGCTGAATTAGATCTACTCGCCATCTGATCAATTAAGGAGCCGATGAAAAATCCAACAAATGCTAATCCCAACCTTTGTGTAGTAAGATAAAATCCAATTCCTAAAATCCACTTATACACGCACTGAGTTTTAAAAAATTTTATTGGGGAATATCCCGTGTAAAATTAGTAAATTAAGCAATATGCTCAATGTTTCGCTCAATAAAACTATCCAATGCTTCGCCTTTTAACATTCCTTGAGCCAAAAGTGCAAGATCTGTAAGTTGCTTTACACTTGCCTTTTGATCCTTTGCTTTTTTCGTCAGAAGCTGAGCAATTTTTGGATGATTTGCATTTACAACGAGCGTAAACATTTCTGGAAAAGCTCCGAACATTCCACCGCCGCCTAATTTTTGCTGTTCCATCATTCGTCGAATAAATTCTGGTTGCGTAATAATCATTGGAGAATCACTTTCACTCATACTTTCAAATTGAACAGTATATTTTTCTTTGTTTAAGCATTCTTCAAAAACAGGCTTTAACTTTTCTTCTTCCTCTTTTGAAATTTTTGAAGGAAGTTCATCCGTTTTACGAATTAGCTTGTCTAGAGTGTCAGAATCAACACGAACAAAACTTGTATTTTCCATTGATTGCTCGAGTTTTTGAATCCAATGAGAAACCAAAGGGCCTTCTAAATGAAGAACATCGTAAGCTCTTTCTTTTGCTTTTTTAACAAAGGAGAATTGTTCTTCCGGGTTATTGGTATACAAACAAATTGTTTTTTTGTCTTTATCAACCTGAAGTGCTGCAATTTTTTCTTTGTATTCTTCCGGAGTAAAATAAAGCCCATCTGTATTTTTCAATAAGGAAAAACCTGCAGCTTTTTCAGCAAATTTTTCATCTGATAACATTCCATATTGAACAAATATTTGTAGGTCATTCCATTTATCTTCAAAATCCTTACGGTCTTTTTTGAACATATCTGCCAATTTATCCGCCACTTTTTTGGTGATGTGAGAAGCTATTTTTTTGACGTTGCCATCACTTTGTAAATACGACCTAGAAACATTTAAAGGAATATCTGGAGAATCAATTACTCCATGTAAAAGCGTTAAAAATTCAGGTACAATTTCCGCAACGCTATCCGTAATAAATACTTGATTGGAATATAAATTTATTTTATTTCTCTGAACTTCTACATTCTCCTTAATTTTTGGAAAATAGAGAATACCCGTTAAATTAAAGGGATAATCTACATTCAAATGAATATGAAAGAGTGGCTTGTCAAAGGTTGAGGGATACAATTCACTGTAGAATGAAGAATAATCTTCGTCCTTCAAATCTACAGGTGCTTTCGTCCATGCAGGCGAAGGATTATTAATTTGATTTGGAACTTCAATAGCTACTCGCTTTATATTTCCTTTGTCATCTTTTTCCCCTTCTGGCGAGTCGATGTATTCTGTTTTGTCACCAAAAAACACAGGAATTGGCAAAAACTTACAGTATTTCGTTAAGATTCCTGAAATTCGTTCTTTTTCTAAAAACTCATTTGATTCTTCAGAGATAAATAAAACGATGTCAGTTCCTTGTGTTGTTTTGTCAATTTCAATAATTGTATAGTCCGGAGAACCATTGCTTTCCCATTGAATTGCTTTTTCTCCCTCATGGCGAGATTTACTGCGAATCTGCACTTTTTCTGACACCATAAATCCTGAATAAAAACCAAGTCCAAAATGACCTATAATTTGCTCAGCACCTTCTTTTCCTTTGTATTTTTCTACAAACTCCTCAGCCCCAGAAAATGCAATTTGATTGATATATTTATCAATTTCTTCAGCAGACATTCCAATTCCATTATCTCGAATGGTAATTGTTTTTGCATCGCGATCCAATATTACTTCTACCTTCAAATCTCCAAGTTCACCTTTATATTCTCCATTTGCTGAAAGAACACGTAATTTTTGAGATGCATCTACAGCATTGGAAACTAATTCACGTAAAAATATTTCGTGATCTGAGTATAAAAATTTCTTGATTATGGGAAAAATATTTTCCGTTTGAACGTTAATTTTACCTGACTTAATTGTGTTTTTTTTCATTTTGTTTTTTATTTGAAAACAAATAATCAATCTATATGCCAAGTTAATTTTTATGTCATTTTGTCTTTTTTTATTGTTAAATTGACATAAACAAAGCAAAATAGAAATTTTCTATTCAAATTTGCAACATGAAAAAATACGTATTTATTACAGGAGCATCCTCAGGATTTGGAGAAGCGTGTGCACATATTTTTGCAAAAAATGGGTTTTCACTTGTTTTAGTTGCTAGAAGAAGTGATAAATTAGAACAATTGAAAGTTTCCTTGCAAAATGATACCGTCAATATACATTGCCTAGAACTTGATATCCGGAATGAAAAAGACGTTATTCATTCTATTAATTCACTTCCTGAAATAATTAAAAATAAAATTCATATCCTTGTTAATAATGCGGGATTAGCAGTGGGAAGATCTTCAATAGAAAATGCCCTCACAGATGATTGGGAGCGAATGATTGACACCAATATCAAAGGTTTGTTATACGTTTCAAAAGCAATTATTCCCTTTCTAAAACTTCATGAATTCTCACAGATTGTAAATATTTCTAGTATTGCTGGAAAAGAGGTTTACCCTGGCGGAAATGTTTATTGTGCTACAAAACATGCAGTTGATGCACTTTCAAAAGCGATGCGAATAGATTTAGTTTCACATGGAATAAAAGTCACAAATATTGCTCCTGGAGCTGCAGAAACTGAATTTTCGTTGGTGCGATTTAAAGGAGATGTTAAAACTGCAAATTCCGTATATGACGGATTTGAGGCTTTACTTGCAAATGATGTAGCCGAAGCTATCTGGTTTGTAACTTCTCGACCGGCTCATGTGACAATTAATGATATTACAATCATGCCAACAGCTCAGGCTTCAGCAACTATTCTTCATAAGAAATAAAGTAGTTAATCTATAGCTACTGGTACTGGACTTAGCAAGGTTAACTTGGCAATTAAATCTTCGTAGCGTTGTTTTAGCTTCTTTTTTTCAAAGACAGCTCCAAAAGATTTAGCTTCTTCCAATTCTGCTATTTCTGCATCTAATTCTTCAACTTTAGCGAGATAAATAGAATTACTGTATTCGATTATTTGTCCAAAATAAAGTTGCACTGCAGCGCCCCCTTTTTCCTTTAAAAAGGTATAAAATTCAAGTGATTTTTCTTGTAAATCTATTTCCATTCTTAATATTAATACAACATAAGCTACAAAGACATTTAATTCATCGTAACCCTTAAAACTATTATTCTTCAAGTTTTTATCAAAAAATGGAATGTCTTCTTCAGTTCCTAATTGTTGTAAAACTCCAGCAATTGAAACATTAAGCGTAGGATTTCCTTCTTTCATTAAATTCCTTGCTACAATTAAGGCTTCTTCAGGATTTATTTCTGTCAATATTGCAAGAGCTGAAGAAATAACTGTGTAGGATTGATCAGTACTTATAGCAGCTTTCAGTAGTTCAGTAGCTTCCTCTTTTGGTAAAGCAGATAAAGATTTAAGTGCTGCAGCCCTAACTTGCGATTTTGGATCACTTTTAGCTAATTCTTTAATTCGAGCTAAAGTTTCAATACCCAAGTCATTTTTTTCATTTTCAATTGAAGGAAGTGCAAGTATTCGGATATTCCAAAAAGGATCTTTCAAGGCATCGAAAAGTAATTTTTCGCTGTCACTATTTTTTGTTCGTTGTGCCAAAGCAATTGCTGAAGCCCTGGCTTTGTATCTTGAAGAATTATAGTATTGATGAACATATTGACTTAAGGGTTTATCTTCAAAATATTTTCCTAAAAGCATTTGTTGCTCATCAAAGAGAATATTTTTTAATTCACCAGAAAAGCTAAATGTAAAATTCTCTTCTAAATTTTCAAGTACAATTTTTTCAGTTCGTTTTCCATTAGCATCCCAAATAGCGATATTTACAGGGAGTTTATACAAAGGAAAATCGTCGGTATTTTGCTTTTGTTTTACATTGATAGTAACTGTATTATTTTCAGGATTTATTACTTGAGAAGTATGTACTATTGGGTGCCCTTTACCTAAAAACCACTGGTCAAAAAACCAATTAAGATCTTCCCCAGAAACCTCTTCAAAAGCCATTCTCAGATTATGAAATTCAGCAGTTTTAAATTTATTATTAACGAGATAACTATTTAGCCCTTTAAAGAAAACCTCATCTCCAAGATAATTTCTCAGCATGTGTAAAATCCTTCCTCCTTTAGCATAGGAGTGACCATCGAACATATTTTCTTTATCAGGGTGTTCAAACCAAATTAAATTGTGATAGTTTTCCCAAGCCGAATTAAAATAACTTTCTGCTTCATTGGATCCTTGGTAATCAGCTTCATCTATTCCATATCGGTGCTCGTCCCATAGATACTGAGAATAATTGGCGAAAGACTCATTTAAGGGTAAATTTGCCCAAGATTCACAGGTCACCAAATCTCCAAACCAGTGATGAAATAATTCGTGTGCTATTGTAGATTGATCATTATTATCTAATAATTCACGTTCATTTTTGTAAACATAATCGCCAAAAATTACAGCACCAGTATTTTCCATTGCTCCAGAAACATAATTTCTAACTACAATTTGAGTGTATTTATCCCAAGGATATTCGATTCCAAGTTTTTGAGAAAAGAATTTTATCATAGCAGGTGTTTCACCAAAAATTGCTTTTGCATCTTTCTCAAATTCTGGCTCCACATAATAGTTGACTTCCATTTTTGAGCCATCATTGCGCGTGAAGAAATCTTTAACAACTTTAAATTCTCCAACAGCCATCATAAATAAATAAGGAGCATGCGGCAAATCTTGTTTCCAATGGTCAGTGCGAGTGCCGTCTGAATTCTTTTTTGAGGAAATTAATTTTCCATTGGAGAGGGTTGCATATTTATCCTCAACTGTCATTAGAATTTCTTCTGTAGTCTTTGCATTTGGCGAATCAATTGTTGGAAACCAAACTGAATTTGATTCTGTTTCACCCTGAGTCCATATCTGTGGCATTTTAGATTTATCTTCTCCTTTTGGATTGATAAAAAACAAGCCTTTATCAGATGTAATTGCAGCGCTGCCATTAACAGTTCTTTCATCCGGTTTTGCAACATAGTCAATTTGCAGAGTAAATTTTTCATCACTAGTATAGCTCCGATCTAATTTAATATGAAGTGTAAGTGAATCTTTATAGACATAATTTAAAACTTTACCGTTCATTTCAACTTTTTTAATATCCATTCCCTTGGCGTCTAAAACTAAACTATCTGAGGCATGAAAATGTGGCTTTGCAGTAATAGTAGCTAATCCATTTAATTGAGATTTTTGCCAATTAAAATTCACTTCCAATTTGGTATGAATTAAGTCTGTGTATATAGTTCTTGAACTATTGTAGATACTTCGAACTTTAGGTTCATCGATGTCAACTTCTTCGAATTCATCATACATAGCTGTCGTGTCGTAGTATGTTTCCTCGATATCTACAGGCTCATTTAAAGTTGAATCTAAAGTAATTTCTTTTATGTTTGTACAAGCAAGTAAAACAATAAATATGCCGATAAAAAGAGTGATTTTTTTCATTGAATTAAATTTAGCACAAAACTGCAAAGAAATTTTCTTTTGACAAGAATAATCAAAGAAATAGATAGAAGTTACAAAGCTTTTTTAGATTTGCAGAAAAAAGAATAGTATGATTAATTTTCTGGATTATGACTTCTCAAACAAACGCGTTTTAATTCGTGTTGATTTTAATGTACCTCAAGATAAATCAACATTTGAAATTACAGATGATAAAAGAATTCGTGCATCTTTACCAACACTAAAGCATATTTTAAATAAAGGAGGAAGTCTCATCCTAATGTCACATTTAGGCAGGCCAAAAAATGGTCCAGAAGATAAATTCTCACTCAAGCACATTATTCCTCATATTGAAAAATTAGTAGGAAAAGAAGTAAGTTTCGCAAATGACTGTATTGGAAGTGAGGCAAAACAGAAAAGTGCCGCATTAAAATCTGGAGAAATTCTGTTACTAGAAAACGTGCGTTTTTATACTGAAGAAACTATAGGAGATTTAAATTTCGCAAAAGAATTAGCCTCTTTAGGAGATTGTTTTGTAAATGATGCATTCGGTGCTGCACATCGAGCTCATGCAAGTACAACTCAAATCGCATCTTTTTTTCCAAATGATAAGATGATGGGCTTTCTGATGGCAGCAGAAATAGAAAGTGCAGAAAAAATAATAAAAGAAACAGTGCGTCCATTTACTGCGATTGTTGGTGGCGCTAAAGTTTCAGACAAGGTTTTAATAGTAGAAAACTTATTAAAAATTGCCGATCATATTATTATTGGAGGAGGAATGGCTTATACCTTTTTCAAAGCCTTAGGTGGAGAAATCGGAGATTCACTTTGTGAAAATGAACGTTTAGAGACATGTAAAGAAATATTAGAGCGCGCAAAAAAATTAGGAGTAGAAATTCATTTACCAATAGATTCAAAAATCGCAAATAAATTTGCTTCTGATGCACAAACAAGAAATCAAAAAAGTGCTGCTATTCCAGAAGGATGGATGGGATTAGATATTGCACTGAAACAATTAAATCTTTCACTAAGGTGTTAATGAATAGTAAAACAATCCTTTGGAATGGCCCAATGGGAGTTTTTGAAATGGATGCATTTGCACATGGCACAAAGTCAATTGCTGAGGCTGTTGCCGAAGCTACAAAAAATGGCGCGTATTCATTGATTGGGGGAGGAGATAGTGCTGCTGCAGTTCAGAAATTTGGCTTTGCTTCTCAAGTAAGTTATGTTAGCACGGGTGGAGGAGCGCTTTTAGAGTACTTTGAAGGAAAGGAATTACCAGGAATATCGGCTATAGTTAATTAAATTTGTTGAGTGAACGCTTTAGTACCGCCAGTCAAAATCCTAATCAAATTCATAACGCGAATAATAATCTCAATTTGACAAATTATTCTATTTTCCTTTCTTTTTTTCTTGACAAAAAAAGAAACACCACGAAGTAGCAGCGAAGCTAATAAAGTCAAGGCTCTGAATTCTATTTTGTTCGCAAATCATAATTTTACAATTACTTACAACTCGCAGCGAACAATTTCAACTCCTTTCTAAAACTGAAATTTTTCAAAAATGTTCTTGCAGAAATTTTAAAAATTAACAGTTTCAGTTCAGTAGCAAAAACCATGAAATTCAAGGCCGAATCGTGTTCGCTAATATTCACTAAATAGTTCTCACTTCGAATGAATTCTTGATTTTTAAGATTAAAATATCTTACTGGTAAGATTGCGAATACTCAATTAAACTTTCGCACAAAATCAATTAATCTATGAGAATAACCGGCTTCGTTATCGTACCACCCCACAACTTTTATAAGGTTTTTGAAAACAAGTGTGAGTTCTGAATCAAATAAACAGCTGTAAGGACTTCCTATTACATCAACTGAAACAATCGGATCTTCTGTATATCCTAAAATTCCTTTCATAGAACCGAGCGCTGCGTTTTTCATTGCAGTATTTATTTGCTCAACAGTTATTTCATCTTTGGTAATAATTGTCATTTCAGTCATTGAGCCATCTAAAACAGGAACTCGCACGCTTCCTCCGGTAATTTTTCCATCTAAATCAGGAAATATTTTGGTAATTGCCTTCGCTGCACCCGTTGAAGTTGGAATAATTGAGTTAGCAGCTGCTCTTGCTCTTCTTAAATCTTTGTGAGGAGAATCGTGTAAGCGTTGGTCAGACGTGTAACTATGCACTGTTGAAATGTATGAAACATCGATTTTTACTAATTCCTTTAAAACTTTAATCATTGGTGCAGCATTGTTTGTAGTACAAGATGCATTTGAAAAAATAGTATCCGATAAATTAATATCCTTATCATTTACGCCCATTACTACAGTTTGAATATCCAAATCGTTTGCTGGAGCAGAAAGAATAACCCTTTTAACGCTGTTTCTTAGATGTTTACTTGCTGAATCTCGTGTTAAAAACATTCCAGTGGACTCTACAACTGTTTCTACAGAATAATTACCCCATGGAATTTGTGAAGGATCTTTTTCTTGCGTAAAAATTATTTTTTTTCCGTTTTCAAAATGCAAGGTATTTCCTTCAATTGTGAAAGAAATATTTAGAGTTCCATGGATGCTATCGTACTTTAGTAAATGAGCTAGCGTAGAAATATCTGCAAGGTCGTTAATGAGTGCAATCTCAATAGAATTATCGTTCAATGCAATACGCGTAAAACATCTTCCTATCCTTCCAAAACCATTAATTCCAATCACATTCATTTTAAAACATTTAAGACACAAAATTACTCAATCATTGAGTACAAAAAGGAAACGTATTAAAATAAAAAGTGTTTAAACTAAATACGAAAAGATTTTTCGTGATTTTAGTTAAATGTATAAGTGACACCATTCACTGTAACCGTAAAAGTA
>Ga0114981_10002893_pt1 | contig 10970 bp, 11 predicted proteins | sample S_140806_MF_Meta_FD_87028 | JGI IMG/M metagenome (GOLD analysis project Ga0114981, IMG submission 87028) | Freshwater microbial communities from Lake Simoncouche, Canada to study carbon cycling - S_140806_MF_MetaG | ecosystem: Environmental > Aquatic > Freshwater > Lake | place: Lake...
CCGGTTGCTCGTTGAGCAGGTAGCGATACATGTCGATCCAATGCGAGCCCCATTCGCTCAAATCCCAGCCAGCAATGCCAGCAATACAGGCGATGGGGGTACCAATCGTGCCGTCATTGAAGCGCTGTTTGGCGAATTGGAAGGCTGGGCGATAACGGCGTACATGGGCTACCGCAATCTTGATGCCGGTGGTGGCGACCAGCTGGCGGATGTCGGCCAGTTGGCGAGGCGTGGCAACGAACGGCTTTTCACAAAACACTGCTTTAACGCCGGCATTGGCTGCATCCACCAACATGTCATAATGCAGTCCTACGTAGGTGCAGATGCTGACGATGTCGGGTTGTTCGCTGGCAAGCATGGTGCGGTAGTCGGCATAGCCGACGGTGTCGAAGCGGTCGTTGAACGCATCAATATGGGCAGGCACGATATCGGCTACAGCAACCAAATGCGTCTGGGGATTGCGTTGGTAGGCGCCGGCGTGGGTATAGCCGATTTGGTAGCCACCCAGTTTGGTTTGGGTGGCTTGCGCTTTGCCGGCGCCGATAATTGCGGTGCGGGTCATCATAAGCAATATCCTTTGTGGTGATTAGCGCGTGAGCAACCACTGCACACTGTTGCGCCACAATTGACGCATTGCCGGTGGCTCCATCGAGCGCAAATTGTGGCCGAGGGCAATATAGACGGCCTTGCCGACGTTGACGCTGGCATCGAGGGTGGTAAGCATGGGGTGTTGTTCGCCATCCCAGTTGGCCCACATATGGTGGGTGGGGTTGCGAGTGTCGTCCATCCAGAGTTTGTAGTAGATTTCGTCATCGATGGCAAAATCGACGAGTCCGGCCACAATCGGGTGCCCAGTGTCACCGATGGTGATGGTGTGGTGTTGGAATGGCGAATGCGACGCCCGTTGCCAACCCCAACGCACACCAAGGCGCTGCGAAAACTCGGGCCAATCACTATAGCAACCGATGGCGCCGTGGTGGATGAGCATGGGGCGTCCCGAGTCACAATAGCGCAAATAGTTGGCTTGGGCGGTGGCGTCGATAGGAGTGTAGGTCATGTTGCCGGCCCAATCGGCACTCATCCCCGGCCAGAGCATGCCCATCGGTACGAGCAAATCGACATCGTCGAGGTCGGCAAAGGCGTCACCGTCGGCGCGGACGCTGATTTGGTAGTGTGGGTCGAGCCAGGTGCTGATAATGGTGGCTTGTTCATCGACGGGGTGGACGCGTGGGCCACCGACATGGAAGCGAATATGCATGGCGTAATTCCTTTCGGTGCGGTTTTGTCTATTATACGGGTGGATGTACATGGTGTGGTGTGAGTGCGGTACACTAGGCAGAAGTTATTTTTAATCGAGGAATTCATGGCAGATTCAGTGAGTCGTCGTCGCACAGACAATCCAGTGGTACGTGGCGCCAGTTTTTACTTTGGGTATTGGGGGGTCGTGGGCTTTTATGTGCCGTTCCTCAATGTGCATTTTTTACAAATCGGCTTGAGTGGCTCGCAAATTGCCATCTTTTCGACGTTGTTGCCATTGCTAATGCTGACGACGGCGCCGCTGCTGGCCAGCCTCGCTGATCGGTTGCGGGCCCGGGTACGGATTTTGGCGATCTGTATTGCCATTACGGGAATTACCATTTATTTGTTGGGTCTGAGTACCAATTACTGGGTGCTGTTGCCGTTGATGTTATTGATGTCGATTGTACGAAGCCCCATCGCCGGCATCGGTGATGGCCTGGTTGCCAAAATGGCGGTGACGCACAACGTCAACTTTGGCGCCATGCGCATGTGGGGCTCGTTTGGGTTTGCCTCGATTGCGATTATCAGTGGTTTTGCCTGGCAAAAATTCGGCTACCAGCCGATGTTTTTGGCGGCCTGTCTGGGATTCTTGCCGGTGGCATGGCTGGCCTCACGCCTCGACGAAGAAGCCGCCGCCCCCGCCCAAGGCCCCATGTGGGGCCCATTGCTGCGCAACCCCGCCATGCGTACCTTGCTGATTACGTCGTTTCTAATGGCGGGGTCGCTCAGTATGAGCGGTACGTTTGAAGGGATTTTGATGGAATCACTGGGCGGCGGCGGGTTGTTTATTGGTCTGCTATTGGGTGTCACCGGCATGTCCGAAATCCCGCTGATGCGCAATGCTCCCCGCCTGACGGCTTGGCTGGGTGGCGAACGGACCCTGATGGTGGGCTGTCTCATCATCGTCCTGGCCCACATCGCCTATGCCGTAGCCTGGTCGCCGCTAGTGTTACTCTTGGCGGCGGTGTTGCGTGGATCGGGCTTTGGCTTGTCGTTTGTGATGATCGTATCGCTGGTGGCCAAACGCGCGCCGGCTGGGTTGGCTGCGAGCTCGCAAGCCGCCATGTCGGCTGCCGGCTGGGGACTCGCACCACTCATCGGTATCCCGCTGAGTGGCTTGCTGTACGATGCCACCGGTGGCGCCAAAATCATCTTTGTGGTATGTATGGTGATGGCCCTTTTGGCAGCACTGACGATTGCGATTGGGCTGTGGCGCGGGGTGTTTACGCCGGTGCCCGAATCAGTTTAGGCGGTTTTTGTCAGGGCTGAAGCACGGGACGGATAAGTCGGGCGTGGCCTAATTAACGGCAGAGTTCGCACGGGACGGCATTGTTTTTTACAAAAAGGAGAAACTGACATGGCATATTGGTTGCTCAAAAGTGAACCCGATGTCTATGCCTACGCCGATTTGGTGCGCGACGGCCAGACGGTGTGGGACGGCGTGGCCAATGCTCAAGCGGTCAACTTCATCAAAACGATGCAGGTGGGCGATTATTGTCTGATCTACCACACCGGCGACGAACGGCGGGTGGCCGGGATTGCGGTGGTGGTGTCGCCCCCCTACCAAGACCCCCACGACCTCACGGGTAGATGGAAAGTGGTCGATGTGGCGGCGGTCCAAGCCCTGCCCAATGGACTGCAATTGGCGCAAATCAAGGCTTTGGCGTTGTTTGCTGATTCGCATTTGGTGCGTCAAGGGCGTTTGTCGGTAGTGCCGCTGAACGATGCCCAATATGTGCTGTTGACGGCAGGCTAATCGTGAATCAGGTAGAATAATCAACGAGTGATAGACGTTAAGGAGTCTGTATGTCGCACGAATTAACCGATTTGCGCCAACGGTTGGCCGAATTATCCGACTTGAATGCCATCAACGCCTTGTTGGGTTGGGACCAAGGGAGCATCATGCCGGCAGGGGCTGGCGAAGGACGCGGCCGCCAGATGGCACTGATGTCCAAACTGCTCCACGACAAATTCACCGACCCGGCGATTGGGCATTTGCTCGAGACCTTGCGTAAACAAGCCGAACAATGGGATCCCCACAGCCTCGACGCCCATATCGTCGCCGTCACTTCCAAGGACTACGACATTGCCACCCGGGTGCCAGGGGAATTTGTGTCCGAAATGACCGAACACCAAAATTCGAGCTATATGGCGTGGGCCGAAGCGCGTCCTGCCAATGACTTTGCCAAAGTCATCCCCTTCCTCGAAAAAACCATTGAACTGAGTCGTAAATACGCCTCGTTCTTCCCACACTCGGGGCATATTGCCGATCCGTTGATTGATCAGGCCGATAGCGGCATGACGGTGGCGACGATTCGGCCGTTGTTCAAAACGTTACGCGACGGCTTGGTGCCGATGGTTGATGCGATTTGCCGCCAAGCACCCGCCGATGACAGCTGCTTGACCGGACCATTCCCCATCGACCAACAAATGGTGTATGGCCGACTGCTAGCCGAAAAAGTGGGCTATGACTTCCATCGCGGCCGTCTCGATACCGCCCGCCACCCATTTGAAGCACGCTTGGCCTATGGCGATATCCGCATCACCACTCGCGCTCGCGAAAACGACTTGGGCGATTGTTTGTTTAGCGTCATCCACGAATGTGGGCATGCCATGTACGAACAAGGGGTTGCATTCGAACTCGAAGGGACACCGTTGTCACACGGTACCTCCAGTGGCGTACACGAAAGCCAGTCCCGCTTGTGGGAAAACATCGTGGGGCGCTCCAAGACCTTTTGGCAATATCAATACCCTAGCCTACAAGCCGCCTTCCCCCAGCAATTGGGCAATGTGTCGCTCGATGCCTTTTATCGCGCCATCAACAAAGTCTCGCGCTCGTTGATTCGTACCGATGCCGACGAAGTCACCTACAACTTGCACGTGATTACCCGCTTCGAGCTCGAGCTCGAATTGCTGGAAGGCACGCTTGCCGTCAAAGACTTGGCGCAGGTCTGGAAAGAACGCTACAGCCAGAACCTGGGGATTACCCCTACCGACGACCGTGACGGTGTGCTCCAAGACGTACACTGGTATGCTGGCGTGGTGGGTGGCTCGTTCCAGGGTTACACCATCGGTAACGTGATGAGTGCCCAAATCTATGAAGCCGCCTTGGCTGCTGATTCATCTATTGGCGGCGCCATTAACGGCGGCAATTATGCGCCGTTGCTGACTTGGTTGCAAACCAATTTGTACGCCACTGGTCGGCGCTATGATGCGGCAGCTACGCTCAAACGGGTCACCGGCAGTGATTTGTCGGTTGAGCCCTACTTCCGTTATTTGCACGGCAAATACGGCGAATTGTATTCGCTGTAAATGTGTCGAAACAAAACGATACTCACAACCGTCAGGTATGTGGGTATCGTTTTGTTTGTGTGTCGGTTTTTGTAAAATAGAGGAGTCAAAATGAGTAAAACAGCCATCGTATTATTGGTGATTTGTACGTTGATTGCTGCCCTTGTGGGCGCCGCCCTGCCGGTGTTGTTGGTTGGCAAAAGCAGTCCAGTAGTGAGTAATGGTGGCACCGTGGCGCCCGTACGGCGGATCGACGTGACGGGGTCGGGTAGTGTCTATGCCGCACCAGATCAAGCCACGGTGCAATTGGGGGTGACGTCGCAGGAGGCCAGTGCAGCCGAGGCGCTCAAAGATAATTCGGCCAAGACGGCGGCGGTGTTGACCAGCATCAAAAACATCGGTGTGGATGCCAAAGACATCCAAACGAGTGATTTTTCGATTTTCCCAACGTATGGGAGCAACGGCACCACCATCACTGGCTATCAAGTCAACAATACAGTAGTGGTGGTCATCCGTGATTTGGCCAATGCGGGCACGATTTTGGATCAAGTAGTGCAAGCAGGAGCCAACAACATTTCAGGCTTGAGCTTTGATATTGCTGACCCCAGCAAATTACAAGCCGAAGCGCGCGCCAAGGCGATTGCCGCTGCCCGTGCCAAGGCCGAAGCGATGGCGAGTGCCGCCGGGGTGAGTTTGGGTGATATCATGACCATCAGTGAGTCGGTGTCGAATGGCCCCATGCCCATGGCCCGGGTGGCAATGGCGGATGCGGCGGCGGTGCCGGTGGCCACTGGCCAACAACAGATTGCCGTAGATGTAACGATTTCGTTCGAATTGCGGTAAATCAATCATAATCTGGTAGAATACAGGTAATTCGTCACATGAATTGAGAGTTACCTGTGTTCGTACCAGAAGATCATTCACATCGTCGTTATAATCCGTTGCTTGATGAATGGGTGCTGGTATCGCCCCACCGCACCAAACGTCCGTGGCAAGGCCAAATCGAGACACCTCCTGCCGAAGCACGCATTCAATATGACCCTACCTGTTATCTCTGTCCGCGCAATGCCCGCATGGGTGGCGTGGACAATCCTGATTACCCCGATACCTTCGTCTTCGACAATGATTTCGCCGCACTGCAACACGACGCTCCGGCGGGTGGCACCAATCAAGGTCTGCTCCGTGCCGAAAGCGAACGGGGTGTTTGTCGCGTGATTTGCTTCAGCCCACGCCACGATTTGACCTTGGGTGAAATGCACCGTGATGATATTGCTCGCGTGGTACGGGTTTGGCAAGAGCAATTCACCGATTTGGGCAATGATCCCGATATCGGCTATGTGCAAATTTTCGAAAATCGTGGCGCCATGATGGGATCGAGCAATCCTCACCCCCATGGTCAAATCTGGGCCACACAGCACGTCCCAAATATTGTCGCTCGTGAAGACGCTAACCAACTAGCCCATTTTGCCAGCCACGGGCGTACCTTGTTGGCCGATTATCTGGCCCAAGAAATCACCAGTGGCGAGCGGATTGTCTGTATCAATGATTCGTTTGTGTCGCTAGTGCCGTTTTGGGCGGTCTGGCCATTTGAAACCATCATCATTCCTCGCCGTCCCCAAGCCTCGATCAACGAATTAACTGTTGCGGAAGTCACTGATTTGGCTGATATCCTCAAGCGTACCGTGACCCGCTACGATAATTTGTTCAACACCCTCTTCCCCTACTCACTCGGCATCCACCAAGCCCCTGTACAGGCCACCATGACCGATCATTGGCATTGGCACATTCATATCGTGCCGCCCTTGTTGCGCTCGGCAACGGTGCGTAAATTCATGGTAGGCTTTGAATTGTTGGCCGAACCTCAACGCGATATCACCCCCGAGCAAGCCGCCAAGCGCTTGCGTGAACTCTCTGAAATGCACTACCGCGAGGGCAAATGAGCACGTTTACCTTGACGTGGCTTGATGCCACCACCGTCACCGCCGCCGTGCCCCACCTCGAAGCCTTGTTGTGTGATGCCGTTAGTCGGGTGCCAGCATTGGTTTCATGTTGCCTCTCGATCGGAGCGAGATTACGGAGTATTGGGCGGGTATTGCCCAGGCTGTTATTACTGGAAAAAAATACCTGCTGGTGGCGGTGAATGAGCATGGGCAAATGGTTGGTACAGCCCAGCTCGAGCCTGCCGGCAAGTCCAATGGGCGCCACCGCGCCGAAGTCCAAAAGGTCATCGTGTTGGCGGCTTGTCGCCAACAAGGCATCGGTAAACTACTGATGCAGGAAGTTGATCGCTTTGCGGCATCTATCGGGCGGACGTTGTTGTTGCTCGATACCCGTGCTAATGACTCCGGCGAAAAATTATACGCCAGCGTCGGTTGGACCAAATTCGGCGCCGTGCCCCGCTATGCCTATAGCCCGGATGGCTCGATGGAAGGTACCACGTTCTGGTACAAAACGTTGTAAGGTGATAAAAAAGTGCCGTGGCGGAATATTCCGCCACGGCACTTTTTTGTTGAGGTCCGTTTATATCAACAAAATCTCTTGGGCCTTGGGGGCTTTGAGGTCGTTCATACTGCCCGAGCGATAGCCGGCCAAATCGAGGGTCACGAATTTATAGCCTAGTTCTTTGAGTTTGGCCGTCATGGCATCGCGGTGCTCGAGTGCCAACGTGAACTGATCGGCGGTGACTTCGATGCGGGCGATGGTGTCGTGGTGACGTATCCGGAATTGCAAGAAGCCCAGGCCGCGCATGAAGCGTTCGGCTTCGTCGAGGACCCGCAATTTGTCGGCGGTGACCCGTTCGCCGTATTGGATGCGTGACGACAAACACGCATACGAGGGTTTGTTCCAATTCGACAAGCCAAAATTTTTGGCGAGCACGCGGATTTCGGCTTTGCCAAGTCCTACTTCCAGCAGTGGGCTCCGCACGTTGAATTCGGTGGCGGCTTGGTGTCCAGGGCGGTGAGTGCCGACATCGTCGGCCATGGCACCATAGACAATCGTGCCGATTCCTAGTTCTTTGGCGACGGGTTCGAGTTCGGTAAACAAGGTTTTTTTGCAGAAATAGCAGCGGTCGGTATCGTTGCGGGCATAGCCGTCGAGTTCGAGCTCACGAGTGGTGACGACGATATGGCGGGCGCCGATGAATTGGGCCAGTTCTTTGGCTTGGCCGAGTTCTTCGCGCGGGTAGGTTTCGGAGTCGGCAGTGCCGGCAACACACTTGTCGCCGAGGGCATCATAGGCGGCTTTGAGGATTAGTGTGCTATCGACACCCCCCGAGAACGCCACCATGACGCTGCCCATGTCACGGAAGAGTTGTTGTAGGTTGGCGTATTTTTCCGCAAGGGTTGGTGTGGTCATGCTGTGGTTCCTTTTGTACGTGCCAAAAATAGTTTGCGGGCAATCCGAGCGGCGGCAGCACCGGCGCCGATGCCATTATCGATGTTGACGACGGTAATTCCGGGGGCACAGCTTTGGAGCATGGTGCCAAGGGCGGCGTGGCCGGCGCCACCAAACCCGTAACCGACGGCTGTGGGGAGCCCAATTACGGGCATGTCAACTAGCCCCGTCACTACTGACGGTAAGGCGCCGTCCATGCCGGCAGCGACAATAATGACGTCGACGGGCACCAGGAGGAGTTGACGTAATGGTTCAAACAAACGATGCAACCCAGCCACTCCTACATCGGTGACGCGGTGGATGTTACAGCCGAGTTCACGGCACACCGCAGCGGCTTCGTCGGCAGCAGGCAAATCGCTGGTGCCAGCGGCAATAATCCCGACTTCACCACCGAGGGCAGGTAATTGGCTATGGTGACGGGCGATGGTAATGATGCGATCGGCGGTACCACGGATGATGATGGCATCGTGGAAGTGGCTCAGCAGTAATTCGACGGTGCCGGTATCGGGACGACTAATCAAGACGCGGCCGTGGTGGGCCAGGATACCGTCGGCGATAGCCACTGTTTGGGCTGACGTCTTGCTAGCGGCGTAGATGACCTCGGGCATGCCGGTACGTGCTTGGCGCAATAAATCGATGGTGGCAAAGTGGTCGAGATGTAATAACGGGTCGCTCATGTCGTGACTCCTTCACGTGTTTCACCAAAGGCAGTGGCGCCAATCCCTACTAACAATCCAATAAGTCCTGCAAGCTGTAAGGGTGCGATATGCTCGTTGAACAAAACAAAGGCCAAGATCGCAGACCCGACAGGTTCACCCAGCAAGGCAATGGTGACGAGTAAGGCCGATAGATGGCGCATAGCGTAATTAATCGAAGTATGACCGAGTAGTTGTGGTCCGATGGCCAGCCCCGCCAAGATTAGCCATGCGGTAGGTGTGCCAGGGAGCGTATGATTGCCCACTGCAATGCTGGCAGCCAGGAGTACGAGGGCCGCGCTGCCATAGGTCATCCAGATGTACTGCAGCAATGGGATATCGTTGCGCAAACTGCGCCCCACCAAAAAATACGCCGAGCCACTGATGGCGCCGAGGAGCGCCAAGCCGTTGCCGAGCCAGGGGTTGCTGGCACTGGTCTGTTGGTGGTCGCTGACGGCGATGAGTACTGACCCGGCGATGGTCAAGGCCATGCCGGCAATGCGCCAGCGGTTGAGTGATTCTTTCAACAAAAACCGGGCTGCTAAGCCAACCCAGAGTGGGGTGGTTGCAACCAAGGCAGCCGACGAGGCGACAGTGGTGTGTTCGAGTGATTGAATCCAAGTGGCAAAGTGAATCGCCAGACAGATACCCGAAACAATCGCCAATCCGGCGTGACGGGGCGTAATCGTTGCCGTCCAAATCTGGCGTCGCCACGCCACAATTAGGCTCAAGATGCTCGCCGAAATCCCCAATCGTGCGGCGGCAATCACCAACGAGGGGATGTTGTCCGCTTGGGCGTAGCGGATTAAAATTGATGCCGATGCAATTACAATAATCCCCAAAGTGAGGGCGATGGCTGCAGTGATGCGTGTCGACGACAAGGTACGTGTATTCATGGGGGTATTGTACCATTTTGTGTCGCAGTTGGCAGTGGCAGGGAAGTAAGCGAAATAGGTCGTTTATGAAGCGAAAATGAATTTTTGACGAATAATGCGGTAAATTGAGGAATAATCGTGAGATTTTGAAAAAATAGAAAGAAAGTTGTTATAATGGAGCCAACCAACAAAAGGAATCCTCATGCGTATTTTGATGATATCGTGGGAATACCCCCCACATATGGTGGGTGGGCTTGGTCGTCATGTGGCCGACATTGCTCCGCGGCTGGCTGTCCAGGGAATCACATTGACGATTTTGACCCCGTGGTCTGCGGGAGCTGCCCAACAACACACGCTCTCCCCCAATTTGCATGTAATTCGTGTGCCACTGAACGAACGGGCTTCTGACATTGTCACACGTGTCAGTGACGCCACTCCCACATTCATTCAGGCTGCTCATCACATTTGGCAGCTGAGTGGTGGTTTCGACATTATTCACGTCCATGACTGGTTGCTTGCCGATGTCGCTATTGCCCTCAAACATCATTATCAACGGCCATTGGTGGCCACCATCCATGCCAGTGAACGAGGGCGACGCCGTGGTGATATTAGCGCCCCCGAATCAACTGCGATTGATGCCATTGAATGGCGCTTGACGTATGAAGCCTGGCGGGTTATCGTCTGCTCCCATTTTATGGTGACGCAACTGATGCAAGACTTTAGTTTGCCCCTCGACAAAATTGACATGATTCCCAACGGGGTAGTCATGCCTGAACTCCCATTTGATACCGCCTCACAACGCCAAAACTTTCGTCAGCGTTATCAACCCTACGACGCACCATTGTTGTATGCCGTTGGACGTTTGGTCTACGAAAAAGGCTGGCATGTGCTGATTGCTGCCTTGGCCAAGTTGCGCATTACCTACCCCGAAGCGCGCTTGGTATTGGCTGGGGTTGGCGGATTTCAGAGCGAACTTGAGCGGGTTGCCCGAGTGCTTGATGTCTTTAGCGCAGTCACTTTTGCTGGCTTTATTGCTGACGATGAACGCGATGGTTTGTATGCGAGCGCTGATATTGCCGTATTCCCTTCGTTATACGAGCCGTTTGGGATTGTGGCACTCGAAGCGATGGCACTACGCTGCCCTGTCGTCGTGTGTGATACCGGCGGCTTGCGTGAAGTGGTCAATGATAATCGGACTGGGGTTTTGGTTAGCACTGGTGATGTTGATTCGCTGGTGACCGGCTTGCGGTACACTCTCGATCAGCCAAATTTAACCCAACAACGCATCGAAACAGCCTACGAAGAAGCCCGCATTACCTATGCGTGGGAAACGATTGCCGCGGCTACTGCGGCGGTGTATGGTCGGGTGGTTTCTGATTGGCAAAAAGGTGATTGGGGTACGGGGAGTGCGTAA
>Ga0114981_10002898_pt1 | contig 10960 bp, 6 predicted proteins | sample S_140806_MF_Meta_FD_87028 | JGI IMG/M metagenome (GOLD analysis project Ga0114981, IMG submission 87028) | Freshwater microbial communities from Lake Simoncouche, Canada to study carbon cycling - S_140806_MF_MetaG | ecosystem: Environmental > Aquatic > Freshwater > Lake | place: Lake...
CCGTTGAGCCAGAAGATCTCGCGGGGGAAGGCCAGCTTCTCGCGTCCGATTTCGCGTTCCAGACTGGACCAGACCGAGTCGAAGATGATCTGGCCATCCTTGACCTCAAGGTCGCTGATGCCGTTGCCGGCGGGTCTGGGCTGAGCGTCGCTCATTAAGTTAAGTGATTAGAAGTAAATCACCTCAAAGAACCTGCGAGGTAAAAAAGCGGTATAGCCGCTCCATTTTCAGGCAATTACTTCTTTCCGCCCTTGGACTGGACGTCATCCGACCCTGGCTTAACCACTGGCAAACCGGGGTCGCTTGAACGATTCCGGCGGAACTGATAACGGTTGATATCCTGCATCGAAAGCTGGTCGACGGTTTTCGGGTCGGGATTGAGACGTCCCTGCCAGTTAGATTTCACTCCGGTAAACTTAGCGTTTTTCTCGACACCCATGCGCTCTTCCCAGTCCTTGATCTCCGCCTTGGTGCCGCTAACTGCGGACTTGATGCGGTCGACGGACTTCACCTCGACGGTATCCTTCGGGCGAACCGTTGCGCCAAGCGTGTCCTTGAGTTCGACGTCAGACTTCTTCCGACCGATGGTGTCGTAGCGGCCATGCCAGGTATCGAGTGTGACGAGATTATTGCGCGAGTAGACCTGCTCCTTGCCGATGGTCGACATGCCCGCTTCGAAGCGTTGCTCCATCAGGCCGCTGGTCCTGGAAACCTTCTTCAGGCTCGCATTGAAATCGACAGCGTCGTCAACGCTTTTGCCGATACCTTTCCCTTCGATAGAAAACGGGACGGTACGTCCATCCGAGGTCTTGAAGGGCTGTTTAGGAGCAGGAGTCGTTGAAGGGGAAGTGAATGTGGCGGCAGGAGCCGTGCCCGCGGGCCGCGGAGCGGTGACGATGCGAGAGTTGGTAGGAGTGCCCTCCAGCGGACGGCCCTCGGCATCATAGCGATACACCTGAGTTCCTTCGATACCCCCTTCGGCAGTGATAATCACGCCCGCCTTCGAGGCGCCAGCCGGACGCTCGACGGCTGGCAGCATCAAAGCTGACAGGGCAAGCAGGAAGGGGATGGAGATGCGGGGTCGCAAGGCCAACCATCTTGGGGACCTTGGCGACTAACCTCAACCCCTTCTTAACGGGGAATAGGGTGGGATTTGGTCTTCCAGATGAGCTTGGCGTAGTCGCCGATCGAACGATCAGAAGAGAACTTGGCGCAGCGGGCGACGTTCCGGATGGCCATGGCGGCCCAGCGGCGACGGTCCAAGAAGGCCTTCTCGGCCTTGGCCTGGGCGTCCAAGTAGCTCCGGAAGTCAGCCAGCACCAGATAGGGGTCGCCGCCATCCAGGAGCGAATCGACCACCGGCGAGAGAGCCCCGGTCTGTTCGGGTGTGAAGGTGTTGGAGCGAAGCCAATCGAGCAGTGCCGAGAGTTCCGGGTCGACAGCGAGAACCGCTCGCGGATCGTAACCATCAGCCCAGAGCTTCTCGACCGCCTCGACGTGGAGGCCGAAGATGAAGATATTCTCGGCGCCGACTTCTTCGGCGATCTCGACGTTGGCGCCGTCAAGCGTACCGATGGTGACCGCGCCGTTAAGCGCGAGCTTCATGTTGCCGGTGCCCGAGGCTTCCTTGCCCGCGGTCGAGATTTGCTCGGAGAGGTCAGCGGCGGGGATGATGCATTCGGCGAGCGAGACGCGATAGTCCGGCAGGAACACCACCTTGAGTAGTCCGCGGACACGCTCGTCGGAATTGATGACAGCAGCGACACGGTTAATCGCGTGGATGATGTGCTTGGCGAGGGCGTAACCAGGCGCCGCCTTGGCCCCGAAGATGCAGACGCGAGGCGTGAAGGTGCCGTTGGGCTCGTTCAGAATGCGACGGTACAGGTGCAGGATATGCAGCAAGTTGAGATGCTGGCGCTTGTACTCGTGCAGACGCTTAATCTGGACGTCGAAGAGCGCGTCGGGCGAGACTTCCACCCCGACGAGTTCCTTGATGCGGGCCGCGAGGCGGACCTTGTTGGCGCGCTTGATGGCGAGAAAACGGTCCTGGAATGCGGGTCGGTCAGCCAAGGCGTCAAGCTTGCGCAGGCGGCCAAGGTCGGCCTCCCAGCCCTTGCCGGCGACTTCGTCGCACAGGGCGCCGAGCTGAGGATTGCAGCCACGGACCCAGCGGCGGGGCGTGACGCCGTTGGTGACGTTGACGAACTTGCCCTTCCACAGCTCATTGAAGCCGGGGAACAGATTCGCACGAATGAGGCGGGTGTGTAGTTCAGCCACGCCATTGACGTGATGCGAACCGACCACGGCGAGATGGGCCATGCGGATACGCTTGGGTGAGCCTTCCTGGATGATGGAGAGTTCCGTCTTGCGGGCGTCGTCCCCTGGCCAGCGCTGTTCGACCACCTCGAGGTGGCGGCGATTGATCTCGTAGATGATTTCGAGGTGCCGCGGCAGCACCTTCTCGAAGAGCGGCACGGACCAGGTCTCGAGGGCTTCCGGCAGCAATGTATGATTAGTGTAGCTGAAGACCTGCGTACAAACGCCCCAAGCTTCATCCCACGTCAGGCGCTGCTCGTCGACCAGCAGGCGCATTAATTCGGCGATCGCAATGGAAGGATGCGTATCATTCAGCTGGATAGCGACCTTCGCCGGCAGATTATCCAGGCTCGTATTGAGACGGCGATGGCGGCGCAGAATGTCCTGCAACGAGCAGGACACGAAAAAGATCTGCTGCACGAGACGTAGCTCCTTACCGCTCTCGGTGCTGTCGTTCGGGTAAAGCACCTTCGAAATGGTCTCGCTCGCATCACGCTCGCGCACCGCTTCGACGTAACCACCGCGATCGAAAGCCCGAAAATCGAACTCTGAATCGGCCTTAGATTCCCATAGGCGGAGGTAGTTGACGCTGCTGGCGTTGAATCCTGCGATCGGGATATCCCAGGGCACGCCGTGAAGATTCTTCGTCTCCACCAGCTCCGCCGAATGATTACCGCGATCATCCGTGCTGTGCTTCACCCGCCCATATAAAGGCACGCTCACGCGGAAGTTCGGACGGCGCACGAGCCAGGGATTATTATTCGCCAACCAATTATCCGCGACCTCCACCTGACGGCCCAGCGCAAAGGTCTGCCGGAATAAGCCGAACTCATAATGAATACCGTAGCCGATAGCCGGGATATCCATCGTGGCGAGGGAATCGAGGAAGCAGGCGGCGAGGCGACCGAGCCCCCCGTTACCGAGCCCCATATCCGCCTCTTCATCCGCCACCGCTTCAAGATCCTGGCCGAGCTCAGCCAAGGCCGCCGCCGCCACGTCGCGTAGGCCGAGATTGACGAGATTATTACAGAGCACCCTCCCCATGAGGTACTCCAAGGAGAAATAATAGACGCGGCGAACGTTCAAGCTGGAATGCTGGGACTGCGTATCGATGTAGCGCGCAATCATCAGGTCACGGGCGGCCATGCAGGTGGCCATCCACCAGTCGTTACGGGTGGCGGTGACGGGGTCACGGGCGAAGGTGCTTTTCAAGTGGCGCAGAATGGCATCGCGGAAAGCTACGACCTGCGAGTTGGCTGCGGGCTTCGCCGTCGGCTTCTTGGCCGGCTTCTTGGCGGACTTGCGGGCCTTAAGCACCTTGACGGATTTCTTCTCAGGCTTCTTCTTTTTGGGCATGATTGTTAATGAGGACAATCCACCTTAAGCCACAAGCGAGCCAAAACCGCGTCAGCCCTGTGCCAGCTCCCGCAACTTGCTCAAATCCAGCTTACCCGTGCCTAAAATCGGGATGGCGGGCACCTTCTTGAACACCTTGGGAATCCACAGGTTAGCGAGCCCTTCGGCCGCGAGAGCCGTGCGGATCGCCTCGACGTTGACATCATCGACATGTAATACAACGAGCTGCTCGCCCTTGGCCGAATCCGCGATACTCGCGACCGCGACCTTGATTTCAAAAGACTCGGTCAGCTTCATCACCTTACTCAAGGCATCCTCGACGGTGCCATGGGGGACCATCTCGCCGCCCATCTTGGAAAAGCGGGAGAGTCTTCCAGCTAGATGCAAGAAGCCGTCATCATCCATGCGGCCGAGATCGCCCGTGCGATACCAGCCATCCGGCGTCATCGCCTTAGCCGTCTGCTCGGCATCGAGATAGCCCATGAAGATATTGGCACCCTTGATTTCCAGGAGACCCACCTGCCCGTTCGGCAGGACCTCCCCGGTCTCTGGGTCAAGGAAGCGGACGGCGACGCCGATGACCGGTCGGCCGACGGAGCCGCGGACATTGCCCAACCAGACGCCATCGGGACCTTCGGGATCGACTCGGTCAGCTACATTGACGGCAAGCACAGGACTGGTCTCGGTGATGCCATAACCTTCCAGGACAGGAGTCTCCAGTTGGGTGGCGAAAGCGTCCACCAGATCAGCCGGACACTTCTCGGCCCCGACGACAGCCCATTCGAGCGTCGCAAAATCCGCAGCGGTACCGCGCCGGAGATATGGGCGCAGGAAAGTTGGCGTGCCGACGACGACCGTGACCTTCTCTTCCTTGATCGCCTTCACTGCAGCAGCGGAATCCAGTGGCGATGGCAAGGTCACCAGACGCACCGGGCGGGAGAGCGAATACCAAAGGCCAATCGTGAAACCGAAACTATGGAAGACCGGCAGGCTGCTGAGCAGGACCGCGTCGTCCGGCAGGATGTCCGCATCGTCGATCTGCCGCAGGTTAGCCAGAATGTTACGGTGCGAGAGACGTACGCCCTTAGGCTGGCCGGAGCTACCGCTAGTGAAGAGCAAAGCCGCTTCGTCGTCACCGCCATGCTTCGGAATCCCCATGCACGCCAACGCCCAAGAGGTCGGTAGGCAGCGGATTAGGCTGATGCGGAAAGCGAGGTCGGCGCGCGAGTGGGTCGCCAGGAAGTCGGCGACGTCGAGAACTTGATCGCCCCAAGGAAAGTCCGGAGACTTCTCAGAGAGCTTACTGCGGAAAGCGCCAGCGGTGACGACGAGGTCCACCTCGGCGCGCTGGAGGCAGGCGAGCGCCTGCTCGCGACCCAGCGAGAAATTGAGATTCACGGAAACCTTGCCGGCCAGCACGCAACCGAGGTTAGCCACCGCCGACGCAACGCCTGGAGGCAGCACGATCGCGACACGCCTGGAAGTCGTCCGGCGCTTCAACTCACCCGCGAAGGCCCAGCCCAGAGCTAGCAAAGTCGCACCGGAAAACTCGCGACGGCCTGATGTGCGGTCGACCAAGGCGACGGAGCCGCCCTTCTTCGCCAGACCTTCCGCGACCTCACGGCCGAGATGGCCTTCGAGGGACTTGCGCATGGCGAAGGCCTCCGCCGTGAGCTCGAGTAGGCGCGAGCGCGTCTTGGCATGCTCGGCCGCGGAAAACGGCTTACCAATCACGACGCCGATGGGACGCGGGAAAGACTTAGGCAATTTCCAGAAAGACTTTCCTCCGCTGAAGCTGAGGATTGAGCCCCACATGCCATCGATTGCGACCGGCAGGATAGGCGCGCCACCCCGGCGGGCGATCAGCTCGAAGCCTTTGCGCAGCTGCATCAGGCCGCCATTACGCGTGAGGCTACCCTCGGGAAAGATGCAGACGACTTCACCGCGCGCGAGGGCTTCGCCCGCCTTGACGATGGCCTCCTTGGCCTTCGTCTCCGAAACCGGAATCGTCCCCATCAGTCGACACATGAAGCCGAGGAACTTATGCCGTTCGAAACCTTCCCAAGAGAGGAAGCGCACCGGACGACGCGACATCACACCCATGACCAGCACATCGGCATAGGCAACGTGGTTTGCCATAAGAAGGACGCCGCCTTCTTGCGGGATATTCTCTAATCCGCGGACACGGATGCTATATCCGCACTTCAGGAGCAGCCAGCAAAGGGTGTGCATGACGCAATAACCCAAAGACATAGACCGATGTCGTCGCGGTGCCCGCCAGGCGAAGGCGAGCAAGAAGATTGTGAGTAGGAGTAGTCCGAACGCGCCAACGGCAAGGGCGACAAAAAGCAGGAGCGAGTAAAGCAGGGGCACACCGCACAAGGTGTGTCCTGTGGCGACGGGTGCAAGCCGAGTCCTTTCGAGGTTGACCCCTCCCCTCCCCTGAATGCCCTATAGAGACCCGCGATGCGCGACTACGTCCTCAGACGGTTGCTGCTAGTCCCACTTACCTTCGTGGGCATCACCTTCGTTGCGTTCTGCTTTACCCGCTTCGTGCCAGGAGGACCCATCGAGCAAGCCCTCGCCGAGCGGCAGCAGGCCGACCGCAAGCGTAGTACAGCGGCCCGCCCCAGCGGACCGGCTTCCCCTGAAGAGCTCGATAACCTCAAGCGCCGCTACGGCTTTGATCGCTCTCTACTCGAAGCCTATGCCGTCTGGCTCGGCGCCCTCCCTGGCCCGGCGGACTGGATCACGGTACGAATCGACAAAGCCGGCAAAGCCGAAGCCGAGGTCGCCGATGACCTCATCCCCGGCAAATCCTTCAAACTGAACATCAGCCAGACCGGCGATGTCTTCACCCTCACCACTGCCGACGGCAAACCGCGGGCACACTGGTTTGCCGCCGCGGCCCCTCTGCCCGACGACCCCGAGAAAGCGACGCGCGTGCTCGTCTCTCGACGTGCCTACGCCGGCCTACTCCAGGCGGAACTCGGCGATTCGACGACCAGCGACAAGCCGGTTTGGGACGAGATTAAGTCTCGCCTGCCCATCTCGGCTTGGTTCGGCGGCTGGTCCCTTCTGCTCGCCTATGCGATTTCGATCCCGCTGGGAGTGGCCAAGGCCCTTAAGCGCGACGGCTGGTTCGACCGAACCTCGACCCAACTCCTCTTCATCCTCTATTCCGTGCCAGGATTCGTCCTCGGCGTAGTTGGCCTGAATTTCCTGTGCCACCAGTTGCACTGGTTCCCCTCGATGGGATTCAACTGGGAACACGCGTTCATAAGCACAGTCCTTCCGCTCAGCTGCGAGATGGTCGGTGCCTTCACCGCGCTCACCCTCTTCACCCGCAACGGTCTGCTCGACAACCTTACCACCGACTACGTCCGTACCGCCAAGGCCAAGGGCCTCAGTAACCGCCGTATCGTATTCGTCCACGTGCTCCGGAATTCGCTCATCCCGATTGCCGCGACCTTCGGCGGCAACCTCGGGTTCTTCCTCACCGGCTCCTTCCTCATCGAGTTCACGTTTAACATCCCCGGCCTTGGCCTGCTAGGCTATGATTCGCTCGTCCACCGCGACTATCCTGTCTTCCTCGGCCTCCTCACGCTCTCCAGTCTGGCGATGCTCATCGGCAACATCGTCTCCGACCTCTGCGTCGCCGCCGTCGACCCGCGTATCCGGTTCGATAAATCCGCATGAGCCTCTTCGACCCCAGCACGTTGCAACGCTTCGAGCGATTCCGCCAGAACCGCATAGGCTGGTGGTCCCTGCTTACACTGGTCACGATCTCGGCGCTGGCACTTCTCGGCCCTCTGCTGGTCGGCAACCGTCCCCTCGTGCTCAAGGTCAACGGTGCGTATCGCTTCCCGGTCTTCGCCGGTTTCATCTCGGGACGCGAACTCGGCCTCGAGATCGAAAGCGAACCTAACTACCGCCTGCTGGCCGAAGAATTGAAGCGAAACGGGCGAGGCTGGCTCGTCATGCCACCCGTACCCTTCGCGCCAGCCGAAGTCTGCGAAGTGATGCCGGAAGTCTCCCGCGATGCCGAAGGGCGCTGGCACGATCCTCGCGGTACCATCGCCGAAGGACGCATCTTCACGCTCAACGCGGACGGCAGCCGCCGCCAGACCTGGACAATCATCGCGGGCCGACCACATGGCGACGCACGCTTGTTCGCCGAAGGCATCGGCATCGCCCGCGCGAAAATCGCCGACGGCAAGGTTGTCCAACGCGCACCCGCCACAGATCGCACTGACTGGGAACCGCAGGGCTCGCTCCGCACGCAGGTGCCGTCACCCTGCCCGCCCGGGCTCGACGGGCATTGGCTCGGCACCGACGAATCTGGTCACGATATGGTCGCGCGGCTCTTCGGCGGCTTCCGCCTCCTGCTCCTCTCCGCGCTTATCTACCTGCCTTGTGCCTACGGCATCGGCCTCGTCCTCGGTGCCGCCATGGGCTACTTCGGCGGCTGGTTCGACATGGTATCCCAGCGCGCAATGGAGATTTGGTCCAACATCCCGTTCCTCTACGCCATCATCTTCCTCGCCAGCCTACTCGAGCCCACGCTGGCCGTCCTCGTGCTCATCCTCGTCGCGTTTTCGTGGATCGGACTCGCCCAGCAACTCCGTGCGTCGGCTTACCAGGTCTCTGCCCGCGACTACGTCACCGCCTCTCGTGCGCTCGGGGCGAGCCATGCGCGGATCATTTGGAGCCACATCCTGCCCAACTGCACGACCGTGATCCTGACCACGCTGCCCTTCAGCCTACACGGGCTCGTCTTCTCCTTATCAGCCCTCGACTACCTCGGATTCGGCCTGCCGCCCACGGAGCCTTCGTGGGGCGAGTTGCTCCATCAGGCCAAGGAGAACTGGGCCGCCTGGTGGATCCTCGGCCCGACGCTATTCTGTCTCGTCGGCACTATGGTCATGATCAACTCCATCGGCGAAGCGCTCCAAGACGCCTTTGACGTTCGTCGCACCTAGAAATGAGAACCTTGCTCGCCTTCCTCTTCGTCCTCGCGACCGCCTCGGCCCAGACCTTCGAGGATCCGAAGGCCGCAGCCTTCTACGCCGAGCATAAGGACTTCTTCCATTACGCGACACCGGCCGACCTTCCGAAGGATCTTAGCTGGCACGACGGCTCTGAGCAGAAGGAGTTCGCCGACCCCTGCGCCATCCGCGGCGGCACGCTCCGTCAATTCACGGCCGGCACGCCGCCCACGCTCCGCCGCGTCGGCCCAAACGCCAACAACAGCTTCCGTGGTGAGCTTTACGACAATAACGATTTTGGCCTGCTTTCCTCGCACCCTAACACCGACGAACCGATCCCGGCCTTGGCGACGAGCTGGGCGATGTCGCCTGACGGCATGACGGCCTACTTCCGCCTGGATCCAAACGCCCAGTTCACCGACGGGCAGCCGATTACCGCCGACGACTACTTCTACGCCTTCTACTTCCACCGCTCGCCTTGGGCGAAGGCCGACTGGTATGCCGACTTCTACACCCGCGAGTGGGGCGGCATCACGAAATACGACGCCCACACGATTTCCATCAAGGCGCCGCGCAAGCGTCCCTATCAACTCGAACAACTCGGCGAGCTCCGCCCGCTCCCGCGCAACTTCTTCAAGGACTTCGGCCCGAACTATGAGAAGCTGTACAACGACCGCTTCCATCCCACCACTGGACCTTACTTCGTCAGCCCCACCGGCTTCCAGCGCGAGAAGTCCGTCACCCTCACTCGCGTCAAGGACTGGTGGGGCGACCATCGCAAATTCACCCGCTACCGCTACAACCCTGACGTCATCGAATACGGCGTCATCCGAGAGCTCGACAGCGCCTACGCCTCGATGCTGGACGGCGAAATCGACTTCATGCCGATCATGATGCCGCGCTACTGGTACGGGACCAACGAGAAGAAAGCATACCAGAACGGTTACCTCATCAAGGCGCAGTTCTTCAACGACATCCCCCGCCCTCCTTACGGACTCTACATCAACACGCAAAAGCCGCTGCTCTCCGACCTGGACGTCCGCGTCGGCCTGCAGCATGCCACCGACTTCCAGCGCGTCATCGACGGCTTCTATCGCGGTGACTACGATCGCCTCAACCAATTCAGCGAAGGGCTTGGCAAGTTCACCGACCCCTCCATCCGCCCGCGCCGCTACTCGCCTGAGCTCGCCCGTGCCGCCTTCGCCAAGGCCGGCTTCACCCAGGTCGGCCCCGACGGCATCCTCATGAACGCCGCGGGCGAGCGCCTTTCCTTCCGCCTGACCTTCGACACCTCCGACCGCCGCAAGTATCTCGCCACCCTCGTCGAATCCGCCCGTCGCTGCGGCGTCGAATATCGCCCCGAGACGCTCGAACACACGACCATGTACCGCAAGGTCATGGAAAAGAACCATGATATCGTCTTCTGGGCCTGGTCGGTCTCAGGTCGCATCCCCGCACTCTGGGAATCGCACCACACCGATAACGCCGTCGAAAAGCTAGCCGACGGACGCATGGTGCCGAAACGCCAGACGAATAATATCACTGGCATCGACGACCCTGCGCTCTCCAAGATCATCGACCAGTTCCGCAACGCCACCGAGGAGACCGAGATGATCAAGCTGTCTTTCGCGATGCAGCACCGCATCCACGATCTCGCCGACTTCATCCCGGGATTCAAGGTGCCTGGCTACCGCATCGCCCACTGGGACTGGGTCAAGTTCCCGGAGGGCTTCGACGTCCGCTCGGCCGAAGACCCAGGGCAATACGGCCTCTTCTGGCTCGACCCCAAGCAACGTGAGGTCGACCTCAAGGATTTCCGCGACGGCAAGGTGCGTGGCGCGCCGAAGACCGTGATTGAAGACCGCTGGCGCACCGAATGACCGCCGTTCTTCCTTTCCCTTCGCCACCGCCCGACCTATGTTGCCGATCATGTCCGCCGAGCCTCTCCTGAAAGTACAGGATCTCTGCGTCACCTTCCGCACCGGTGACCGTGCGACCGTCGCCGCCCAAGGTGTGAGCTACGAGCTCGCCGCGGGCGAAGTCCTCGCAATCGTCGGCGAATCTGGCTCCGGTAAGTCCGTCTCCGCCCTGGCACTCACGCGACTGCTGCCGCCCGAGCCCTCCTGCTCGCTCTCCGGATCTGTCCAACTGTCTGGCGTGGAGTTGCAGGGACTTCCCGAGGATAAACTCGCGAAGATCCGCGGTGGCTCAATTGCCTATATCTTCCAGGAACCCGGCACTTCGCTGAATCCGGTCTACACCATCGGCTTCCAAATCGGCGAAGCCGTCGCCCTGCACCG
>Ga0114981_10002901_pt1 | contig 10954 bp, 11 predicted proteins | sample S_140806_MF_Meta_FD_87028 | JGI IMG/M metagenome (GOLD analysis project Ga0114981, IMG submission 87028) | Freshwater microbial communities from Lake Simoncouche, Canada to study carbon cycling - S_140806_MF_MetaG | ecosystem: Environmental > Aquatic > Freshwater > Lake | place: Lake...
CAATATTGGCGAAGCCGCAGGCGTCTTTCTGCTATCCCGGGAATCCGCCCCCATCGAACTGCTTGGCGTCGGCGAAAGCTGCGATGCTTACCACCTTTCTTCGCCCGACCCGCAAGGGCGCGGGGCGGAGGCCGCGATTCGCGCCGCCCTGCACGACGCCGGGCTCGCCGCCACTGATATCGATTACGTCAATCTGCACGCGACCGGCACGACCAAGAACGATCAGATGGAAAGCCTCGCCATGGCCAGAGTCTTCCCGGCCGGCGTCACCTGCAGCGGAACGAAACCTCTTACGGGCCACGCGCTCGGGGCCGCTGGCGCCATCGAAGCAGCGCTCTGCTGCGTCGCAATCACTGACAACATCATTCCTCCCCACCTCTGGGATGGCCAGCCGGACCCAGACCTGCCGCCGCTCCGTCTCGCCGGCCTAGAACAGAGTTTCCCGGCGGCCGCGCGACGTATCTGCATGACGAACAATTTCGCCTTCGGCGGCAGCAACGTCAGCCTGATCTTCAGCGCCACGCGATGACTGACTTCCCCGCGATTGAAAGCCTGATCCCGCATCGTGCGCCGATGGTCTTCCTCGATCGTGTCTCGGAATTCACGACGACGCGACTTGTCGCCCATTATCTTCCTCCGCTCGGACATTGGTGCGGCGAACGCGGACTACCCTCGTTCATGGGCATCGAGATCATCGCCCAAGCCATCGCCGCCCACAATAGCCTGCATTCCCGCCAAACGAACGCCAACGCTGCACCGTCGTTGGGTGTGCTCTTGGGAACTCGACGCTACGAGGCGACCCAGCCCTTCTTTCCCCTCGCCGAAGAAATCACCGTCGTGATCGAAGAGAAAATGCAGGATGCCTCCGGCTTCGGGGCCTTCGAAGGCGTGCTGTTTTCCGAAACGCAGGCGAAACTCGCCTCGGCGACCGTAAAAGTCTTTCGCCCCGCTGATTTTCGTGCCTACATAACATCCCCCCGCACCCCATGAAGAACCGTCGCGTCCTCGTCACCGGCTCCAGCCGAGGTATCGGCAAGGCGATCGCGCTCCGTCTCGCCCAAGACGGCTTCCAGGTGACCATCCACTGCCGCTCCCGCCTCGAGGAAGCGGCCCAAACGGTCCGCGAGATCGAAGCCGCCGGCGGTAAGGCCGACGTGCTCAGCTTCGACGTCCGCGACCTCGCCAAGGCGAAAGTCGAACTGGAATCCGCGATCGCCGCTCAGGGCGCCTACTGGGGCGTCGTGTTGAACGCTGGGATCATCCGGGACAATACCTTCGCCGCCATCGAACCGCTCGACTGGAGCGAGGTCATCGATACTTCCCTGTCGGGCTTCTACAATGTGCTCCACCCGCTGGTCATGCCGATGGTTCGCCTGCGCGACGGCGGACGGGTCGTACTGCTTTCTTCGGTCGCCGGTGTCGCCGGTAACCGTGGCCAGACGAACTACAGCGCGGCGAAGGCCGGACTGATCGGCGCCGGCAAGGCCCTCGCGGTCGAATTGGCTCCCCGCGGCATCACCGTAAACTCGGTCGCCCCAGGGCTCATCGACACGGAGATGACAAAAGACGTCGATCGCTCCCATGTGCTCCCGGCGATCCCGATGGGACGCTCCGGCACGGTCGAAGAAGTCTCTGGCGTGGTCGCCTTCCTCTTCTCTCCGTCGGCGTCCTACGTGACCCGTCAGGTCATCGGCGTAAACGGAGGCCTCGTATGAGCCGCCGCGTCGTCGTCACAGGCATGGGCGGCGTCACCGCCCTCGGCAGCGATTGGCCGACGATTGCGGCCAATCTGCACGCCCGCCGTAACGCCATCGTCCGCATCCCGGAGTGGGATATGTTCGAGAACATGAACACCAGGCTCGGCGCCCCGGTCCCGGATTTCGTGGTGCCAGCCCACTGGCCACGCAAGAACACCCGCTCCATGGGACGAGTCGCCCAGCTGGCCGTTCGCGCCACCGAACTCGCCCTCGCCGAAGCCGGCCTCGCCGCCGACCTCGCCATCCGAGATGGCCGGATGGGCGTAGCCTACGGCTCGTCCTTCGGCAGCATGGATCCGATTCGCCTCTGCGGCCACGCTCTCTCAACGGGTTCTACTAAGGGCATCACCTCGACGAGTTACCTGCAGGCGATGAGCCATACGACGGCGGTCAACATCGCCCTACACTTCGAGCTCAAAGGTCGCATTATCCCGACCAGTAGCGCCTGCTCCTCGGCGAGCCATGCCATCGGCTACTCCTATGAGGCGATTCGCAGCGGTCGCCAGACGATGATGGTCGCCGGCGGCTCTGAGGAATTCACGCCCGCCCACGCACTCATCTTCGATACGCTTTTCGCGACGAGTACCCAGAACGAGACGCCCACCCTTACCCCTCGCCCGTTCGATCGTTCCCGTGATGGCCTCGTGGTCGGCGAAGGCGCCTGCACGCTCGTCCTTGAGGATCGCGAACATGCCTTGGCCCGCGGCGCCATCATCCACGCCGAGATCATCGGCTTCGGGACTAATTCCGATGGCGCCCACGCCACGCAACCAACTTCTGCGACGATGGCCCGTTGCATCGAGATGGCCCTGGCTGACGCTGGACTATCAGCCGACGCCATCGGCTACGTGAGCGCCCACGGGACGGCGACCGACCGCGGCGACATCGCGGAAAGCCACGCAACCTCCCAGGTGCTGGGTGCCGCGATGCCCATCAGTTCGATGAAGAGCTACCTCGGTCATACCTTAGGAGCCTGCGGCTCAATTGAAGCATGGTGGGGGATCGAGATGATGAAACGCGGCTCCTTCGCCCCGACGCTTAACCTCGTCGAACCCGACCCGGCTTGCGGCCAGCTCGACTACATCAAAGACGAAGACCGCGCCATCGAGACGGAGCATATCCTCAGTAATAATTTCGCCTTCGGAGGCATCAATACCTCCCTGGTCTTCCGGCGGGTGCGCTGAGTTCAGCCAGCCACCGGCACCTGCTTCGCACGGAGTCGAAGGACGCAGGCCTCGAGGATCACGTCTAATTCCCGATCGACCGTCTGACGTCCATGCGCCCGCTCGGTTGCTTCGACCGTCTGACGCAAGGCACGACCGGGGGCGGAAGCTCCGGCAAGCCGGCTCCGCAAACTTACGCCCTGGCTCGCAGCCAGCAACATGGCCGCAACGACCTGCTCGGTGAGTTCCAAGATCCGCAGGCAATCCCGGGCGGCGATCGTCCCCATGCTGACCTTATCCTGATTATGGCATTCGGTCGAACGGGAGAAAGCGGTGGCGGGCATGGTCAGCTTCAGCGCCTCGGCGGTCCAAGCGGAACACGAAATCTGCAGCGCCTTAAAGCCGTGCTGTAAAGCTTTGGCCCGACCAGTCTCTCCGACGAGATTCGCCGGCAAGCCGTGGCTGTAACGGGCATCCACGAGCAAAGCCATCTGGCGATCCAACAGGTCGGCGACGCTCGCGACGGCGAGCTTCAGGCCGTCCATCGCGAAACCGACGTGACCACCATAGAAATGACCACCATGCAGAATCCGGCCGCTCACTGGATCGACCAAAGGATTATCGTTGGCGCTGTTGACCTCGTTCTCGAGATCGCGACGTACCCACGTGAGGGCATCCTCCAGCACGCCGATGACATGCGGGGCACAGCGGACAGAGTATCGATCTTGGATGCGACTATGCGCCGCCCCCCGCTTGCCCCCGAGGTCCGACCTCAGGCGAGCGGCTACGGCTTGCTGGCCAACATGGGGTTTAGCCGAGAACAAAACCTCGTCAAAGTGTTCGGGATTACCGTCGATGGCATAGCTCACCATCGCGGTAATGCGACTGGCTGCGCGGGAAAGGTATGCCGCCCGATCGAAGGCGAGGCACGCCAGTCCGGTCATCACGGCCGTTCCATTCATGAGCGCGAGGCCTTCCTTCGGAGCCAAGGTGATTGGCCGAAGCCGGGCCGCCTTCAGCGCCGCGTTCGAGCTCATCATCTTGCCCCCATGGCTTGCCCGTCGCTTTCCGGTCATGGTGGCGGCGACGTACGAAAGGGGCGTCAGATCACCGCTGGCTCCGACCGAACCTTCGCAAGGAATGCGCGGGAGGACGTCGCGGTTCAACATGCCAGCCAGGAGTTCCAATAGTTCGGGCCGGACGCCGGAAAAACCCAGCGACAGCGAGTTGAGGCGACAGACCAACACCGCGCGCGTAGCGATAGCATCCAACGGCGCGCCCGTCCCGACGCCATGGTAGCGAATCAAGTTATCCGGCAAACCGGCCACAAGGTCGGCGGGGATCTCGGTCGTGCAGTTGTCGCCATAACCCGTGTTGACGCCGTAGACGCAGTCTGCGTCGGCCAAGGCCTGCCGGAGAAATTCCGCGCCCCGAATGATGCGACGACGGTACGCCGCAGATTTCGGGAGGCCAATCGGCCGGTCGTCCACCGCGATCGCAACGACGTCTTCGATGCTCAGGCGTGACTGGCCGACGGTGACGGGAGGTTTATTTGCGCGGGCCATGGGAAACAGGAGTTGAGCGGGGTTGCCAGAAATCGAAGAAGTTGAACCATTGCAGGGGATGTGCGACACAAAGTTGCTCCAACTTGGCCGCATAACGACGGGCAAGCTGGGCCAACACTTCCGCCCGCTGCGCACGCGGCAGAGAGACCTGGTCGGCGAATTTCTCGACGACCACTTTGTACCCCCCGTTATGCCCCAGGCAGAAGAATAGATAGACTGGACATTCCAGGGCGGCCGCGAGGACGAACGGACCACGGGGAAACTCGGCGGGCGCGCCCAGGAAATCGGCGGACACGGTCTGGCCGTTCTCACTCTGAGGTGTGCGGTCGCCGACAATCACGACGCATTCGCCTCGATCGATGATCTCCCGGAGGCGTATTGCGGTCTCGGGACCAAAGCTACTGACATGAATGATATCCTGAGCGGAGGCGGGCGCCGCTTCCTTAATAGTGCCCGTAAACTTGGCCGCGTGGGCAAAATGCACGACCGCGTGGAAGCCCGTAAAACCATAGCGGGCCGCGACGGCGCGCATCATCTCCAGGTTGCCGAGATGTGCGCCGATAATCAGCGCACCGCGTCCGTTGGCCCGCGCCTCGCGCATCATGTCGATGTCTGGAAAATCCAATTCGGCGATGAGCCACGGGTCGAGCCAGGCGGTCAGTTTATCGTGAGCGGAAAAACCGAATTTTAGAAATAGTCGATAGGCGTTCCACCAGCCAGGCCGCGGGGATTGTCCTTCGGTGAACTGATGCAATCGGCGGAGATAATCCAGTGTGGCCCGCCGGGCGGTCCCGCCGGTAAGGAAGAAATAGGTGACGATGAGCGGAATGAGCGGGAGGGCCAGCCAGCGGCCGAAGCAGCGGTGCACCCAAGAGGTGAAGGCCAAACCCCAACGGGATCCGCGTTCCTTCGCCCGCGCCCAATGCGTGCCTCGACGAGGTACCCCGCCGAGGCCAAAGGCACGGCGGGCGAGATTCCACGGCATGGCGCAGGCCAGCCGCGTGTGCGTCCAGCTGATGAGGACATTATCGAGTAGGGGCTTGAAGTGGGACTTTCCGTCGACGGGATAAGTGACACGTACCGGCCGCCAGGCCATCGGCACGCCGCGCCAATGGAGGCGAACGACGATCTCGATATCGAAGCTCATCCGGCTGGGCAGCGTTTGTTCGTCCATCAAAGCGCAGGTGGCCTCGAGGGGATAAAGCCGAAAACCGCACATGGAGTCTTTGATCTCGAAGGACATGGTCTCAACCCACACCCAAAAATGCGTGAGGTAACGGCCGAGCTTACGACCCATCGGAATCGATTCGTCGTAAACGGGATAACCGCAGACCATCGTCTCCGGCGATTCCCGCCCAGCCGCAAAGAAATCCTTGAGTACGGAGAGGTCGTGCTGACCGTCAGCGTCGACCTGCATGCCATGGCTAAAACCGGCCGACCGCGCGGCACGTAAGCCCGCCATCACGGCCCCACCCTTCCCGAGATTGATCGGCAGTACCACGAGCTTGACCAAAGGATTCTCCGCCGCGACCTGCGCGAGGATGGCGGCGTTCGGCGCATCGCTGGCATCGTCGACCAGGACGAGCGGCAAGCCATGGGCGGAAAGCCGGGCGATCGTCCCGACGGCGGCGGCGCTGTGGTTATAGGACGGGACGATGAAGCAAGGGTTATACATGGAGCACAGATTGGCGGAGCAGCGCACCGGAGGCCTTGAGCTTGCCATCGTGGTCGTAACGGAAACGTACGCCATCGGGACAGCGGGTCAACGTAAGCTCGAGCGTCTCCGTCGGATAAACAGCCGCGTTGAACTTGAGGTTATCAACCACGGTAAATTCAGCCGAAACGCCCAGATAGGTTTCGGCAATTAAAGCAGCCCAATCGATGAGCGTCACGCCGGGCAAGATCAGCAGGCCCGGGAAATGGCCGGCGAATATGGGTAACTCCGGAGGTACCTTAAGCGTGAGGCGCACGCCGTCTTCCAAACTTTGATGGGCCAGCAACTGCGGCCAGCCGGCTTCGGCCGGGAAACCTTTACTAGGCGGATCGAAGATCGCGCGCAAGGTCGCCTGCGTCGCCTTCCCCCGGGCGTCCGCCGGGAGCCGCGGGAGGAATTTCCATCGTCGGGGCGCGACGACGGCGTCATGTCGGACCAACAAGGCCGCCCGTAGCTCGGCGGCTAAGGCAATGTAATCGACCATCGGTAATTCACCGCGCGGCACGACAATCGCGGCGAGTCGCGCATGGCCTTCAGGTTGGAAAATCACCGCGCGACGCACCGCGGGATGCGACTCGATGATGGCTTCTAGTTCCGGCAAGGATACGCGCCTTCCTTCGACCTTCGCGATACGGTCGACGCGGCCGAGCAATTCAAACCGGCCGTCGCCGCCGATCCGGACAGCATCTGCGGTCAGCTCACCTCCCGGCGCTACGAACGGCGAGACGACGCGAAGCCGGGCGTCGACCCCGGCAGAGACCACGACGCCGGGCAAACTCTCCCAGGCCTCCCCGCCCTTCTGCTGCCGACGCCACGCGACGCCACCCGTCTCGGTGCTCCCATAGATTTCCACGGGCGAACCCCATCGCAAGGCGACCTCCGAACGGAGGAGGCTGCCCGAAGAGAAAATGGCCTTCAGGGGGGCGAGGTCGGGGATATCCTCCGCCGGCACCCGCTCCAAGAGTGACGGACTACTAACCAAGATGAAGTCCCCGCCGCGACGGAGGCATGCGAGGACGGCATAGCCATCTCCGAGCGGATCACACCGGAAGACCCGTCCTGACCAGAGCGGCCAAATAATCCGAAAGATGGTGCCGTAAATGAAGTGGTGCGGAACGGTGCCAATCACCTGTGCTGCCCCAAGCTGCCCGCCGAAGGCCGCCTCCATCGTCTCCGCCTCGCCGACCAAGGCGACGAAGGCGCGGGTGACGCACTTCGGCTCACCGGAACTGCCGGAGGTATGGAAAGAAATCCGCCCGCCGTCGGCAGGCTGCCAGGCTGACGCGGCTCCCGCGTGAGCAACGACTTCCCCGCAGGCGACAGCCTCAGGGTGACGCATCCGCAGCGAAGCCAGGGTCGCCGGCTGATGATTCTGCGGCACGACCGCATGCCGACCGCTCAGGCAAACGGCCAAGAGATCGACGGCGAACGGATAGCCCTCGGCAGCATCCATGATCCACTCTTGGACTGAGCTGGCGGCCACCGCGCGGGCCTTCGCCAGGACATCTTCGCGGAACTGACCAAGCGCGACGACCCGATCCCCGATGACACAGACCATCGCCTCGTCCGTGCGCGCCGCGCCCAAAAGACGGTTCGCGAGAGCGGCGGTCTCGGCAGACGAGCCGCCCAGCAACACCCGCGATAAGTAGGGTCGCCCGAGACGCTCCCCGAAAACGAGCAACCCAATCAGTAAATAGGAGACGCCGCCGTTATAGAGGGCCCAGAGTCGGGCATCACCCCACCACACGGTGAAGGCGGCGAACGAGCCGTTCAGAAAGAAGAAACCGCACCAAACCTTCGTCAGGATGCGCGTGTAGCGGACGCCTTCTGCCGGCAGCTCGGGCTGCTCCAGCCGCGCCAGGCGCTCGATCGCCGTCGGGCCGCCGCGCAAGCTGCCCCCGAAATACATCAGTAGGCCGAGATTGACGACGATAGGATAGGTCATCGCCGCTTGGCGGCTGTCGGAGATGAACACGAACGCTGACAAAGCCGCCATCAGCACCGGCGCGAGGAGATCGGACCACGACGAAGACTTGCGCGACACGAAGAGCCCGCCCGCCATGCCGAGCAGCGGCAACGCCAGCCAATACGGCGGCAGAAGGAACACCATCACGACCACCGCAAGCGACAGCAGAAAGGTCACCGCTGCGCCCGCCCTGCCTTTCATTGCCCGGGGTCGGTTCCCTCCTCGAGCGAAACGACGATCATGATGACGTCCTGGACCGTCCGGACGCCCTTGAACACCTCGGGTTTGATTTTTTTACCGGTCAAATCCTGCAGTTCGAGCACAAGGTCGACGGCATCCAGACTGTCCAGCCTTAGCTCCTCGTAGAGCTTGCTGGTCGGCATGACTTCTTCCGGCTTGATGCTGAAATTCTTCGCGAAGATCTCCTGGATCTTCAACAAGGCTTCTTCTTGATTCATTTAAAGGGTTCGGCGGTCCGCGACGAAGGCGGCCAAGGTGTTGACGGAGGCGAAGTGCCGGCGGGGGTCGTCGCTCTCGGCGTCGATGGAGATACCATAACGCTTGCGGATGGCGACCCCTAGCTCGATGGCGTCGATGGAGTCCAGGCCGAGCCCCTCGCCGAACAGAGGGGTGTCTTCGCCGATCGACTCCGGGGTCACCCCCTCCAAAGCCAGGGTGCTCACGATGAGCGTCTTGATTTCCTGATGAAGGGGAGTCATGGGGCGAACCTGAAAAGGGTCTCTTTAGACATAAAAAATAACTCCAATTGGCGAGTTAATTTTCGGACCGCCATCGGCCTGACTTCGCCGTTCACCGCTTCGGCCCAAGCCTCGGGTGGCATCGGTTCGAGGACCTTTAACTCGAGCACGAAACGTCGTTCAGGGACATGATACCAAGGCTGACCCTTGAGGAGGGCGTCGGGCCGACAGCGGATGATGACGGGGAGGATGGGTTTACCCGAGGCGAGCAATAAGTGTGCGGGGCCACGCTGGAAAACCATCGGCTGCCCTGGCGTCGTCCGGGTACCCTCCGGAAAAATGATGAGCGGCTGGCCTGCTTCCATCGATTGTCGGCAATCCTCAACGAGTCGATCAGGCTCGCCATTCTCGATGTAGCCTGCCGAACGGAGCGTACGACCAAGGGCTAGTTTCCGGAACAAGGCCGACTTGATTACGCAGTTTGCCTGTGGGATCAAGCCCATGAGCACAACGACATCGATGAGGGTGGGATGGTTCGCCAAGACCAGCAAGCCACCGGCGTCGCGGAGCCTTTCAACGCCTTCCACCTTGAGGCGCATGCAGCCGGTATGCTCAATGAGCCAAGTCATGAACCGGAAGAATTTCTGCACGAAGAAGCGGCTACGCCGACGCAGGACCTGCTGATCACGCGTCACTAGGCAAAGCAGGGGCAGGAAACCACACGAAAGACACAACGAACTAGACGTGAACATCAGGAAGCAGAATCCCGTGGCGAGGATTCGCCAGATTCGCCCGACCTTAAGCATGCGACTCCAGTCTCCAGGCGCGGCGCGCTCGCGTCCAGCTGCCGCCTTCGGGCAAAGCGGCGGCGAGGGTAGGTAAGGCGTGAGAAAGGCTTTCTTCCAATCCCTCCCCCTGGCTCAGTGAGTATTCCTTACCACCAGCGGCAATCAGGACGGCCAAGGCACGGATCGGCGAGGGATCGGGCACGCCATGCCTCAATAGCGCTGGCACCTGGGCATCGGCGCTGATCAATAAGACCGGCTGACCAAGCTCAAGATGTGTGAGCGCGGCTTCTAGTAAGCCACACCAGCAGGATTCCTCGCCGGCCGATAACGCGATGGAAGGAGAAACGTCCTTACGGGCGATCGAATAGATACCCGGAGTGGAATTAAGCACCGACAAAGCGAAGGAGGTGGGCGAGGGACCGTCGATGCTCTCCGGCCGGAGGCTCTCTATCAGGCCTAAGGTCCGCGTGAGCTCGCCATGCTGGCTGGCGTAGACGACCCGCACCGGACCAATGTCACCCGCACCGATATCCGCCACGGCCAACGCCGCCCTACCCTGCGGGCTCAGGCGGCGCCGCAGCAGCGGATCGACCGAGTTGAGCTCGGGCAAAGCGTTCGCCGCGCCTTCCCAGTAATGCCAACGGACTACGGGAAACCGTAGTCTCTGCGAAGACTCCACCGAGCTCACGGATTGACGGGTGGCTGCGCGCTTAGGGGATAGTTCGCGAGCAATTCATCGAAAACCGGATCCAGCTTGGTTTCGACATGCTGGAACTTGGTCAACGCAAACCCACCCTTACCACGCAGATGATACTCCGCGTGGCCGACCAGGTCACTACGGTGATGCACCCAAAACTCAGCCGACGAGAGATACGTGGTGAGATCCCACGAGCGCAGGGCCGTATAGGTGACCACGTAAGCATCCCCGGCGGCATCGGCCTCTGTGATCACCCGCGTGGCGATACCAAGAGACTCGAAACTCTTCCGCACATAAGGCAGGAAGCCGCCCATCGAGACCTTCGGGTTCTCGCGGACGAGGACTTCCTTCACGCCGGGCTTCAGGGGCTGGACGGTGACCGAAGTGCAGCCGACTGAAGCGAAGGCGGCGCAGAACGCGATGAGGGAAAGGATACGCATGAAAGTGAGTTTAGCGATTAGGTGAGACGTTACCGCCGACGGCCACGCCGCTGACGTAGACAAGCGTGACCTTAAGCTTGCCGGCACTTGTGACGATAGTCTCTTCCTTGTGCTCGACGCCGTTGACGACCTTGGTGACGGACTTGCGAGAGCTCTTGCCGACCGG